>Ga0081479_111146_pt1 | contig 38738 bp, 54 predicted proteins | sample MamHotmetagenome_FD_70984 | JGI IMG/M metagenome (GOLD analysis project Ga0081479, IMG submission 70984) | Hot spring cone microbial streamer communities from Mammoth Hot Spring (Liberty Cap Streamers), Yellowstone National Park, USA - T=72 v2... | ecosystem: Environmental > Aquatic > Thermal...
TGTCTTCATTCGACAACGCAAACAGATAGAATACCAAGTAAAAAAGGAGAATGATCACAATCCAAATCATTTTGCACCTCCTTTCTTTGCAGTATGAATTGTCTCTGTTTTCATCTTTTTTCACCCTTTTTTCTTTTTAAGTCATCGCCTCTTCTAAAAAACACTCCCAGCAGAGGGGTTTGCCCCTCTCTGCGAATGAGTGCACGAGATTTCCTATTATCCAATCCGTCAAATATTGGATTGGATTTTTAATAATATTTTCGAAAATCTCCAATTCCGAATGACCTTCATTCCTAAGTTCTCTTATCCTCTCTAGGAGTTTGGGGTCATCCCAAAACTCCTCTTCTAAATCGAATTGGTTGTTAAACCAATTTGGCTCTAACTGGAAAATCTTAATAACATTTTTGGGGTAAATGTGGACTTCCCCTTCAAAACGGACATCAACAAAAATTTCTTCCGTTTTAGTGTCATAAAAGGTTTCGATAAACAGTTTGTCTTTTGGTTGATACTGATACCACGTTTCAATTGTTTTCTTTGCCATTTCTTCGAGTTTATTCATTTTTATCACCTCCAATTATATTATATTCATTTTTTTTATTTTTGTCAAGAGGGCGCTCTAAAAAACTTTTGCTCTCCCGAAACAAAAAAAATTGGGTTTTGCACCCGCAACAAAAACAAAGACAAAAACAAAAAAAGAGGGCTTTTGCCCTCTGAAATAAAAAAAGAGCGGGGTTTGCACCCCGCAGGGTAGTGGGCTATGCCTTTTTCTCTACGATGGCAACCCACCATCCGATTTTTTCTACATTGACCCTCTCGGGTCGTAGCCATTTAGGGAGAATCTTATAAAAATCTTTAATCATTCCAGCCTCTTTGAGTGTTCTCAAAGAGGCTCTAATAGCATCGCCCTGCTCAACAACGTCTGCCCCTATATATAGTGTTTGCCCCTTAATATACACCTCTTCTCCTTCTACCAACCTGCACTCTACTAATTGCGTGAGGTCTTGCAAATTTTTTATGTCTATGCCCATGAATTCGGGCATTTTCATTGCGTCGAGGCTCACCAAAACGGGGCAATTAAACTCAACGTAGGCTCCTTTAAAATAGAAGGCTACGTTAGCGGGGAAAGTTGTGTATCCCGCCTTTTGAAGAAGCTCTTCTTTCCTTTTTAATACTTCGTACTCTTCTTTTGTCAGTTGAATTAATTCTTCCATTGTTTTTTCTCCTTTCTTTGCCCCGCCTCCCCTTTCGGGTTGAGGTCTTACGGGCATTTTTTGTTTTTACACCCTTATTATACTATTTTTTTTGCTTTTTGTCAAGAGAACATTTTTTCGTGTTTTTTTGTTTGTTTGCAATGTATTGCGACGGAAAAGGATACAACAACAAAACAAACAAACAAAAATAAAAAAAAGAGGGCGAAGCGCCCTCTGAAATAAAAAAAGCGGGGCGAGCCCCGCGTTGTTTATTCGAGATACCAAAAATCATCTTTAGACACAACGATATTCTCGGTAATTCGCCATTCTTTCATCGTGAATAATTCAATCCCTGTCATAAATCCAAATTTTTTTTGCAACATTTCTACAAATTTTTTTTCCTCTTCTTCCGTCAGTGCTCTTGCTTTTTCAAAAATTTCTTCCATTCTTCCACCCCTTCCTTTTTTCTTTTTTTTGTTTTCTACCTCTATTATACTCATTTTTTATTTTTTGTCAACAGAATATTTATTTGTGTTTCATTTTGTTTACTGCAACGCGTTGCAGTGATTGTTCGAAACAACGCCAGGCAAGGGCGGGCAACTTTTTTGCTGTATCTTTGCTTTCTTCTACACAGTTTATACATTTGCTTGCAGGGTTGCTTGTTTGAGAGGATGCTTGCTGTTTGAGGAGATACTGTTTGCGGGGATACCGTTTGAGGGGATGCTGTTTGAGGGGATGTCCCCCCACCCCGCCCTCTCTTTTTCAATTTGCTTTTGCATTATTCCCAGTTGCTTCCAACCGCCCTTGCTTGCTTCCAATTACTCCCAATTACTTCCAATTACTCCCAATTGCTTCTTAATTGCTCTTCTTACCCTTTCATTCCTTCGCTGTCAATGTCTCATCATTTACAATCCGAAACAAAAATTTTGCATCCGCTCGTCGGAGCAACCTTGCCCGGGGCGGCTCCAAATCTTTTTTGCTCCGAAATGGGTCTTTGCAACAAAAACGCTTGACAATGTGTAATGAATGTGGATGGATGGCAGGACGCGTTGCAGGGACAAAACGGCTTTGTGTCTTGCGGGGTAGGGAGAGGATGGGGATAGAATTTGGGAGCCGGCGGGCGGGTGTTGCTACATCCCACGCCGAGAGAGCCTTAAAATTGGGTTTTAAGGTTTTCAACTGACAAGAGGGGATGTTTTTGATGTAAAATTTCCAGTCAACTTCGCTATATATATGAGAGGAGAGGTTTTCAACTTGGTGGTTGAAAAAGGTAGCCTCTCAGGGCGAAGATGAAAAAGGGCAAAGAAATGAGTAAAGAAAAAGAAGAAAAAGATAAAATTGAAGAGACCGTAGAGAAAAAGGAGACTTCCACAGCAGAGGGCGAAACCCAAGAAAGCCAGTCAGAAACTCAATCGAATAAGGTTGAAAAGAACAAGGGCGGAAGACCTAAGAAGTCTGGTCTGGCTATTGAGAACCCTCTGATTGCGGAAGCCGCTTTTTGGTATTACGTTTCTCTTGGTGAAAAAAGAAGCCTTGACAAGGTAGCAGAGCATTTTGACCTTGATATATGGGTTGTTAAAGAGATGTCAAGGCAAAACAAGTGGGCTGAAAAGATAAAAGAGTTTGCCTCCTCTGATACTTTTATCGGTTCAGATATAGTTAAGCACATAGATAGTATAAGAATGGCTGTATTGACTTCGATAATAGAAAATCCAAAATCTTCTTCTAAAGATAAAATGCAGGCACTTAAAGAACTTACAGAATTCATTAGGCAGTCTAATGATTTGGTGCAAAAGAAAAAGATAGTAATAGAATTTCCGCACAGAGAGGAATTGCAAAAAATTGTTGATGGATTAAGAGATGGCTCGGCTTACAAAGATGTTTTAGGCAAGGCGGGCTACGCAGTGCCTTTACCTGAGAAGTAGTAATTTGAAATGCTTTGGACTGAAACGGCGACAAGTAAAATAGTTCATCCTCACTTGCTACAAATGATTGTTTTATTAAGCCGACAGCGTGAAATAGCAGTTGTAGCAGGACAAGGAGCGGGAAAAACTTCACTTATTCCTGTTTGGATTGCCTTAGATATGGTAGATAGGAAATGGGGAGAATATTTATTGACTGAGCCTACGCTGGATATGGTAGAGAGGACTTTAATTCCAAACGTTTTGGATTTCTTTAAGAATACCGAACTTGAAGGCGAATGGATTTCAAAAAAGCATAGGATTTATGGAAACCAGTTTGGAAGAATTTATTTTGCTTCTACAGACAACCCAGAACACATACAGGGCTCACACGTCCACAGGGCTGTGATGGATGAGGCGGGGCAAAGCCCTTACATTGCCTATCAGTTGGTAAAAAACAGAACAAATTTGTATAACGGACAGTTATTGCTTATCTCTAACCCATACAGAAAAGGCGATGCATGGTTGTATACAGAATTCAAAAAAAGATATGATGAAGGCGACCCAGAGACCTTATTCTTGACAATGCCTTCTATATGGAACCCAGCGTTTGATAGGCAAAGATTTAAAAAAGATATGGAAACAATGAGACCTGAGGATTTTGCCTTCTACTATTTAGGCGTTTACACAAAACCAGAAGGGCTCGTTTTTAACTATGACAGAGATGTTGTGGTAAAAGACATAAAATGGGATGGAAAATCTGTTTGCTATGCGGGTGCAGATTTTGGAGTAGGCGACCCAACAGTGCTTGAAGTTGCTTTTGTAAACTCAACAGGTATTCATTTTATAGATGAATATTATAAACAAGATGCAGACCTTGAAGTCCACGCAAATGCTTTTGCTAAATTAATTAGCAAATATAACATAAAAAAGATATTTTACGACCCAAGCGGGTTGGTTTATCAAAGGCAAATCGATAAATATCTTAAAAAAGAAAACATAAATGTAGAATGGGTTAGAGGAGAAAATGATAACACTTTTGGAGTGGAAGAGATAGTTAGATTGTTTAGACAAGGGAAAATAACTATAAGTCCAAAATGCTATCGTATGTTAGATGAAGATATGGGATATCTTTGGAAGAAAGATGGCTCTCTGCCAGATGGAAACGACCATGCAATTACGGCTCGTAAGTATTTAGTCCTTACCTTATCACATATGATGAAAAGAGAATATAAACCAATTAAAAAAGTAGAACCGCTTGATTGGATACATAAGCATTTTAAAGATATATACGATAAAGTAATGAACCAGCAACAGAGACCGGTCATAGATTGGCGTGATATGTTTTAGGAGGAATTATGGCACAAGATTTGATAAAAGGCAGTGAAAAAGAAGTTTTGAATAGAGTAAGAAGCGACTTTGCTTACGCGTTAGAAGAAAAACAAGCAGATAAAATTGTTATTGATACGCAGGGGCAAACATCAGAAAGGAACTTTGCGTCTCAAAAGAGATTAAGGATTTATAAAATGTGGTATGACAGCGTGCAGTGGGAAGTAGACATTGACGGACACGCTTTTAATGATACTGGATATATAGCAAAACCAACTGTTAACTTTATAAAAACAATTGTAGACCAAAGAGTTAATTCATTTAAAAAGAGAAAGGTTTATATCGATGTTTTACCTGTTACGGCTGGAATGACAGAGAGTGCAGTTGCTTGGCAATATATTTTAAGGTATTTATGGAAACTTAATGACTTTTCGGGCAAATTAGCATTAGCATACAAAGATGCTTTAATTTATGGGACAGGATGGTTTAAGTTAATTTGGGATGAGGATATAGAGCAAATAGATGTTATACCGATTTCTCCTCTTGATGTATATCCAGACCCTTATGCAAAAAGTCTTAAAGATGTAAGATTTATACATTTCGTATTCAAGAAACCAGCGGAGTATATAGAAAATAAATATGGTGTAAAATTAGGTCAGAACCCAAACGAACCTATTCTTTTATATGAGAGTTGGTATCGCAGTATAACTTTTGGCGAACCAGTTTGTATCACTTGGATTGAAAACCAAATATTAGATGTAAAAGAAGTTAAAAAGATTACAGGCTCGGAAGAATTTCCAATTTTTACCATTACACCATCAAAAACTTCCGACCAACTTTGGGGTGAATCTTTAGTTGGATTTTTAATCCAGCCGCAGAATTTACACAATAAGTCATTAGGTCTTTTATTGGATGGAATGCTAATAACAAATAATGGAAGAATATACACAACAGACCCAGATATAAAAATTTCAAATGACCCATTAGAGATAATAACAATCACACCAGAAGCACAAATTGGAACTCTTAATTTAAATACTGCTGACCCAAGGTGGCTTCAAGTTGCAATGTATTCTGGATATGGACTTATGCAACAGTTAAGTGGGACATATGCTCTATCTTCTATGAGCGGAGAGGCTTTAAGAACAGCATCTGGAATTATCGCTCAGCAACAGTCAGCAAATGTAACTCTTGAAGCAGATATCACAGAAATAACAAGTGATATGAATAGATTTGGAAAAATATGGGTAGATATGATTAGGAGATTATATACAAGAAAAGATTTATTGACCGTGCTTGGAACGAAATTTGCAAACGCAGATGAATTAATTGATAAATTAGATATTAAATTTAATTTATTTTTCGACCTTTCAGACCCTCTTCCAGAAGATAAGTTAGCAAGGAATAACCTACTCGCTGGCTTATTAGCACAGAATAAGATTGATTTGGCAACTTTTGCAAAGTTAACAGAAAACGTTCAATTGCTTGATGTTATAGAAGAACAAAAGAAAAATCAAATGCAACAAATAATACAAATGCAAGCACAGGAAATGTTGCAAGGGCAACAGCAAGAACAGCCGCAAGAACAAGGAGAACCAGTAGGAAAAGTCCCGACAGAAAGAGAGGAAGTAGAAAAGATAAAGAAGAGGGTAGACAAGATAAGAGACAAAGTAGCAACCCAAACAGGGGAGCGTGGAGTAGGAGTATAAATCACTGCAACGTGTTGCAGTAAAAGGAGGTGATAGGATGAAAAGTAAGGCAAAATATGAAGATGCTTTTCAGTCTATTGTAAATGATTTACGACCTAATACAGGCAAGAATACACCTAATTCTCCAAATCCTACGAAAGGCGGTATTAGCATTTCTAAGGAACTCATACCAGATGATGTTGTTGAAGGAGATGTTATTCTTTTAAAAGTAGCAAGCGTAGACCTCGATAAAAATGAGGTTCACTTGGAGTATGTGAGTAAACAAGAAAAGTCATCCGAAAAGGCGGAGGCAACGGCTCCGGAAACGGAGGTAACGGCTCCGAAAACACTTTAGGAGGTAATAATGGAAGACAAATTCAATTCCCTTAACAATTCCGATACAGCCCCCCAGTCAGAGGGTTATACTGACGATAATGCTGTTGAGGAATTGGATAAGGAAATTGCTTTACTTCAGCAGGAAATTGATACGCTACTTGCCGGTGGTAGCGAAGAAGAAAAAGAAGAAGAACCTACTGAAGTCAAATCATCCAAGAGGGGTGATTTGGTAAAAGCGGTAAAAGAAAAGAATAAAATTATTAGAGAGTTAAAAGAAAAGATTAAAAGTTTGAATGAAAGTATGAAGCGGACAGGAGAAGAGGAAGTTAAAGAAGTTAAGACAAAAGAAGTTGAAGAAGAAACCAACCCATTAGAAGTTCAACAGAGGATTGCTGAAATAAATCAAAAATGTAATGAGTTAGAGCAGAAGTATAAAGATGCACCAATACCTTTTGATAGGGTGAATGTCCTTTTAGAGGTATACAAAAAAACTGGTGGAGTTGTGAATGACCTAAGCATTATTGAAGACATATACCTTGCTTCGCTTCATAAGTATGTAAATCAAGATGTTAATGAAGCAAGGAAGCAAGCAAAAACAGAAACTCCATCAGGGCAAGGCTCCGAAGTCCGCTACACACCTAAAAACCTTGAAGAAGCATTTGAAATTTTAAAGAGAAAGAATTTAAGTTAATTATGTTTGTTCGCTGGCAACAGCGTTTTACGCCTCCAGAATGCGTTAATTCTGTTTATCGCAAAATGCTTGCGTTAAAGCATTAAAGCATTTTTTTAAAAAAAATAAATTTTTAAAAAAGGAGGCGATAAAATGGCTTTAACAATTGACACACTAAACACTCTTGTAAAAGAAAAAAGTGTTATGGAGGGGTTCGTAAATCAAATTTACGAATACAACCCTCTCTTAAAGTATTTCAAAGAAGGTAAGGCATTAGTAGATGTTTCTGGCGGTAATAGAATAATGGTTGCGATTGAATATGGAAACATACAGGGATACAACTGGTCTGGTATCGGCGAAATTCCAACTTCTTCTTACCGTCCAGAGTTTGCTACCGAAGCGTGGTTTGACTGGGCTTTCTACAACGCATCTTCAAAAATTCCATACAGGGAATGGGTGCTTGTAGAAAAAGGCTCCTACACCGTATATGATTATGCAAAGAAAGTCCTTGATATATTAGCAAGGTCAGTAGCGAAGGATTTTGAGGCAAAATTCTTCCAGCCTTGGAACTCTGAAGTAACAATTGCAGTAGGAAATAACCAAAAAGTTTTTGGTCTTCATCAGATAGTCCATAACGCAGATGACCTTAAGGATGCAAAAGACAATACTACTCCAATCTATGTTGGTGATATACGTATTGCTGATCTACCTCAGTGGTCTTCCCATGTATTTACCTACGATAACACAAAATCGTTGATTATGAACCTTATGCACGCAGTGAATACTCTCACCTACAAGTGGGGTAAACCAGACCTTATCCTTACATCCCAGTCAATCTATGAAGCATATTGTGAGGATGCTTACAATAAATCTGGTTTCTTGGTTAGAGATGAAGTTGCTACCAAACTTGGCTTCCAAGTTGGTGCATCGTTTAATGGAATACCTTTGGTTTTCAGTGAAAATCCTGCACTTAACGGTAATATTTATCTGCTGAATAGCAAATACTTAAAGTTTGTGGTTCATCCAGATGTGAACTTTAAACTCTCACCTTGGCAACAAATCTCTACCACGGTTTATGACTACATAGCAACTATGGATACGGCATACTCTCTTGTAGTTTCAAACAGGAACGCACAAGGTAAGATTAAGAATATACCCTTCTGAGAACCGGAGGGTTTTATGGCTAGAAGTATTTTTCCTTTTTTTACTATACCAACCGAATATAAACAAGGAATTGTGACTGTCCTTATGTCTTTTGAAGCAGGAGAGCAAACTGCTACAAAGATTTACTTCCCTTTTGCTGTTAGGATAGACAAAATTAGAGGTATTGTTATGAAGGCTATTGGTGCAACTGACAACGGAACAATTACAGGTGCAAATGCGGATGGAAATTCAAGTGGTGGAGTTATAACCTGCACGGCATTAGACCCTGTTAACACTGAATATGTTGCTACTCCTACTACAAATAATATCGTTGTTGCTGGCTCCTATTATAAATTAACATCTTCAAAAACTACTCCCGGCGGTAGGGTTCTTGTTACCTTAGAGTATACAAAAATTTGAAAACAAAAAAGGAGGAGGATGTTTAAGTCCTCCTCCTTGTAAAAGGAGGACTGTAGAATGGCAAAAAATTGGATACAAAAAGCAATAAAAAAGCCCGGTGCCTTGCGTAAGTCTTTAAAAGTAAAAGAAGGGGAGACCATTCCCATCTCGAAACTTAAATCTGCCGCAAAGAAGCCCGGCAAATTAGGTAGAAGAGCAAGGTTGGCTCTAACACTCCGCAAACTTGCAAAGAGGAGGAAATAATGCCTTTGAAAAAAGGCAAGTCCCGTAAGGTAATTTCTGAAAACATAAGGAAACTTATTAAAGAGGGCTATCCTCAAAAACAAGCAGTAGCAATAGCCCTTGCAAAAGCGGGGAAGGGTAAAAAGAAAAAGAGGAGGTGATTAAATGCCGTTAGTAGTTCCTAACTCGGGAGAAAGGCTTTTATTAAGTTATTTGGTTAATAATGCTGTTCCAAGCAACCTTAAACTACATCTCTATGTAAACGATTATATACCCGATGAAGGCTCTACTCTTGCTAATTTCACAGAATGTGCAGCGGCAGGCTATGCTCCAATTACTTTGACAGGAGCAAACTGGACTATCACAACGGATACAAATGGAGTTACAACCGCTTCTTATCCAGAGGTAACTTTTACAATAACCTCTGGAACTACCATATACGGATACTATGTAACAGATAATACCGATACCCAAGTGGTGTGGGCTGAAAGATTTAGTGATGCTCCACATCAATTACCAAGCGGTGGCGGAACAGAGAGGATTGTAGTTAAGATACGGGCTGACTAATGTTTGGTTCTTTAATTTTTGGTGCCAATGTATTTGGCGGAAGATTAGAAAGTCAACCAACCTCTACCTATATAGGAGAGGGTATAGTTGTTCTTAGCGGCACAGCCCAGCAAGTATATACAAAAAACTTTTTATACACGGGCAGTGGAAGTTTTGCTCTTTCTGGTGCAGCAGATATTGTTTATACTAAGAACTTTTTATATACAGGCAGTGGAGAAGTTATTCTTTCTGGTGGTCTAAATCTCGTATACATAGGAGGAGGAGCCCTTACTCTTTCTGGCAGTGCGGATGCTGTTTATGCTAAAAACTTTGCATACGTAGGAAATGGAATAATCGTTTTAACAGGTAAAGGGTCTTACATTGGCTTGTTTTGGGCAAAACAGAATGACGGTTCAAGTGTTTGGATTAAACTATTAGATGGAAGTGGTAGTTGGAATAAGATAAGTTAAAAGGAGGTGTGTATGTCTGATATAAACAATGTAAATTTTAAAAACTTTGCTGTCACCACCTTAGCGGCAGGCGTAGATGCGACCGCAACTTCGATTACTGTAACCGACGCAACTAAATTGCCAAACCCTCCTTTTATTGCTGTAATTTGGAACTCAACAGATTATCCCGACATAGTTTCTGACCCTAATGTTGAAATAGTTTATGTTAGTGCTGTAAATTTAAACACACTTACAGTTATTCGTGGTTATGATAATACTACTGCTTCGGCTCACAATACTGCTGGAAAGACTTATAAAATAGCCAATATCTTAAACGCCGGGCTAGAAAACGATATCAAGACATTCGTAAATTCAAAAGGACAAGCAAATGGACTTGCTACACTAAATACAAATGGTTTAGTAGTGCAAAATCCTGCCAGTGCAACCTCAACACCGACGGCAAATGCAATCGTAATGGCAGGGGCTGATGGTAAAATAGCAGATGGTTGGAATATCCAGTCAATTGCACCTTCTGCTTCGCCTACTTTTGCAGGATTGACTATTACAGGTCAAATAAGAATTAGTGGTGGTTCACCGGGAGCAGGCAAGGTTTTAACCTCCGATGCCAATGGTCTGGCTTCTTGGCAACCACTACCAAGTGGCGGCATCGGTGGAAGTGGAGCGGCTACACAGATTGCCTTTTTCACCGCAAATACAACGCTTGGCTCAGACAGTAATCTTTATTGGGATAACATTAATAAGCGTCTTGGTATTGGGACATCATCACCAATAACGACGTTGCATGTTGCGGGTTCGGTTTTGATTGCAACTGGATATGGAACAACCCATGGTGTTTTTCCAGTTTTGAGTGGTATAGGAGCATCTCCAAATGCTGGCTCTTTATCATTTGGAGACAGCACTGGATGGAAGTTTCATATTGGCACAAGACCCAATAGCGGTGATAATACGTTCATCCCATTGGTGACATTTGTGGATCTTGGTAATGTCGGTATCGGGACGGTTTATCCTTCTCAAAAGTTAGAAGTTAATGGTGCTGTTAGGTTTGTACCGATGTCAGCACCATCAAACCCTACGGCAGGGACACTATACTACGATTCGTCTACAAATAGTTTTAAGTTTTATGATGGCACGAGGTGGAGAACAATATCAAGTGCATAAAAACAATATAGGAGGTGCGAATGGAAAAAGAAGAAATAAAAGAAATGGAAGAGAGAATAGAAAAAGAAGAAAGAACAGAAAAAGAAGAAAGAACAGAAAAGGAAGATTTAAGCGAACAAGAAATAGAAGCCTTGCGTGAGAGGAGAAAGGCAGAAAGAGTAAGAAAATGTTTAGAGGAGATAAATAACGCTCTTACGAAGTATAATTGCTATCTTGATGTGTCAGCCATCCTCTCAGTACCAACTCCAACTAATCCAAATGGAATTAGATTTACAATCAATGTTTTGCCTCGTGAGGTGTAGTGATGCATAAATTCTATACTTTCTTTCTAACTATTCTTGTTATGATTTTTGCTTTTACAACAGGAGTTTTTTACGGGCAATCACTGCAACGCGTTGCAGTAATTCAACCACAGGAAACTGCAACGCAGTTAGCACAGACTATAACTGTGTTAAGACCATCTTTTTTAACCGCACAGCAGATTAATAATTATGTAAAAGGCACAGGGCTTGCAGGTTACGGGCAAGCCTTCATAGATGCAGAAAAGGCTTCTGGCATCGGAGCGGATTATCTTTTATCTATTGCTATACACGAAAGTGGTTGGGGTTCAAATTATTGGTGGAAGTATTGGAATAATTGTTTTAGTTGGGGTATAACTGATAGCGGTGCAAATTCAGAGGCTTATAAAGTTAAGAATATGAGTAAGCACGATGCCATTGTTTATATCGCAAAGCAAATTAAAAAGTTATACCTCACTCCCGGTGGTGCATATTATAGAGGCGAAACTCTTGCCGCTATCGGTCATTATTATGCATCGGACAAAATGTGGGCGAATGCTGTCCTTAATATCCACAACAAGTTTACAAAAACATTGCCTGAAGATGTAAAAGCAAAGCAATGGATTATGAGTGCAAAAGTTTTAAATGGAAATTTGCCTGCTCCTAAATATTTTACTTCCGATTATTGGAAAAAACCTCTTACAAGAGAAGAATTGGCGATTATCCTCTACAGAATAGATAACAAATAAAGGAGGCGAAAAATGAAGTTAACAGGCTTTTTATTATGGATTGGTGCAAGCGTTTTAATCACAACCGTTGGGAATGCACTTTTTAGATTTTCATGGTTTAATCAAGACACAAATACAGTCAAGAATGCGAAAGTTGCAATTGTTATGTTTCTTTCCGAAATTCTTTCAATTAGTTATGTCCTATTAAATAACGCACCGGGAATTTTTGGTCTATGGGGTATTCAAATTTACCCTATCGAAGATGCAATTTTCAGCGGAATACTTATCTCTGGAGGTGCTGATTTTGTGTTCCAAATTTATGCAACCATTACTTCATTCAAAGATAAAGTTAAAGCAGATGCAGTAACGGCACAAAAGATTTCTCACAGCATAAAAGGATAAGGCTATGGCGGATTTTAGAATTCATGGTTGGAGTGACCTTTTACAGGTCATCCTCTCTGTTGCAATTGTTCTTATCATTGTTTTTATGCTTGTTGATTTTATTTCTTGGCGTGAAGCAATAGATATGATTAAAAAAGAAATACCCACAAACGGACTTAGTAGTGGCAAGTGGATAAAAGGTTTTGGTTATGTCCCTTTTGCCTGGCGTGGCTCATTGAATGCTATCTTCTTTTTAAAAGGGACAGAAGACAATTTAACAACTGATGGTGAAGTCTGGTGCAAATTAGAGAATACAAAATTCGTTGTTCCACTAAAAGATGGCTGGGGAGAGTATCATATTACAAGGACAACTATTCAAGACCCAGATGACCCAAACTATGGACAACCCGATTATAGATTTCAAGACTTTCAAATCTTTGTTAGAGTTCTAGATAAGGGTGAAAAAGTTATAAACCCACAGACGGAGCGAATATCTTTTAAGAACGTAAAACTTCTCGTTGTTTATGAAACAGAAAAAGGAATTTACCCTCTTATCTGGAAGACAACAGCACAATACGTAGGCTGTGGTGGCGGAATATGGATGTTTCATTTGGGAAAGTATTAAGGTGGAAAAGAATAACAGAAATAATAATAATTAGCCTTATACTTGCGGGAATAGCCCTGCTACCCGTCGGGGGCGGGACTGTCCAGCAATTAAATACAGGAAATATAGGTTTGCCAGAACAGGCAGTCCAAGAGTTAAGAAATTTATTAAAACCATAAGGAAAGAGAGGGAGGAGAATGAAAAAGATGTTAACGATAATAACCACTATTAGTATTGTTTTAAGTATCTCTTTAGTTATTTTAATAGTTCGTGGCTTCACCGATGTAGAAGCGCCCTTAACTGAGAATGAAAAGTATAAGGTAAAAGATAGGTTGTGGGGTGAACCAGAAATATTAACATCTTTTATTACTCCTAACCAACCCGCTATAAAGTCACAAGCACAGCAGTTAAAAAAAGACAACGATATGGCAACCACGATTGCAACATACAATTGGTTAGAGGATAAATATCATTATGAAACAGATAGTTTAGAGATAAGAAATAGCAAACATACTGTCTTAAAAGGCGGTATTGATACTTGGAACCTACCTGTCCTTACTCTTGCTATCAAGCACCAGAATAACGGTCATATCTGGGTAGATTGTGAAGATGGAACTTTTCTTTTAGTTTCTTTATTAAGAGCCAATGGTATAAACGCTTGGGCTAACATTGGGACTGTTGAAATTAATGGCTCTATCTACGGTCATGCTTGGGCTACCGTTATTCTAAATGGCAATGAATACTTACTAGAGACAACGTTGGGACAAACATTGCAAGCGTTAAGACCTGTCCCTGAATTTTATACTCCTAATTTTGCTTTCAACGAAAAAGAAGTCCGCCTTCGTAAGTTTGGTGCCGATATAAATGAGGTTTATCCTCCATTGCCGCCGGCAAAAGTTCAGGACTTAAAAAATTTACTGAATGACAGAGGTGCAAGATGACATATAATAAGAAGGACATACTTGAAGTTATTTGGAGGGATGCCTTTTCTACCACTGGTTGGGTAAGTGCAGATGAGGTGGAAGGACTTAAAAATAGTGATGGGCTTTTAATGCATACTGTCGGGTATTATATCGGCGAAAACGATAAATACATTTTCGTCGTCCAGACATATGATATGCAATCTTCGTATGGAAATGTTTTCTTCATTCCTAAAAAGACCATAAAGGAGATAAGAAGAATTGATACAAAGAGGAAGACTGCATAATTCTTTTGTAGACAAATTAATAGGTTGGAAGGGCGTTCAGACAGACATTGACCCTGCACTGTTGCCCGAAGGCTTTCTTGCTGATGCAAAAAATATAACTTTTACCAATCAAGCCACAATATCATCTATTCCACAACCGCTATTAGTTCACACTTTTGCAGCCCCGATTATAAGTATTTTTACTTGGAAAAGGGATGTCTCTGGCACTAATTGGGTAATGATACAGGCAGGAAACAAGTTATATCGATACGATGGAAGCACCTTCACATTAGTTCATACCTTCACTACTCCCGAGAAATTAGCCTTCTCGGGAGGTTTCTTTGACACCTTATACATTATGCACCATACAGATGGATTATTTACCTATAACGGAACCGCTATGACTGCTATGCAAGAGGCACCAAGAAGCAAATACCTTTTACTCTGGCAAACATATCTTTTTGCTTCCGGTGATTTGTATGAGAATAAAAAGACAAACCCTCCCGATTACACTTACGCACCACAAAGAGTAAGATGGAGTGGAATAGTTGACAACGCTTTCAACTCTTGGTATACAGCCAGCACAAATGGAACGGAAACGGTTAATAACTTTATTGATATGCGTTCAGAGGATGCCTCTAACATCACAGGCATGGCAATCTGGAATAGAAGGATAATTATATTCCAAGAAAGTAGAATACAAGAAATTGTAGGTCAAACGCCTAGCAATTTCATTACAAATACAATTTATGTAGGAAGACTTACAGCCATAGATAATCAGGTTGACTACTATGATTATGTTTATTATTTAAGCCCAGAAGGACTTTGTATTTTAGCCTCACAGGATGTATTAATCTCAAAAGCGTTGCAAAAGTATTGGCACCACGCAAACTACTATAACCTTGCCGTATACGATGCAAAAGTGTATTATAGCAATGACAATGATATAGGCGTTTTTAATACACAAACAAAAACATTCGAACACTACTACTATCCACATACATCTACTCTATATTCGGATAAAAACACGCTTTGGCTTGGCACTTCTGATGGCAAACTTTATAAGTGGGGACAAGGCACTGGCGTTTTGGACTGGTATTTCACAACAAGAACAATTCATTATGGAGATATAGAACATTATAAAAGACCGATTATGCTAAGAATATTCCATAAACCAACACCAGCAACGATAAATGTTAACCTAATCTTAGACGGGACAACCTATAATGTTGGCACACTTGATATGAGTAGAGGGCAAAGCGATGAGTTTATACTTTCATACCCACTATTCCAGCAAGCCCAGATACAAATATCAGGCAACGAACCAGTTGAAATAACTGGTATAGAATTAATTTCTAAGATCAGGGGGGTTGGCAAGATATGAAAAAAAACAATGATTTTATTAAGGCTCCAGTATTTGGTATCTCAGAAGATGAATTGGCAACAGGTGCGGTAGGTGAAAACGAATTACAGGCTATTAGTGGGAAAAAGATTAAGGCAGGGACAATAACAGCAAATCAAATTGCTGCGGGTGCCATAAGGGCGGTTCATTTACAAGCGGGTGCGGTAACTGCTTTTAAAGTTACTGTTCCTAATAGAGTAAAAGGCACAACGGTTGTTTTTAGTGTTGGCGGTGCAAATAACAATACTTTACAATGGACTGCTGGCAATGCCTACTTAATGAAAATGAGATTTGCTTCTGGAGACACTATGGAAGACTTAGAGGTAGTTCAAGTACAACAAACGATTAGTGCCGGCTCCTATCAATTTAAGGCAGGTGACGGTGCATACTACTTTTACGTCGAATGGGTAAAAGAGCAAGGCAGTGATGAGCCAGCAGATAGTGCAACATTAACAATGAAAAAGTCAACAACCTATCCAAATTCAGATACAGCAATTGTATTAGCGTATGCTTGGTATGATAGTATTTTAGGATTAGCCCAATTCCAAGCCCTTGACCCTGCTGGTGGTGGGGTAAGAATATCGGGGAATTCAATTATAGCAGGCTCAATAACGGTACAGAATATTAGGGCAGGAACAATAACAGCAGATAGATTAGCATTCCCAGCGTTTGATAAAAGCACTGACACATTAGATAGTATTTCTGACGGAGTAACTTATAAAAAGGTAACAGTAACGCAAATTAACACTTTTACAGATGGCTCTAATAGAGCGATAACATACATTGGAAGTGATGGTAAATATCAAACAATATTACAAAGCACTGCATATATCAATCCATCGGAATCTGGTTTATATCTAACAGCACAGCATCTTGGCTTTTACAACGCAACACTTGGTGGTTGGTCTGTTGATATTAGAAATACGGGTGAGATGTTTTTAGGCTCACAATACAACAATCAATATTTGTATTGGGATGGAAATACATTAACTGTTAGAGGAAATGTTGAAGCAAATTCTATAACTGCAAATGCAAGCATCACCTCTCCATACATAACATTAAGTGGTTCGGGGTATATTGCTGGTGGAAAAAGTTATTTTACTGATACAAATAGTGGTTTTTGGCTTGGATATTACAACGGATACTATACATTCACTATTGGTAACTCGTATCAATACCTAACTTGGAATGGCTCAACATTAACTGTTAAAGGCTCAATCACCTCTTCAACCATCGAAGGAGGAATAATAAGAGGAACGAATTTTATTCAAAGTTCATCATCGAACCAATTAAATGGACTTGTTGCATACGGAGACCAATCATATACTTCTTGGTATAGTTATGGAACAGAAGTTGGAAGAATTATATATGAGGAGGATAGTGAGTTTAACGAGTCATCCTTTAAGTTTGTAGGCTCTGGAACGGTTGGTATTAAATCTACTGGTGGCAAACTTAAACTTTATGGGTATAGTGGTGTTGATATATATTCATCAACTTATATTACACAATCACTAATAGTTGGTAGAGATTTTGCTGTCTTTGGTAATGTTAATTCAACCATAAAATTAGGCAGTGGATATGGTATACAGTTTTACAGCCCAAGCGGGCTTGGTGGCGATTTTTGGTATAGCAACGGTCGCCTATATTTTAAGGATGAAAACGGCATCACACATACCATATCATATACATAGGAGGTGAAGATGACAGCCCAAGATGTTATAAATTATGTTAGAAGTGTTATTATATCTCCTGTAAATGGCTATTTAAGTGACAGCGAAATAATTAGTTGGATTAATGACGGGTTAAAAGAGTTTTACAAAAGAAAAGGCATCGAAACTATATGGACTTATCCAGTCCTAAAGGGCGAAAAACAGATACCTTTTGATTTTAATATCATTAGACTGGTTAAAATTGAATTCGATGATGGAACAAATAAGACTTTAATTGATGCGGATGACTACGAACTGTTTGCAAACACCCTTTATTTTGAAAGACCTTTTAGCACAAATGGCACTCTTTATGCTTATGGATATAGACTACCTAATATGGTTAATGATCCCACCGATATTGTTGATATACCCCCTATGTGGGAAAATGCAATTAAGCACTATGCGTTGGCTATTGCATATTTAAAAGATGAAAACCTTTCAGCCTCGCAGTATGAATTTACCATATTCTACAAGCACCAACAGGAGTATTGGTGGCAACCAAGAAGGATAAATCAGAGAAACAAAATTATCATAGAAAAAAGAATATGAGGTGGTAGAAGATGAAAGACAATTCACTTATAAGACTTATCTTGTGGTTAAAAAGTATTTACAATACCCTCTCGCCAGAGAATAAGAAGTATGCATCCTTTCTTGCTGACAATGCAAGGAAAAGACTTGTTGAAAAAGGTATTATAAAAGACCCAGACCATGACCCAATAGTTGGAAAATATACAAGTTATGAAAAAGGAATTAAAAATCTTGGTCTCTCTCCTGATTATGATATTAGCCCAGAACAGCAAACAATACAGGATTTACAAAATATGGGTATAGATGTAAGCCCACTTAAACACATAATGCCAAATCTATTTGCTTCCACTACCACAGCACCTACAACTCCTGCGACCACCACAACCTCTAAGACTACACAAGGAACGGTTGTCCCTACTTATGGTAAAACATCGGCAGGACAGACCGCACCGACAGGAACTGTGCCAATCAGAGACTTCTTAAAAGATGTTTATAAGATACCAGAAGATGCTTTTGAATGGGATAATACAAAAGGGTTAACCCTTAACATAAATGGTAAGAAATTCACTCTCGGCAAGCCTACAAGAGAAGAAGAAGGACAAATTATTAACGGCACATGGTATACAAATCCTAATTATGTTGAAACTGTTATGAGTATGAATGGAATTAAGAGACAAAAAGACCCAATAAGAGAAGCATTACCTAAATATTTGGAAAGCAAAGGGATTAAAGGTGCGACTGTGACTTGGAACAAAGACACTAAACAAGTTATTCTTAAAGTTGGAGATAAAGAGTTTCAATTAGGAACACCACAGCAGATTGGAAGTCTTTACAACGGAACTACTTATGTCAACCAATCGGAGATAGAAAAGGTTTTATCACCCTTTGCAAAAGAATTAGGAATTGAGATAGGCAACAAAAAAATAGAAGATATGACAACAAATGAACTTCAATTACAAGAGAAAATAAATCAAGCAGGTGTAATGGAAAAAACATATCAACAAATATTAAAAGACCTCGATGATGGTAATGATGACCTTTTGAATAAGATACACGATATCTACAAAGGATTAATCGAACAATCTGTTAATTCGTTAGAAAAGTCTCTTGCTGAAGCAAAACAGGCTTTCGCGGGGTTGGGGGACAAGTATGATGAATATCAAAAGACCGCTTATGAGGAAATAGATAAAAGTGTTGAGGCTGCCAAGGCAAGGTCAAAAGAAGAAATGGCTGCCCGTGGTATATACTTCTCTGGTCTAACTACAAGGGCATTAAACCAGTTAGAGGCACAAGGGATTTCGGAAAAGAATAAGGTTAAGATGCAAATATTACAATGGAAGGCACAAATTGACGCACAGATTGCTATTTTGACCGCAAACACAAAGATGTCAGAGGCACAGTTGACAAACGAACTATTAGCAAGAGAAGCGTTGGAAAAGTTAAGGTTGCTTGAAAAGAACCAAGACAAAAAAGATGCCATTCAGCAACAGATTAGACTTTTAGACGCACAGATAGAGATTGATAAACTTAATCTTCCACTCGAAGAAGAGTTGAATAGAAGACAACAAGAAATACAGAACCAGCAACAAGCAATGGATTTCTTTAACAAGGTTTACTATCCTATGCTTAAGTTAAAATACCAAGATAAATGGAAACAGGAAGACTTAGACCTTGCATTTATGCAGTATCAACAGACTGTTATGTCTTTCTTTAATGATACAGAAAAGTTTTGGGCTAAACTTGGATTTGATAAAGAAAAGTTTCGGCAACAAATGATGTGGGATAAACAAAAATTTGCAATGGAAATGAATTTTAAAGAAAGAGAGTTAGCATCAAAACTACTGCCATCATCGTCATCATCCTCAGAAGACGTTGAAACGTGGGTGCAAAGATACTTCCCATACATTAAAATGCAACCAGATAAATTAAATGCAATGATAAGAGATGGTAGTATCGTTGATGCGATTACACAAGAAAAAAGAACCCTTTCTGAGGATGATAAAAGAGCATTAACAGCAATCTCGCATATATTAACTGCACTCGAACCTAAGAATAGAGGAAACTTTTTGAACTCTTTTGAGGAACTGTCAGATGTTTTCAGCCCAGATGGTGCGATACAACTTTTGAATACCATAAATACAAATATCCCAGAAGCGATACTTTTAAAACAACTTGCAGTAGACTATGGCTCGTTAGAAGAGTTTGCAAAACGCTACACACAGGCAACTGAAGAGCAAAAGAATTCATATATTACGGCACTTATTAATAAATTCAAGAAGGAATATAAAATTAAACTTGATAACAACACAATCATAAGCGTATTTACTTTCATCCAAGGTCTATTTGGTGGTAACGGAGAGGAGTGATATGGCAAAAATAAAACTATATATTCCAACTAAGTCATCTTTTATTATTCCAGAACCTATAAGCAAACCACAAAATAATCCAATACAAAAGAAGCCAACGGAAAAGCCTCTCATTCCAGATACAACCATAGGCTCGCCATCGCCTAACTTCAAACTTCGTTCTTATGAGTTAGAAAGAGGTAGGGCGATAGAGGACTTCTTTAAGAACGAACAAAGGATAGCAGAGTATGAAAAGGCAAGGAAGGGACAAATAAAACCATCAACACCTAATGATTTTGTGCCACAGTATCAAAAAGAACGTAGCAAAGCGATGGAGGAATTTTTCGAAAGTCCAGAGAGAACCCTCCATTATGAGTATGGTAGACAAATTGCAGACCTACCTGAAGTTAGAGAACGCAGGGAAATATTAAAAGAAATGGCTAATGCACTTCGTTTTTATTACAAAAAGGAATATGGAAAAGACCCTTCGCCAGACGATATTAAAAAAGGGATTAAACGTATGCTTGAAACCCCTGAGTATGCAGCACAAGTCTTTTATGAATATGAGGCAGATAAAAGGTTTAAGGAAGCCAATGCGGTAGGAAAGGCTGGAATACTTTTACAAAGTGGAGCAGAAAAGGTTAAAAACCTCGTGGTTTCATTCATTGGCAGCATAGGATATGACCCATGGGTAGGTCGTAGAACAGCAATCAAAACCATCAGTGACATAATGGGGATAATTGCTTTAATTCTGACTGCTGGTGCTTCTTTACAGACATTAGGTTTTCAGTTGCAGTTATCAGCACCCAGTGTAACATCGAATTTATACAAAACCGGGAGTGTTTTAATAAGGATTGGTGAATTGCCGTATAAACCATTGCATGCTGTTTCTAATTCAATACAATCAACCATTAATACAACCAAGAGCACCATTAAGACAACCAGAGATGCTATTAAGACATTCAGAAAGTATTATGGCGTTGACTTTGACCCAAGTGACCAAAAGAATATTGAAGAAATATATAAAACATTGGTTAAGAACACACACCCGGACTTACATCCAGAAGACCCAGATGCGTGGGTAAAAATGGCTAATATCAATGAAGCATATAACGTTTTAAAGAAAACAAATGTATTGAAAAAAGGGATAATTCTTTTTAGCAAAAACTTAGGCACCTTAAAACATAATCCAAACCTTGCAATTCAACTATATAATGCAGATATACCTGTTAAAAAAGGGCAATTAACTTTTAAGGAAGCAACAAACATTATGACAGATGCGGTTAATACGTTGATAAAAAGCGGCGATACACAAGCAATACAAGTATTCGGACATAAACCAATTAGTCCAACACAGTTATTAGAAAAGGCAATAGAACTTGGCGAAAATATTTTACCGCTCAAAGGAAGCATAATTGAGAACTTAAGTCCATCTTATGAAAAAGCAATTAATGCTCGCACTACCGATATAGATGAATACAGTTTGCTTGCATCCGCATCTGAAACGATAGGTAAAAAATACGCAATAAATCCAAAAGAAATCTATAATTGGGCGGTTAAAAACAAAGTCAGTCCAGATGCTCTTACTGATATTGGTATTAGCCTAAAAGATGAAAATAATCTCAACAATTTTATAGATGCTGTATCGAATAATAAGCCTTTTAACCCTCAAAGCCAGAAAAACCAAGAACAACATAATGAAACAAAAACGCTAAACCAACCAGTTTCACAACCCACTATAAAAGTGCCACAAGATAAAGAAGTGTTGGATCTACTTAAAGATATTGATGTGACAAGAAATTTCGGGAACTCTATTCCTACTTGGGATGCTATCCCTGAGATGATGAAAAAGTTTAGCATTAGCGAGGAAGAGGCAAGACAAATCCTTTTAGACCTTGATGATAAAGAAATCATACACCTACAAAGATATGATAACCCAGATGCTTTGCCGCTAGAAAAAAGAAAATATTTGATACCATGGAAGGATGGTAGTTTTGGTTTCATTACCATAAGAACATCCAAACAGGGAGAACCACTGCAACGCGTTGCAGTAAATATTCCAGAGCAAACCACCCCTACTACTTCCACATCAGCCTCGACTTCAAGTCCAAGCCGTAAAAAAGGACAAAAAGTTATACAAGAAGTCACAAAGAAAGCAACACAAAAACCCTCGCAGGAACCCTCGCAGGCAATCTCGCAGGAAACCTCACAGGAAGCCTTACAGCAAACAACGCCACAAGTTATAGAGAAGCAAAAAGAACTTTTAGAAAAATTACAACAAAAGACTAACTATCTAAGAGAGATAGTCAGTAGAATGTCTTACGATTTGCAAAGCCTCTATACAGGAGAAGATGAAGATGCATATTGGATAAGACAGAAATACAAACTCGGGAATAATAATGATGTGGCGGCAGAAAAACTAAGCAAGATGATTGAAGAAAAGGAGATAGAGTTACAGAAAACCTTAGAACAGATAAATAGTTTGAAGAGTAAAATAGGCTCTACTGAGAAAAAGAACACAATTAAAAAGGGCACAATTAAAAAAGGTATATCGAACAAAAGCACAATAGAAGCCACAAAAGGCACAGAAGAGAACTCTGTAGCGGGCTCTTTTGACGATGTTTTAAATAACTCATACCAAGAAAAGAACAAAGAGTTGGGTGAAAGAAAAGGTAGTATCACAATAGAAATGGGAAAACCCGATTTAACAGAGTTAAAAGAGTTTTACAAAGACACCCTCGAAGGTATTAAGAGTATCTTAACAAATATATCAGATACGTATAAACATCTTCAATTCTATCCAGACCTACCAATGCATACAAGAAATGACATAAGACTACTGCTGGGTAGAATTGAAGAGATATATACAGATAAAGCAAACAAGATTTATGCTTCTATCTATGGTGGATTAAATAGACATCAAGCAAAATTAGTAGGTCAACTTATTGAAGAGTTAAATGAATTAGGGCGTATAAAAGTTGGTAGAGGTAACCCCACAAGAACCCTCGAACAACAACAAAAGATTGTAGATGACTTGATGAAGCAAGCAGATGAAAAAGTTATTAAGGCGGTGCAAACTTTTAGAGAATTAAGAGATGCACTAACAAAAGAGCAAATAAGAAGAGGAAGGGCACCAGATGAATTTTTTGAAAACTATTCCAGAATTTATGTTAAAGAGTATCACAAAAACTTACGTAAGGGCGTTCCCAATACACTTAAAAACCCAGCAAAAAAGTATCTTGATGAAGCCTATGGAACCGCAAAAGAAGTAAGGACAGACCCAGAGGCTATAGTGTATCAATTTATAGAAGTAATGGTAGATAACGAAATAGAAGACTTTATCAACAAAATAGCCAATGAATACAATATCTTACCAAAACTAACAACACAGCAAAAACAGGCAATATTAGGAACAGAGAATGGCAAAATAAGAGATGTTTTACCTAATAGGGTGTATGAGATTGAAGGGAAAAAGTATTATGGATATACCCCAGATAGGTTTGTTGGGAAGAACAGTAAAACTTATCTCGTTCCAAAAGAAGTGTATGAAATGCTTACGCACTTCACCGATAAAGGTAACAAGGCAATATATCTACTTAACAGTGTTATAAGGTTTTGGAAAAGTGCCGCCATTGCATCCTCTTATACCAAATTCAATATTAGTAACTTGATAGGCGATATATACTTTGCACTTTTACAGGCACCAGAGCCTGAGGCTTTACTTAAAGAATTTGAAACTGCATTAAGATGGTTGGCGGGGCAAAGAGACACTGAATATCTTAAATCTTTAACAAAATTTATTGAAGATAATAACATTATAGGAGCCTCTTACATAGAAGTAGAGACATATAAAGGGAATAACCCCGTTGCTAGTGTAGTTAAATTCATAGCAGAAACATCAAAAATGAGAGAAGCCTTTTTAAGGGTTGCTTATGCTTCCTATCTTTATAGAAGGTATTCAGAGGGGCTTGCAAGTCAAACAATAGCAAAGCACGATTGGATATATCTCGAAGACTTAAAAAAAGACCCATATCACGCACTTGGTAAAATAGCAAGAGACATTGAATTTGACTATGCTTGGGCTTCAAAAACATATGACAGGCTTATTAGAAACGGATTATTCCCGTTTGGAACTTGGTATTTCAAGGCAAGTTGGCAATTCTGGCGTTTCTTTAAAAAACACGCTTTCAAAACACTTGGCTTTACTCTTAGTATTCCAATTGCTTTTGAGTTGTATAACTATAAGTTCCAAAAAGACCTCGAAATGCAGTTACCTGATGATGTAAGAGATAGAACACACCTTGTATTAGGGAAAAACCCAGATGGAACAATTAGAATATTTATGCCTCAATTACCACCAGACATTTTAATAGGCTCAAAATTATTCTCTATTGCCGTCGGCGAAGCATCTCAATACCTTAATGGAGAAAAGGATTTAAAACAAGCAAGCATCGATATGTTGAAAAGATGGGGAATAAGAGAAGCCCGAAGCATAGAATTTCTTTTAAACCCAATAATGAGGTTTATAGTAGGACTTGCAAATGATAAAGACCCTTACGATGGAGCAGACATTTATCCCGTCAATAAAGAAAACCTAACTTTAACCCAACTTAACTGGTATAGAGGTCTTTACTTCGTTAAAGTAATGATACCTTACTTATCAGAGTTTGCTGGTGAAGCAATGTTAGGTAAACCAGTAGACCTTGTAGAGAAAAAGATTATAGATGGGTTAATAGGTAAAGGGGTTTTAGGTGTTTATGATATTGACCCCAAACAAGCGATAAGGGTAGGAGATAAACTTGTTAGTTGGGATGACTATAGAAAAATGAAACAGGTTGCAGGGCAAGAAATATATATTTTATCGCAAGTAAAAGATAAATGGATAGACAGCGGATTAACAGTCCAAGAGTTCATTATGACAGAGGATTTTGCAAAATATATGGAAAGGCTTAAGAAACTATGGATAGATGAGGTTAAAAGTAGCAAACTCTGGGATGAAAACAAGAAGCAAGACCTTTTAGAAAGAATGAATAAACTCACACCTATGGATATTGCACTCATATTAGAAGAGAGCAACAGACTAACAAACCTTTTCAACAGTTATTATGCTGCTTGGTTAAATGTTAAGAGGCAAAGACTTGTGAATAACGGAGTAACTGGTGAAGAATTAGAAAAGACTATGAAAGAATTAGAAAAGATGAGAATTAAGAAACTATATGACACAATTAAAACACTATCAAGGACATCCAGAGCGTTTGGTGGAATGCCATAATGCTTTGAGAGAAACAAAAAAGAGGGGGCTGTGTAGCCCCCTTAATTTGAGCGAGGCTTTACGCCTCTTGCGGAAGCACAACCGAATTATGCTTCCGGATGTGTAGTGCTAAGAGGAGAGGTTTTACTCTCCTCATATATATAGCGAATTTGCTCTTTCGTTATTCAACTATCTTATCCAACCATTCAAGTTTTTCTCTCATTTTTTCAGTCTTCTTTAATCTGGCTTTAATTCTACGTTTTTCATCTATAATTCGCCAATCAAGAAACTGCCAAAAGAGGTTCTTTTGTTGTAAAACCAATTCATCATTCTTTTTGTAGAGTTCAAGGAAAAAGTTTTGCACCACATCCTCTGCATCGTCCCTCGGCAAACCTTTCATCATAGCCCGCCTTACGGCGGGTTCAAACAAATCCTTATATGCGGTAATGAAAATTTTTTTATTCATTATCTCTTCACAGAAAGCCACAAAACTTTTTCTTAAAATTCTTAAACCTTATGTGCCACTTAGAGCCCAAAGAAAACCAAATGTCATCGATTGCCCAAGAAGCAATAACGATAAGAAGATAAACAATGACCCAAAATAAAAGTTGAATTAAGGTCTCCATAATTGCCTCCCTAAATCTACTCGTGAGTATTATACTCTTCGGCATACTCCTCAACTCGAAGTTTCTTATACACTTTACGCTCTTTAAATTCCTGTTGCTTCCCTTTATTCCAGTGCTGGACTGGTCTGAGATAACCAACGGGTCTCGACCAAACTTCACATTTTTGTCTTCGTTTCTCAGGTATCACTATCCCATCTTCTAAAAGCAAATCTTTGTTTTCTTTTTTATCTTCCATTTTGCCACCTCCTTTTAAATACTCCTCTTTACAGGTCTTGCAAACTTATGTAAAGCCTTCCAAACCTTTTCTAATTCTATCACATCTATGCGGTTGTGTTCTACGATGTATTTTAGGCTTTCCTCATCACCATGTAATGCTCCCAACCAGTATTTGTATTCTATTCTGGTTTTGTTGGTTTGACCGAAAAGTGCTTGGGCTACCGTATCAAGTCTATTACTGCTCAGTTTGAGTTTATTCTTTACTATGCTCCAAGTATCATCTTGATACAACTGCCCGTAGGAAGGGAAGTCTAATCCACAATATAAGGCTCTGGTTCTTACAAAAGGTAAATCAAAACGGCTGGAATAATGACCTATAACTCTATCAAATTGTGTTAAGATATTAATAAGATTTTGCACTATCCTCTTATCTGGCTTATCAAACTCAGAATTATCAATATCCTGCTTCGTAATGTGGTCTATATACACCTCATCCTTATCTAATTCTTTGACTACCCAAGAAATCATTACTCCAAAATTGGCATCTAGGTTAGAGGCTTCGATGTCTAAAAAGGCAATACGCTCCTCCCTTTGGGAGGGAGGAACGTCACCATACTTTGCCAAATAGCACTGAGGATGCTCTAGGTATGTATGAGAATGAACGCATTTATGACTTGCAGCCCACAAAAAGTCCTCTTTTTTCCAGCGGGAATAATTAATCTTAGTCACCTTCGCCTCCTTTTATGTCGGTATCAGTATCTTCATCACATTCTTCTTCATCATCTTTTTCTCCTTCCTTATTTTTTTCTCCATCTTCTTCTTCATCTTCTTCATCTTCATATTCATCTTCATATTCATCTTCATCATCAAAAATATCATCGATGTCAACAACTATATCGTCGTCCTTATTATCATCAAGTTTTTGTTCGTAATGCTTCCCAGTAAGAAACTCCTCGATTGTCTTTGGGTAAAAACCCATAAAAGTTAGAATAGTCCAAAGTATTTCGCTCCAATTCTTAATGTAACCCGCCTCTTCTTCTGTTAAATCAAGGGTTAACTCCCTTGTTCCTTCGTTACTCTCATCTCTGATAATGACCTTTACTCTTCCAAATTCTTTACTCATTCTATCACCTCCCTTAGTTTTCTTCTTATTTCTTTTTGTGTTAAGCGTTTATACTTACGCCTAACACTTCTATATTTAGTTTCAATAGACCAGTTTTTTCTTTTAGACTTGATTTTAAAAACACCGCCGCTTATCATATTCAACCTCACATAGGCTCCTGTGGCATTATCACATAAATATAATTATCACTTTCAGTCCCTTTTATAAGCACTGGTTCTGACGCACTTTGGATGCCAAAATATACCACATCACTCTGTATATGCTTAATCCCTTCAATAATCTTTACTGGAAAATACAAAGACATATTTGCATTTGTTTCGCAAGCAATCCCTCTTCTCCCAAAACTTACATCAGAGGAAACAGGCTCAATAGTAAGTTTATTTGAAGCAAAAGCAAAAACAATACGCCCTGTTCCTTTCTTTGCAAGCATCCCTACAATATCAAGTGCATCTACAAGTTCCTTCTTTGAGACTTTTGCGTAAAATTCTGTTTCCTTGGGAATGACAGACATATAGTTTGGGATTTGCCCGTTAATAAGAAAACTTGTTATTTTCAAATTTGGAAGTTTAAACTGTATATTTGTTTCTGATGCGATGATATTTACTCTTTCATCTTTGTATGGTAAATGTTCCAAAATATCAAAAGCCTTCCAAGGAATTATTAAATTTGCCTTCGGTAAACCTATATTTCTACCGCTACTTAGTGCAAGTGCTTGTGCGTCAGTGCCAACAAAGTTTACATAGTCTTCATTTATATCAAGCCAAACTCCTTTAAACTCTCGCCTACTCTCTTCTTTTTTTGATACAGCAAAAGTTACATTTTTAATAAACTCTCTTAGTTCATCAAACTTAAACGATAAATTAATAGAAGCATCAACTTCTGGGATGGTTGGAAAAAGGTCAGGGTTCTTTGTGTCTAAAGAATAGTCACCATTTGCATCTTTTAGCACAACCCTCTTCTCAAATGTCTCTATATCCAGTGTCTCTTCCTTTATTTTCTTCACTATGTCTCTAAATTCATTAAACGGGAATAATAATTCAGCATTTTCATTTGCACTATTCTCTACACTTAATGAGTATTCTATTGCTTGCTCTAGATTTGTTGTTATAAGGGTCAAATTTTCATTAAGCCTTACAAGCATATTCTTCTCAGAAGGATTAGGCATAACTTTACCAACAATCGATATTGCATTTTTAAGTTCTTTTGTTTTTACTTTAATCTTCATAATTGCCTCCCATAATGTTTGTCTACCATATAATCCTCATTATTTGCCCAGCATCTGCGTTTGGAAAGTCCTGCGTTGAAAAGGTTTCCGTCTTCGGCTCTGGGTTATCCACAGACTTTATTTTTGCTTCCAGTGCATCAATTCGTTTGCTTAGGGCATCAATTCTTTGCTCTAATTCATCAAGTTTTTTAATTACACATTCCATATTAAACGCTGGAAGAATTACGAAATCTTTTACATTTAACACATCTTCCATCTTATCACCTCCTTTACTGCAACGCGTTGCAGTCCTTGCAATGTCTTTCATAATACGCCTTCCAACGAGAAGGCAAATTATTTGGATTTTTAATTTTGCAAATCATCTTATCAACCTCTGCTTTGTATTTTTCATACAACCCTAAAAGGTCTTCTTGTGTATATTTGACAGACCTTCTACTCTCAGCAACCTTTTTCTCCCACCATTCTTCGCCATATTCTTTCACTAACTTATCCTTGAATATTATCGGTTCTCCATAACGCCACACATTACATCTTTCACACTGAGGTCTAACAATTTCTTCATCAAAAAGGACTGCATTAGTCCTTCCAGCGATGAGATGTCCTGCTTGGAGACTTTTTAATGGAAGTTTCTTGCCACAGGTATAGCAATTTGCATACCCTTCTTCATCGGAATATTTTAGTCTAATGTAAATCGAAAACCAATCCCATACATTTTGTTTGCTAATTTTCTTATTCTTCTTCATATCGCTCTATCAACTCTTTTATGAGTGTTATTTCCTTATTGCCGTAAATTGATACTCTTACTGAAACTTTAAATTTTTCGTTCAAAAGTTTATCAAAGTCCTCAACATTGTCGCCCAAAATCTCTTGCAATTCTCTTACAAAAGCCCAAGGCACATTATAGACAGTCACCATATTGCCTTTTTTGACATAATAAATGCCTTCCATCTCCATCACCTCCCTTCATAAAACCTACCAGATGGGTGTCTAACAAGTTTCATCCATCCATCGGTTACCGTTCCCATTGTTTGGTTCTTAGCAACAGCATACCAAAAGTAATCAGAAACAATTTCATCTCTCCTTAAAAGGATAATACTGGTAGCACTCTCCTCTAAAACGCCACTATCTCTCATTTTTGAAACGTTTATGTCATCTTCTGCTTCTTTATCTTCCCTGTGTTGTTGGCTTAGAACAATAACACATCGTTTATTTGAAATCCTTCGTAATTCTCTTGCTGCTATACTCATCTCTTCATACTTCTTATTCACCCCTCTAACATGAATGTTTTGAATGTAATCTATAATCACAACATCAAAAGGTCGATTTTCTATCCAAGCAATTATGTCATCAAGCATATATAAATCCCTTGTAAAGTGAAAGCGTAAATATTCCTTACGCTCTTTTAAAAGTTCAGTGCCAATTTTTTGCCACTGTGGATCTCGAATATCTATATCCCTTAGATGTATATTCCCCTCCTCGTTGGCTTCGTAATTAATAAACCTTTGAAAAACAGCCTCCTTACCTATCTCAGTTGACACATAGCCCACAACTGCTCCTTGTTTAATAAAAGTCCAAGCCAAGTCTAATGCTAACTGAGTTTTACTTACACTCGTTTTTCCTGTGATATACACATTTTCGCCTGTGACGAAAGGCACATAGCGGGTTAACATAGGCATATTTGGAGAATACCACCTTTTGGAATTAGCAAGCCTTTTAAAATCTTCTTCGGTAAAGATTTCAGAAAAAGGCTTTTCTTCTTCCCTAACAGAGAGGTTTATAATTTTATCTGCTATTCTTTTTGCCTCTTCTATTTCAGTTGCAAGTCCCTTTTCTGCAATCTCATATCCATAGTTAACAATTTGTCTTGATATACTATGCTTCTTAATGACTAAAGCATAATAATCAGCATTGACTATATTAGGGACAGAGCCCGCAAGTTGTGTAATGTATGTTGCACCGCCAACCACATCAAGTTGCCCTTTTACTTTCAAGTTATCGATAACCAAAACCATATCGGGCTCATATCCTCTTGCTTTTATATCCAGCATTGATTGATAGATTAATTGATGCTCGGGTCTATAGAAATCGGATGGTAAGAGGGTAAACTTATCAATTAATTCAGGTTTAATCAAAAGGGCACCAAGGATGTATTGCTCTGCTTCAAGGGAGTATGGAAGTTCTTTTACACCCATCGCCCCTCCTTTATTTCCTTTTCGTTCATTCTCATTAAAGACCTCCAAACGTGTATGTTCTTTGCCACTGTTGCAAGGTTGGGAATATATTGCTGTGGAAACTTCTTTTCTTTTGCTATCATTCTTTTAGCAAAATCAACTGCTTCTATTATGGCATCTATGGAGTAGTCTTGTAAAAGGATGCCTGCGGGCTTAATGTTTGTTTTTATGAAGGAGTTTGTAACCTCGAACCCCATCACCTCAGCAAAACGATATATCAGACTTAACTTCATTTTGTTATCCATTAGGCACCTCCAACAGGCATATTATCTGTGTCTTCAATCTTATATGTGACTTGATACTCACCTATATAGACTTTTACATAAATCTCTTTATGCTCTTGTATGGCTTCACCAAAGATATCTAAAAGTTTGCTAAAACTGATAGGTTGTGCGTTGCTAAGTCCTCTGTGAAGAGGGGCAAGGGTTCGCCCCTCCTCGTTTATCTCTTCTTTGCCTGAGATGAGACTTAAGAAAAAGCGTTCTGAAATGGGAGTATTTGGATACCTTGTGGATAACTCGTTGTAAACATCGTTCCAATCTGAATAAGGGAATGCTTGGTATGCTTGCACTGCATACCAAACATACCTTTCTTTCTTCTTTGTATATTTGCAAAAGATTTTCACCAAACTTGTATGGTCTATCACATCCCATAATGGAGATGTGACTATGTTTCTGCCTGTTTCCCAAAGCCATTGAGCGTATAGCGTGTGTATATCTGACTGCAAAACGCTATCAATATTCTTTTGCTCTTCAATCAAATCGCTAAACGCTCTTTGTAGTTGGACTGGGACTTCTAATTCTTTACTCTTCATCCTGTCCCTCCAAGTCACTGTGAAGTTCTTCTATTAGTTTCAGCACTTTATCCTCTAATTTTTTTTGCCTGTTTCTATACTCAGTTAAAAGATTATCCAACTCATCCATTTCTTCGATGATTTCTTTAATCTTTTGAATATATGTGTCATTCATTTTTAACCTCCTGTATGTCTAATTTACCTTCCAAAACATACTGCAAGTATAAAGGCTCCAATTTCTTAACGATTGCAAACCATTTGCTAAAGTCATAATTTAGCGTAGGCAAAAGTTGTATCATCTGGTTCATAAAGCCCTGCCTTGCTATTTTCTCATCCTTAATTTCATATCCAGTTTTTTCTTTCTTTTCCACTGCAACGCGTTGCAGTGGTTCTTCTTTTTTCTGTTTCAATACTTTGTAAACTTTATCTGCTTGATTAACATCCACAACTTCACCGTTCAAAAAGTCTCCAACCTTAACGTTACCAATAAAACCAACCTTCTCATAAACTCTCCCATCTTTGTCAACCAAGGTTAACCAGCACTTTTTTAAACCATTAACTTCTCCAATTACTTCAATTTCGCTCACACTGAAAAGCATACTATCGCCTCCTTTCATTCCAAATAAAATTCTTCATATTCCAAATTACTTGCTTTACATACATTTTTGTAAGGACACCATTTACAATTAGAGGTTGGCGGAAAGTCATCCTTTTCAATTGCTATAATCAAGTCTTCTAAATATGTATCTAAAAGTTTATCTGTCATACTCGTATCTGCTTCTATAAACTTGTAATCTCCACTCCAAGTAATTACAAACCACCCCGATTTACCTTCAAATCTTGCAAGCCTTTTGTAAAAAGATAGTTGAAGCGGATCCAAATTGCTAAAATCCTTTTTGAATTTCCAATCTAATAGAAGGTCTGCTGATAGATAATCCAACTTTCCAACAAGGTTGTGCTTGCCATACGGAATTTTAAATTCTTGTTCGATTGCAACACTTGACAGGTCAAAGTCTTGTAAAATGACTTCTAAAACACCAAGGCTCTTTTCTGCTTGTTTGTAAAACTGCTCCTCGCTCAGGGTGTGTGAGGAGACTTTTTTATACCATTCACCTATGTTATCTAAGAAGATTTTAAAAACACCGTCACCCAATTCAGTATAGGTCTCTATGGCATTGTGTAACATTTGCCCTAACACAACCCAATCGCTCTGGGGTTCTGGCGTTTTAAACAAGTATTTGAGTGCAAACCTCGTGGGGCAAGCAAGGTATGTATGAAGAGAAGAATAACTAATATCCATTATCTCAAAACCTCTTCCTTAATTAAAAGGCACGCTTTCTAAAAACATCTTATACTCTTTGGAGTTCTTAATTACATTCTTAATCCACTCAGGGATGTCATCGGAAAGAGTAAAACCCTGTTCCAGAGTGTATAAGGTTGGCTTCTTTTTAGGTTCAAGAGGCTTCATTGTTTTCGATACACCCATCACATTAACAACATTGAAGTATGTCTTACCGTTTACATCAACGCTTTTAATCATCAATTGTGCGTTCAGACCCAATAATTTCTCTAAATCGAAAGACCCCTCTATTTTTCCGACCCAACCAGTTAAGTCTTTGTAAAGGACAGAGTTGGGTCTTAATGATGCTGTGTAAGTTTTATACACATAATGTGTATCGCCTGTTTGAATTTCCCATTCGATTATGAGTTTGTGTCTTTCCTTACCATCGAATTTATTAACTTGTGTTCCTATGTCATAAATGCCCACGCACACCGCTTGATAAATACCATCCTCAAGCGGGGTAAAATCTTTTTTGCTTTCTAAGATAAAGCCCATTATACCACCTCCTTATTGTAAATTTCTTCTGCTACTTCCACCCAATCAACATTAGCAAGCCCAAGTCTCATTAATTTGTCTTGTACATTTTCACCTGAAAATTCATCCATTAACAAAAATCTCAATCCATCTCCTAAGTAAGAATAAAGCAATTCAAGTTTGCCATTCACCATGTTGTATATCTTTTCAACTAGATGCTTGACCTCGTTTTCATGATTGCTTATGAGATACTCAATGACCGCTTGCTCGATTGTTACCATTATATCACCTCCTTAAAATAAAAAGGCGACGCCCCTCACAGGGCGTCACCCTCCAACTCTTCAATGTCAACATTGTCAACTTCTTCGATACTTCCATCTGGATAGTAAACCGAAACACCCCTTGCACAACCGCTATCCCATTCGATTTTTATCTTTTTCAACTGTGTGCTTACCAATGCGTAGTTTGAAATACCCAAAGAACCAACAGGAGAATGGTAGATTTCATATGGGTAGATGTCTGCTTCTCCTTCGGCAATCCCAATTAATTTAAATGTAGACGTTTCGCGGTAATCAGCCCCGATGCCAACATCATACACAAACCACCCTTCTTCGGGTCTAAGAACAAGATTGCCCTTTTCAGTTTTAACAATCCTTGCATTCTGTGCTGGAAATTCAACATACGCCTCGCCACTTTCATTGAATTTAACAAGTTTTGCGTTCACCCATAAACGAAAACTAACCTCGCCGTGCCAACCAGAACCCACGTCAAGATAGTAATACTTTCTTCCTTCAAATTCTTTTACTTCTAAGTAACTTCTTGCCATTCTATCACCTCCCTTATTTGTTTTTTTTGAACTTCCACTGGTATTATAACCGAATTTTTTATCCTGTCAAGAGGGTCTACCGAAAAATTACATATATCGTGAGTTATTTCACAAGCCTGTATACATGTGTTAATCAATACTCGTGAAAGATTAATTAAATTCTCTTAACAAGCGAAACTCCTAGGTTTAGACTTTCAAAAGCCTTTTTTCAATTAGGTTTGAAGTTTGTCCCCCAATTCAGCCTCTAAGAGGCTGAATTGTTAGTCTTTTAATCCGTAAGGATTAAAAGACTAACTGATAATAATAATAATAAGGGTTGTGGATAATGTGGATAAGTCCCTAAAAGTGGCTTTTTACCTACATTTTTCCTGTGGATAATTCTGTGGATAATTTTTGAAGTTATCCACAGGGTTGTGGATAAGTTTGAAAAGCCTGTTAATTCCTTTTACTGCAACACCTTTTTAACTGCAACGCCTTTTTTCATTTCACTGCAACGCGTTGCAGTAAGTTGTGGATAACTTTTTGCCCTATTCTCTTTTATCCTTTTTTTCTTTCTCCTTCTAAAAAGGATGATTTGGTCTTTTTCATTTTTCTTCGCACCCCTACCCAGACCCCTCTCCTGTGGTTGGGTTCCCAGAGTGGTATGTGAGGGCAAAAAAATACCCTCTATTTTGCATGTAAACCTATTAAATTTCAACGAAAAGGGCGAGGGTAATACTTTAATACCTTTTTAAAAAAAATACCCCTATTTTTGAGCCTTAAAATGAAAGGTCAAAAAAAATAGCGGGGTTCCAAACCCCGCTTGCTTTCTATCTTTTTACCTCTTTTTCTTTAAAAGTTTTTCAGTGCAAACCGTGTTCTTCTAACCACCTTAAATCATTTTTTAAATGGTTGAGTGCTGTTTTTAATTCTTTCAAATGCTTTTGGTTCCTTACATGAAACGCTTGGCTATCAATCCATCTTATCCCAACTAATAGACTTTTGAAATCTTTTTCGATTTCATTTATTAAGGTTTCCAGTGTATCAATTTCTCTCTCTATTACCCGTTTCATTTTTCACCTCCTATATCTCTAATTGCTTCTCAATAATGATGCTGTTTATAATGTCGTCGAAGTCTGCATCTTCTATTGCTTGTGTCAACAAATCTCTTACCTCTTCATCTGGTATGTAATCCTCTACCCATCCGTATACCGCATCGATAATGCTGTCTATGAAGATGCTTTTTGCCGTTTCCAGTAAATCCCATTCATCCTCTAATTCCCTTCTTGCTTGCCTGACGCTTTGCTCCCATAAATCTTTAATCTCAAACTCCTTTGTAATCAATTCTTTCAATTTTTGTTCGAAATTTGTCATCTGTATCACCTCCCTTTTGAAAAGTTAAGCGGGGTTCAACGCCCCGCCTGTTTTACTTTTGCTCTTTTATATAATCCAAATCTGTTTTCAGATCCGTTACAAGCAATTGTAAAGCAATAAGATGCTTTACAATCCTCGTTGTAAACTTGCCTTTATTCAGATTTAAAAAATCCATTTTGATATTATTTGTGAGCCTTTCTAATTCTTTTAATTCCTTTTCTATTTGCTCTATTCGTTCCACTCCTCACCTCCTATAAATATCTTAACTTCATTCAATGCCTCTTCATTCATAACTTTTAAATTGAAGGCATTGACTATGAAGTCACCATCTTTATACAACGCCCCAAAATCCCTTAGCCAAGCTAATGCTTTGTCTACATCGCCAAACTTTTTCACAAGCAACGTAAAAATTTTCACATACTCACTGGCTTTAATTTCCATTTCTTACCTCCATTAAATTTTTCCAACTTGTCTTGTTATTCTTTTTTATTCTTTTTCTGTCTACCCTTACATTTTTATTTTTTTTATACTTTTCTTTTACTCTTACTGCGATGGATCCGCCGGTCATCTTCCTCACCTCCTTTCTGATTTTGAATGCCTGTTTTCTTTTCTCTTTTGGGCAAAGCCTGTTTCCTTTTATCCATCTATCGCCTCCTGTATATAATTTTTAAATTTACTGCAACACGTTGCAATAAATAAAAAAAAGAAGCGGAGACCAAGCCCCGCCTCTTTTACTTTTACAGTGCAACTGCTTGAAATCTGTATCCGTCGTTATAAAGCCATAAACCGACATGATACGCAATTTCGAAAATTCTATCAGTTCCAATGGTATTACATCTGAAAAATCCACCTATCCAATTATCGCTCTTTGTTCTATGCATCGGCACCCAATAAGTTGGAGTGTCTTTTTCATCTGCATTAATCCACAGTTTCACCAATTTGCCGTTCTTCACATAATAAACCGTAAACCTGTTCCAATCGTCGTTGCCTACAAAATACAGGTTTTTTACTTCTTTTAATTCTTCTTTTAATTCTTCTTTTGTCATTTTTTCTCATCTCCTTTCTTTTTTATTTTTTGTTTACACTCATATTATATCATATTTTTTATTTTTGTCAAGTCCGCCTTTTATTGTTTTTTGTATAAGCCTGTTTTGATTTTAGGGTCGAAGCCCGCCTGTTTTAGTTTTATTGTGCTTTAACCTCGCCCGTTTTCTTTTTTCTTTGCTTTTTTGTTGTGACTTTTTGCCACAACGTTGCGTTTGCAAATGCAAAACAAAAGAGCGGGCTTTTTTAAAAACCTCTTTTCTTTTGCCGGATATTGCCTTGCCCTATAAACAAACAAAAGCAAATAAAACAATAACAACAAAACAATAACAAACAAAAAAGAGGGCTTTTGCCCTCTAACAAACAAAAAAAGCGGGGTCGATGCCCCGCCTTGTTTATTCGGAAGGTTTCAAAATTGTTAAACCTTCGCTCCAAGCGTCTTGATATCTCCCTTTATACGGGAAGAACTGCCCGGGAATGTAGACCTCCCATCCCCTTTTTTCAGCAAGTTTGATAAATTCGCTTTCAACTTCATCTGTCAATTCTTCAACTTTTTCGTTATCGTCTATACCAAGTTCATCTTTAATTGCTTCTTTGAAAGCTAAATCAGACACAAAAACCAATTCTTCTACATCATCTGCTACGCTTTCTACAAACTGTTCTGCAATTTCTTTTATTTTTTCCATCTTTTTTACCTCCTTTATCCCCGCCTCTCCTTCTTGGATGAGGTCTTACGGGTTTTTTTATTTTTTTTACACTCTTATTATACCATTTTTTCATTTTTTGTCAATGCGTTGCAGAAACCCGCCTTTTTTTGTGTGTTCTTTCTTTCTTTTAAAGGGTTTAACTATTTTTTTTAAATAACAACAACAACAAAAAAAAGAAGGGCATTGCACCCCTACTACAACAACAAACAAAACAAACAAAAAAAGCGGGGTCAATGCCCCGCCTTGTTTTGTAATTATTGCCACTCTTCTTTGTAGTTGTTTAGTATTCCTTCTCCTACTTCATCCCAGTTAACTTCTTCCAATCCTAATCTTGCCAGTTGATTAAGAAGGTCTTCTTTATCAAGGATGTCTTCAAGCATCTTTTTTGCTTCGCATCCAGCGTAAGTTACCATCAACTCATAATTCTCCGTCATTTGTTTAACTTCTTTTACTAAAATCCTCGTTTCATAGTCATACTCCTTTTTTAGATACTCAATAATTGCTTTTTCAATCATTTTATCACCTCCGATTTATTTATTTTTACATCTATATTATAGCATACTTCTTTATTTTTGTCAAGCCTGGCAACTTTGCCCTCTAAAATAAAAAAAGCGGGGTCGATACCCCGCTCAATGTTCGATTGCTCTTTCTGCGGATTAAAAAATTAAACCCCAAAGAAATTCAAGTTTTAGAGATTTTGAAAAGATTGTCTGATTGTTTTTTACGAAGAATGGATGCCCGGCGTCGTAGAGCGCCAAACCGCCGAGGAGTCCAAATCTTCTCTGGAGATACATCAAGAACACTTTTTCTTCTTCTTTTGTTAGCCGTCTTGTTCCCAAAATCTTCTTTAATAATTTTTTCATCCTTGCACCTCCAATTTTTTTTGTTTTTTAGTTAATGATATTAATTGGTACGTTTCTACTCACAATACACCCAACAATACCCAAAACAAGTAAGGTAACAGCACAGAGAACGACGAGAAGGGCAAAAATGTTTCTACTTCTTTCGTTGTTCTCGTCGTAAAAAAAGAAGAAATAAATTAGGGAAATAAAAGGCATAACAAAGGATAAAATAACTAAAATTTTGAGAACTTCCATTTTTTACCTCCTTGCTCCCAGCCTCCCCTTTCGGGTTGAGGTCTTACGGGTTTTTTGTTTTTTACATCTTTATTATACCATTTTTTTTATTTTTTGTCAATAGAATATTTATTCGTTTTTTTTTTTTTTTTTTTTTTTTTTTTTTTTTTTTTTTTTTTTTTTTTTTTTTTTTTTTTTTTTTTTTTTTTTTTTTTTT
>Ga0081479_117043_pt1 | contig 38711 bp, 27 predicted proteins | sample MamHotmetagenome_FD_70984 | JGI IMG/M metagenome (GOLD analysis project Ga0081479, IMG submission 70984) | Hot spring cone microbial streamer communities from Mammoth Hot Spring (Liberty Cap Streamers), Yellowstone National Park, USA - T=72 v2... | ecosystem: Environmental > Aquatic > Thermal...
GCAAGATTTGTTGCAATTGACCTATACTTTGAATACTGAACAGCTTTTTGAATTGAAGAATATGCTTCAACTATTGCGAACAAAACAGTCCCAATTATTACAATAGAAATCATAAGTTCTGTAAGAGTAAAAGCTCTTTTTAAACTCATAATAATAGTTTAATCCAAATTAAAAATTTGTCAATACTTAGGTTTGCAAATTTTCTTTCTTTATTCTTTCAATAAGATTTTTGGGATAACCAATATCAAGTATTTTAAGGACACCTATATTTTTCTGGGCATGCAAAGCCATAAGCCCTGATTTTGGAAGCCCAAATGTAAGCGTCATCTTTGCAGTTATAAAAACCCCTGTGTGATGCCCTGTATTTGGAATTAAACCAGATGGAATATCAAGAGAGATTATATCCCTTTTAGATTTATTTGCAATCTGTATTAAACGCTTAACTACACCAGCTGGTTTTCCAACCGAACCAACACCCAAAAGAGCATCAACAATTATATCAGTATCTTTAATATCACTTTCTACCTCACCAACATTTGATAAATCAACAAGTTTTATTGAAATTCCTTTTTCTTTTGCCCTATTAAGATTCAAAACAACAAGTTCTCCATAGCCCTTATCAGAAGGACTGACTATATAAACCTTAACATTCACCCCATTTCCTTTTAAATACCTTGCACAAACAAGTCCATCTCCCCCGTTATTTCCTCTTCCACAAAAAACACTAACATTTGCATGAACTGGATCTTTTTTTAAATTTTCGTTTATATATTTAATAATCTCTGATGCTGCTTCTCTGCCTGCATTTTCCATCAAAAAATCATTAGAAATGCCATAATCAAGTTTTGCTATCTCATCTATATATTTTATTTTTTCAGCAGTTACAACTGGAAGACCTTGATATTCCTTAATCTGCGGTATTTTCATAAAAACCACCTTTTTTAATTCTATTTTCTTTTATATACTCAACAAATTCTTTAAAACTTAAACAGTTTAAAACATCATCTCTTGTAAGACCTGCTCTTCTTGCATTGTTTAATGAATACTCAATAAAATTAAACTGATCAATTGAATGAGCATCCGATGTAAGTATGACCTTAAGTCCAAGAGATTTAACTCTTTTTAAATTAACATCACTTAAATCAAGTCGTTCTGGTTGTCCATTCACCTCAAAAACAGTATTAAGTTTTTGAGCCTCTTCAAATACAAGGTCATAATCAATATCAAGTTCATCTCTTTTAAAAAGCATTCTCTGTGTAAGATGTGCAACAACATCAGTATATGGATTTCTTAATGCTTTTAGAATTCTTTCAGTTTGAATATCTTTTGAAAGATTTAATGATGTATGAAGTGCTGAAATTACAAGTGAAACCTTTTTTAATTCATCATCAGAGTAAGCAAGATTTCCATCCTTTAATATCTCAAGTTCAATTGATCTATCAAAAAACAAATTTTTATAATTTGATCTAAGTTCTAAAAGTTCTTCTCTTGTTTGAGTATATTTTTTGAAATCAAGCCCTTTTACAAAATTAAGTGGTGATGAGTGATCTCCAATAAAAAACCAATCATATCTTTTTGAAAGATAATCAACAATATCTTGGATACTACTTATTCCATCAGTATAAGATGTATGGCAGTGGATATCAGATCTTATATCCTTTAATTCAACAAGTTTTGGAATTCTATTATTTGATGCAAGTTCTATCTCACCGCTATCCTCTCTAAGCTCAGGTGGTATATATTGAAGTCCTAACTTTGAATATATCTCTTCCTCTGTCTTTCCACAGACATAATCCTTTGATTTATTATTTTTGAAAAGCCCATATTCGTTTAAAATATAACCTTTTTTAAGAGCAAGTTCTCTCATCCTTATATTATGAGCCTTTGAGCCAGTAAAATAGCACAATGCAGCACCAAATGATTTTTCATCAAAAATCCTAAAATCACACTGAATACCATTTTTGAGCAAAACACTTGCCTTCAAACTCCCTTTTGCAAGGACTTTTTCAACAAGAGGATTTTTTACAAATATATCTATTGCCTGGCTAGAACCAATTGCAAGTATATCTATATCACCAATTGTTTCCTTTCCTCTTCTCAAACTCCCAGCAAACTCAACTTTATTATATCCATTTTTCTTAATGTAATCTATTAAACTTAAAGCAATATTTTTAGCAGTGTGATATAAAAAACGCTTTTTTGGATTTTCATCTCTCTCTATATTTTCAAGGATTGATTTTTCTATCTTTTCACCAAACCCTTCTATCTCTCTAAGATTCCCTTTCTTTATGGCAGTAATTAAATCTTCTTTTGACTTTATATTTAATTTTTCATATAAAGTTTTTATCCTCTTTGCACCAAGTCCTCTGATATTTGTAAGTTCAAAAAGCGATGAAGGATATTTTTTCTTAAGTTCATCAAACTCTTTAAAACTTCCTTTTTCTTTTATCTCTTTTATATGAGAAAGTATTTTTTTGCCTATTCCCTTTATACTAAGAAGTTCATCATCCCCCATATCAAAAACATTTTTTTCGATACCAGAAATTATATTTGAAACATTCTTATATGCTCTAATCTTAAATACATTTTCCCCTTCAAGTTCAAGAAGAAATGCCATCTCATCAAAAATTTTTGAAAGTTCTCTATTATCCATAAAGGTATAAAACAATAGAAGCAATCACAGTAACTACAAAAAAAGATACAAATGCAATTATATGTGGAAAAAAAACAGCAATAATAGAATTTATAATTCCAAAAGATGATTTCTTTTTTACAAACCACCATCTCCCTAACCACACAAGAAAACTAGTTATAAAGAAAAGATAAAGCCCCTTTCCTTTATAAAGATAAAAATATGAAAACGGTATCAAAAGAAAACTAAGATATGATGTAATCCCATAAAAGTAAAAAAGGTCTCTTGTTCTAATAGATAAATCTGTTTGCATGTCTATGTAAAGTGCTGTTATTGCTGAAAAAATAAAGTTTAAAACAAAAATGAAAAAAACAAAAAACAAAAATATATATAAACTAAATGGCAAATCTAATAAAAATGAAATAGATAAAGATATGTTAAATGCAGCAATGATATAACCAAAAAGTGATACAAACTCAAATCCTTTACCAGAGATTTCTTTTATTTCATCAAAGATTTTCATATTAATAACTCCACCTATATTCAAGAAGAGGATATGTTGGTTCAGATTTAAAAAAACTTAATTTAGAATCAATTACTGAAAAAAACTCATCTAAAAAACTTGATTTTGCTCTTATAAAAGGTGGATTTTCACCAAGACCACAAAGCTTTCCTGCCTCATTTAAAGCATCATAAAGATCACCAATTTTATCCACAAGTCCAACTGAAAGAGCTTGTTTCCCAGTAAATATTCTTCCATCAGCAATTTCTTTTACTTTTTCTTTTGGTATATTTCTGCCTTGAGATACAACTTCAACAAATGTATTATATGTATCATCAATCATTGCTTGAAGTATCTCTCTCTCTTCTTTTGTCATCTCTCTTGCAAAAGATCCTATATCTTTGAATTTTCCTGATTTAATAACATTGCTCTTAATACCTATCTTTTTAAATAGTTCATCGCCCTGCATAAAAGAAAATATAACACCAATTGAACCAGTAATACTTCCACTATTTGCAACAATTTTATCACAAGCAGATGCTATATAATAACCTCCACTTGCACTAACATCACCAAAATGAGCAACAAATGGTTTTTTATATTTTTCTTTTATTTTTTTTATTTGAGAATAAATTTCTTGAACAGCACCTACACTTCCACCAGGGGAGTTGATATCAAGAACTATTGCCTTTACATCCTTATCCTCCCCATATTTTTTAATCATACTAACTATAAGATCACTTCCTTTTTCATAAGTAGAGTACTCTTTTTTGTATATCGGACCATAAATTGGAATTACAGCAATTTTATTTTTTGAAATTCGTCTAGATTTGTTATAGAAAGATATTTCATTTCTTGTGTTTATAACTTTAAATGAAATAAAAATTGTTGCTATATAAAGAACACAAAAAATAAGCAGAAAAACATTTAAAAGAGATATTCTTAATTTTAACTTTGAAAATCCTTTACTTTTTGGTTCTAAATCAGTTTTGCTTTGATCAGTTAAATTATTATTACCAAGATTTTCTTCCATTAAATCCTCCTTATATAATTATACTAATTTGTTTTTTCTTTTTTTATCAGACCTAATACATCTCTTACAATCTTTGCAGATGTAAGTCGTGAAATATTTACAACTTTAACTCCTAATCTTAAAAATTCTTCCTCATCAGAATCAGATTCGCAAACAAAAATTATAACAGAATATGGAAAAATTGATTTAAGACTTAAAGCAAGCTTTTCAGGAATTGTTCCTTTCAAAAAAACCCTAATAAGTGGCAGTATTATTATTCTTGGCTTTAATTTATCAAGTCTTTTTAAAGAATCATAAACCGAAAAATCAGTATATATCCACTCACCTCCAATCCCTTTTATCACCTTTTTATTTTCTGCATTAAAATCAGCAACAAAAATCTTTAGGCTTTCAATTTTCTTTTTTAAGTTTAATATAACCTCTCTTGCTATCATATTATATCCAAGAATAAGAACATCGGCTTGTTCTGACTTAGTATAAAAATCATCATTCTTATTTTCAAAACCAAAAATTCTTGAAAAAAACATAAATATTGAGTTATTGTAATTAATTAGATACGGTGAGATTATAGATGAAATAATCATAGTAATTAAAACAAGTATAACCGTATCTTCTAAAATATGCATATATTTTAAACCAAGAGAGGTTATTACCAGTGAAAACTCACTTATTGGAAAAAGATTTATAGCTGTTATAAAAAGTGGCCTTATTCCAGTTTCAAGAATTCTATGATAAATAACAATTGTAAAAAATCTAACAATAGCAGAAATTAAAAGCAAAAAAAATGAAAGCAATAAAATGTTATAACTTATAGGTGGAAGTTTTAATCCAAGAGATACAAAAAAAAGCGTTACAAAAAAGTCCCTTATAGAAGAAATTCTTGCAACAATCTCCTCGGTATATGGTGAGTTTGCAATGGAAACCCCTGCAATAAGAGCACCCATATCCTTAGATACCCCAAGAATATCAGCCACCATAGATACCAAAAAGCAGTATGAGATTGCAATTAGTATAACGAGTTCAGTACTCTTTGAGTAAGAGTGTATTATCTTTGAAAGAATAAATCTTTGGAAATTGTAGGATACAAAGAGAAGTCCAATAGTATAAAAATAGGACTTAAGTAAAAGAGAAATCTGCGGATTTAAAAAATTCTTCTGAAATGAAAGAAATATTATTGCAAAGAGATCTTGCATTATAAGAATTCCTATAGTGAATTTTCCTGCAATAGTTTGTGTCTCAAATTTATCTTTAAGGATTTTTACAACAATAAGCGTTGATGTAAGATTAAGGCAAAATGAAATATAGATAGTTTGAAGAATGGATAAATCCTTTAAAATAAATCTAAGTATAATAAAGAAAAGAAACGATCCTCCAAAAACCTGTGAAAATGAAAGAATAAGAATTTTTTTACTACTTTTAATAACATCTCTTAAGTTTATCTCAAGACCTATTATAAATAGAAGAAATATCAAACCTATCTCAGATATTGTTTCAATATTAGTTGCATCATTAACCCAACCAAAACCTATCCCAGGACCTATTATTATTCCACTTATGATGTATCCAATTATTAATGGCTGCTTTAAGTAATTCATAAAAACAGCCATGAAACCACTTATTATGATAGATATTGCAATATCAGTTAAAAGCTTTATAACACTTGTATTTTCCATCTTAGATTACTCTACATTACACCAAAGCACTTTTAAATACTCACCCTCAGGCCAATTAACCATAAAAGGATGATCCACACCTGCATAGGTTTTTCTAAAAATTCTTACAACCCTTTTTGAAATAGAAGACGCTCTCTTAACAATCTCAACAAACTCATCCATAGAAAGAAGCCCACTACAAGAACAAGTAACAAAAATCCCATCACTTTTTACAAGGTTTAGCGCAAGTGAATTTATATCAATGTATTTTTTTATACCTTCATCTTTTTTCTCTCTTGAGTTTATAAATTTATTTGGATCAAGAATAACGATATCATATTTTTTGTTATTTGAAATCATCTGTCTTACATATGTAAATGCATCAGCACATACATAATCAATCTTTAAATTGTTTATATTAGCATTTCTTTTCCCCATTCTAACAGCATCGCTGTCAAGTTCAACGCAAACCACATTTCTTGCTCCAAATTTCTTTGCATATATCCCAAATCCACCAGTATAGGAAAAAAGGTCAAGTACATCTTTATCCATAACAAAATTTGTAAGATAAAATCTGTTTTCTCTTTGATCACAAAAAAAGCCAGTTTTATAACCACCGCCAGGATGAACCTCAAAAATAACTCCATTTTCGGAAATTTTAACAGGCGGTACTTTAATTTCCTCAATTTTAAACTTTTCCATTGTCATTGTGTATGAACTTGCTGTAAAAACAACTTTAACATCCCCAAGATTTTTTCTCAAAATCTTTTCAATCTCATCTCTAAGATTATAAAATCCATACGAATATATTTCACAAACACATATATCTTTAAAAATATCTACAACAAGCCCACATAATCCATCAGCAAAATCATAAACTAATCTAAAAGCATTTGTTGATTGAGATGGAAGATTAAATTTTTTTCTAAAATCTATTGCCTTTTTTATTCTCTCTTCAAGGTAATTATTTATATTAAAATTTTTATCTGATGTTCTTGTTATCAATCTAAAAGTTATCTGGCTTGAGGGATTATAAAAAGAATAACCAAATATTTCACCATTTTTATTTATAACTCTAACCACATCACCTTTTGAAATCCCTAAAGGTATCTCATCAACCATTCTTCTATATATAAATGGTCCTTTTGGTGGATGAAGCAATACAACTTCTTTAAAGTTATTCATTTAAAAATCCTTTCAATCTCCTTAATTTTTCCAATATTAATATCTTTACCTCTAACAAAAGCACTTTCAATAATTATTTTTAACTGTTCTTTAAGATCCACACCACTATATTTAAAAAGGGAAGGAAAAAGACTGTGTGAAGTAAAACCAGGAATTGTATTTATCTCACATAAATAGATATTATTATTTTTATCAACAAAAAAATCAACTCTTGAAAAACCACTTCCACCTATTGTCTTAAAAAGCGAAATAGAATACTCTTGTATTTTTTTCTCAATTTTTTCATCAAGATCTGCTGGAATTTTTAACTGCATTCCATTTGGATCAATATATTTTGCATTATAATCATAAAACTCATGTTTTTTTCCAACTACAACCTCACCACATTTTGAAACAAGAATTTTATTTCTTTTTAAAAGAACACCACAAACAACTTCTTTAGGTCTATCAAGTCCAACCTCAACCATAACAACATTATCGTATCTAAAAGCCTTTTCTATTGCTTTTGTAATATCTTTAAAATCTTTAACTTTAGAAACACCAACTGATGAACCAAGTGTATTTGGTTTAACAAAAACTGGCATACCAAGTTTTTCAATTAAATATAAAATCTCACCTTTCTTCTCTTTAAAATCATTTTTAGAAAATGTAACATCCTCTAAAATAGGTATTTTTATAAGAGATGCTATAGTCTTTGTTAATTTTTTATTCATTGCAATTGATGATGACAAAACATCACATCCAGTATATGGAATTGATAATGTTTCAAAAAATCCTTGCAGTTTTCCATCCTCTCCAAGATTTCCATGTATTATTGAAAAACAAACATCCGCAACAACTTTTTTCTTATTTATCAAAAAAAACTTTTCTGTAAGATTATATGAAACTGAGTATAGTTTTTTTATTTTTTCAAGATTGACATCAGTCAAATACCATCGTCCATCTCTATCAATATATATGGGATAAACAATTACTTCTTTAATCGTCTTTAAAAAATCAATTATATTTTTTGCAGACATTATTGAAACATCATGCTCATATGAAGGACCACCATAAAATATCATAATAGAAAATTTCATTTCTCCTCCCTAAATACTTCAGAAATTATACCACCTCCAATAACAATATCATTATCATATAAAACAAGAGATTGTCCTTTTGCAGGTGCAAATTGCTTTTTTGAAAAATACACAGTGAGATCCCCATTTCTATCTATTTCTAAATTAACTAATGATGGCGTATGTTTATATCTTATTTGAGCATAAATTTTTCTATCTAAAATATAATTCTTATCCACAAGCCAATTAAAATTTGTCACAGTAAGCTTTTTAACCATAACATCATCTATATCTCCGATAATAACTTCATTTTTTGATGGTATTATATCGCATACATATGATCTTTTTCCAAGACTTATACCAATATTTCTTCTCTGTCCAATTGTATAATTCCAATAACCTTTATGCTTTGCAATTATTCTACCATCAGTTGTCCTAAAATATCCTTCTTCAATTTTTACATAATTATTCTTTTTAAGCCACAATGAATAATCTCCTTCTGGTATAAAACATATATCCTTGCTTTCTTTATTTATATCAACAGGGATATTATTTTTTTGAGCAATGTTTTTAACCTCTTTTTTTGTAAGATATCCAAGTGGAAAAATTATTTCTGAGAGATACTCTTTTTTTATTGGATATAAAAAATAACTCTGATCTTTTAACAAATCAACACCTCTTTTAAGAAAATAATTTCCTTTATTTTCTTCAATTATTGCATAATGTCCTGTTGCAAGTTTATCTGCACCAAGTATCTTTGAAAGCTTTAAAAGATAATCAAACTTAATTATCTTATTACACTCAACACATGGATTTGGTGTTTTCCCTTCAAGATAAAAATCAACAAATTTTTTTATAACTTCTTTTGAAAAAATCTCAGTTGCATCTTTTACATAGCATCTTATACCTATTGAGTTACATATCATTTTAAACCTCTCAATAGATTCATCACCACCACAGCATTTTATATTTTTATCTTTAAAAAGTCTCAATGTTATACCGACAACATCATAACCCATTTCTTTTAAAAGAAAAGCAGCAACTGATGAATCAATTCCACCACTCATTGCAACAGCAATTTTCATAATAAATAAATTTTACATTATTTTGTAAAGTAAAAATTTAGTTAGAAAAATTACTAAAAAAGAAAGTAAAATTCAATGGTTAATATTTAGGTTAATACTTACAAAGAGTTGAAATCTTTAATAAATTCCTCAACGCTATGGTATCTATTGTTTGGATCTGGTTCAAGAAGTTTTGCTATTACATCATCAAGTTTTTTAGGAAGGCCAACAACTATTGATGAAAGGGGAGTATATAATTTTTTTTCTTTTTGATAATGATAATCTGGTCCTGAGAAAGGAAGTTCTCCAGCAAGCATCTCATAAATACATACACCTAAAGAATATAAATCCGATTCTTTAAAAAACATTCCATTATCTTGCTCAGGTGCCATGTATGCTGGACTTCCAACAATCTCAGAAGATGATTGTCTTGCTTTTGCTTCTCTTACAACCTTTGCAAGCCCAAAATCCATAACTTTAACAAAACCTTCCTTTGATATCATAACATTTGAAAGTTTAAGATCCCTATGAACAATACCTTTTAAATGAGCATAAGAAAGAGCTTTAGATATTTCATTAACAATATATTTAACATCATCAAAAATCATTCTTACTTCTTTATCAAGCTTTTTATCAAGAGCAATCCCATCAATGTACTCAAAAACAAGATAAAGATCTCCTTTCTCTTCAAATATAGTATAGATTTCTATTATATTTGGGTGATGAAGCATTGCAACAGTTCTTGCTTCTTCAATAAATCTTTGTTTTTCTCTATCATTCATCTTTAAATCTTCATTCATCTTTTTTATAGCTACTTCTCTATTTAGTGTTTGATCAATGGCAAGATAAACACTTCCCATTCCTCCCTGCCCTAGCTTCTTTATTATCTTATACTTACCAGATGCAACACCTTCATAAAATATATTTGGAGTAATAATATCCCCACTTACAGAAGTTGAGATACTTGCAGTATGAGTAGTAAATTTAGGAGAAAAAACATGCAATAAAGAAATACCTATAAATATCCCTCCAAGAACAGTTAATCCAAGAAGCACAAGAAATCTTTTTAGATTAAACTTTTCCCCTTCATCTTTTGTAACCTTAAAAAGATCTTTATTTCTCTCATAATATCTAATAAAGCTCTTTGTCTGAATAGCATAAGAAGAAAGAGCATCATGAAAATAAGGAACATAATTAGAATTTAATTTTGCTGCCTTTTCAAGATCACTAAGCATCTCTTCATATTTGTTCTGTTTTTCATATAGCAATGCTCTTAAAAAAATAGCATCAGCATAATTTGGTTTTATTTCTATGGCTTTATTTGTATCATTGAAAGCCTCACTTATATTTCCTTTTTTATACATTGAAAAAGCTCTTATATTTAATGCTATTATATTCGTTGGATCATGCATCAAAACATAAGTGGTATCCTTTATTGCTTCATCATATTTTCCGATAAAGTTATAAACATTTGCCCTCTCTACATATGCATTTAAATTGTCTGGATTTTTTTCTATAGCCATATTAAGATATTTTAATGCCTCATTATAATCTTTCATCTCTGATTTTGAAATACCAAGTTTAAGATAATAATTAGATTTTTTCTCATTTTCAGTGACAGTAAACTCACTATTAACATTGTTAAGATTAGAATTATCAACAACAGAACTTTCTTTTCTTTCGCCTACTTTAAATTCAGATACATTTTCTTTTGATAAACTTGATTCATCCGCAAAACTATTTTTTATATAAGATATATCTGTTGATGAAAAACCTGAATTTTTAGCAAGAAAAGATGATAAAAGTTTTGTTGTCTCATTTGTTGGATCTATTTCAGATGCTCTTTTTATATCTTCTATTGCTCCTTTAATATCTTTTAATGAATATCTTGCTTCAGCCCTCATAGTATATGCATCATAATTATTATGATCCACCTCTATTGATTTTGAAAGATAATACTCTGCTTCCCTATACTTTCCTTCATCCATAAGAATTCTTGAAATACCATTATTGAGCAAAGTGTTTGTAGATTGATTTACTGTAATCTTTTTGGCTATATCTAATGCCCTACTTGGATCTTCTTTTATTTTTCTACCAAACTCAACTATTTTATTAGCAACATTGTCGTAATTTAAAGTAGCAGTACTTATTATTGGTCCTTTAGATCCTCGAGTTAAAGATTTTCTATTTAATTTATCAACATATTCATTTATAATATGTATGGCTTGTTCCTTAAAATTTAAAAAATTATCAGGATTTACAAATATCTTATGAGATACAAGAATTCTTAGAACATCATCAAAATACTCAGAATTCTTTCTATCAAGATTTAAAAGAAGGTAGCCTATTTTTTCTTCATTTCTTTTTAGGATTTCTTCCTGTTTATTAGGAGTTTCTTTTTCTAATTTTTTAATAAGTTTTTCTGCAACCTTGTCTGGATTTCTTTTTATCTCCCACCAGTTAAAAATTTTTTTTATATCATTCTTATTTTCCTCATCATAACTATTTTCAAGAAAAGTTATAGTTTGCGTAGTTATACTGATCTCTTCTTTTTCTTTTGGTATTTGAAGTGGAAAATTAGAGAAATTAAATTGTTTTGCATAAATATTTACAAAGAAAAGCATTAAAATAACAATATAATTCATACTAATCACCTAATTATATACTACATAACTATAAACAATTGTCAAGTGCCCAAAGGACCTAATTTTAAAAACCCATTTTTCCTATAAATTTAATCATTTTTTATCAACTTTATAACACCAAATTATTGTAAAATATAACTAATGATATTTAAAAAGATAACATTAGCAATAAGAAATATATTTATCATATTTCTTTTAATGATAATAAATATTTCTAAAACATATTCTCTTAATATAAATCAAGAAGTCCATATAACATCAATAACATATTCATGGGATGATTACTCAACAAACTACACTATTTATTTATCAACGAATGATGATTTTTCAAATTTTATATCATCTCAAACACTTTCTACAAATTCAACCACATATACAACACTTAGTGGAAACACTACTTATTATTTCAGAGTAAAAATATCCACAGAGTCAGACACTCCATTCTCATCTACATATACAGTAACATACACTCAAACCCCAACTGATTTACAAATCATCTCTAATTTGCTAATGACAAATTCTGCACAAATTGGAATTACATTCAACACCTCAAATGCCTATGATACAACCTATGAGATAAGATACTCAAGTTATGATCAAACACTTAATCAGTACAATTCTTTATTTTACACTGGATTTCCATCATTTTTTTTATCGGGACTTCTTACAAACACTACATATTATTTTAAGATAAAAGCATATGATAGGCTTAATCGTTCTTCAATCCCAACTGAGTTTTCATCAATAATATCTACACAAACAATATCTAAATTCCCATCATCATTTAACTATAATGTTTTTGAAACAAGCATAACATTTAGTTGGACCCCTGTAAATGGACCTGAAGATAAAGATAAATCATATGCATATGAAATATCAATAACAACAACCGATTTAAATCCACAAACACAAACAACATATTATTATACACTTGATACATCCACAGATACACATACATTTGACTCACTTAAAAGAAATACAAAATATTATTTTTCCTTCTCTGTTTTAAACTCAATTGGTGTAAAAAACGAAAAAAAAGATATTTTTACTACCTTAACATCACCACCAACCAACTTTAAATTAATTTCATACTCATCTTCAACTGCAACACTTGGCTGGAATGAGTTTCCATCTTTTCCAATTGAAGATTCATCACTTGGATATATTCTTGAAGCATCGACCTCATCAAATTTTAATGAAAAAATAATCTCATCAACAACAATACTTTCAATCTCAACCCTTACAGTAACTGATCTAAAACCAAACACAACATATTATTTTAGAGTAGCAAGCATAAATATTTCTTCATCACCAAATTACTCAAATATTATTTCTACAATAACACTTTCAAGAATAATAGATCAAGACACAGTTAATTATTATCTTACACCAAGAACAATTAAAACAAAATTCTATCCATTAAATGGAACTGAAGATGAATTTAAATCAAATGGATATCTTTTTACATTATCAAAAACATCAGATCCATATAACATAGATTATTCAAGTTTCTCACCATTGTCTTCTACAGATGAACTCCAAATAACCTCACTTAGACCTAATACAACATATTATGCAAGATTATACACATTTAATTCAAATGGAGAGCGAAATTACGATAGAACTATAAAACTAATAACACCTCTTCCAAATATCACTCAAAATGCTTATGTCACTTCATACACTAGCGACACAATCAGTGTTGAATACTCCACAGTTGATGCTGATGGATACATTCTTGAAATAAGCAAAAACAGATTTTTCTCTTCTATTGAAAAATCATCATTAACATACTCAAATGAGATAACAAAATTAAGTATAAATGCTCTTGAAAATAATACCGAGTATTTTATACGACTTGGATCAATATTTGGTGATACAACAATGTATATATCTGCAGAACCATCTTCAATAACAACATTATACCCTCCGCCTCAAAATTTTCAATTTTCAAACATATATATTACAAGTGTCACGCTTAGTTGGGATCAAACTACATCACTTGGTTATTCTCTTGAAGCATCAACATCATCATCTTTTGAAACTTTCACATCATCTCTCACCTTAAGTTATTTAAATAACACTTTAACTATATCCAATTTATTTCCAAACACAACATATTATTTTAGAGTTGGTACTATAAACTCAAAAAATGAAAAAAATTATTCTATTTATCTAACCACACCAACACATGCAAACTATCCAATTGAAAAATTACTTTCAAATCTAACAACATACTCAATGCAGATAAATTGGGACCCTAACTCAAATCCACCTGATACTCTCTATATCGCTGAAATATCATCAACAAATTTTTCCGACTCAATAATCTCATCTCAAACATATAATACTTATGCAAGATTTGAAGGACTAAACCCAAACACTACCTACTATCAAAGAATAACAGCAATAAGCAGAAACAATATTCCAACAGGTCCCATATACTTTAAGCCACTTGCAACACTTGCATATAAACCAATAAATCTAAAAGTATCTGCATCTACACATACTCTTACATTAAATTGGGACGACCCAAACAACGACTCTGGCACATTATATCTTGCTGAAATATCCTCAACAAACTTCTATGATTCAATAATTTCATCAATAACACTATTAACATCATCAACATTTTATAACCTAAATGCAAACACCCCATACTATATAAGAGTTTCCGCCTTAAACTTTTCTAATATTCCATCAGAGTATGAAACTGCTCTATCAACTACATATGTTGAAATACCAAAAATAAAGGATCCAACTTTCATAAATGTTCTTTTAGATGGTTTTACAGCACAATGGGATAATAATACAAACTCTATACATACAATTTATATTGTTGAAGCCTCTACAAAAAGTGATTTTTCATTTATATTTAAATCCACTCAAACAAAACAAACACAATTTGTTTTTCCAGATCTAACTCCAAATACAAAATACTGGGTAAGAATCAAGGCAAAAGGAATAATACCTTCAAATGAAAGTGATTACTTATTGCTTGGAGAAATATCCACGCTAAATAGAGAAGAAAAAATAATAAACAATCAAATAAATGAGATTGTATCAATACCCTATTCATACGGCAGTATAGAACTCGAAATACCTTCATACTCACTTGGCAGTGTTACAAAAGTTTTTATAGAACCCGAATTAAATCCACCGCCACCAACTTCAAATGTTGGGAAATTAACACCAACAGGATTTGCTGCAAGAATATGGATATATCCAATAGTACTATACAATGGTAAACTAATAGTAAGAATTCCATATAAAAATTTACCTCCATCAATTTCAAAAGAAAAACTTGTTATAGCAAGATACGACGAAAAAAGTGGGGTCTGGGTAGTTCTTCAATCAAAAGTATATGATACATATGTTGAAGCAGAAACATACCATTTATCAATATTTCAAATAATGGAGCTTTCTCCCTCATTTGATATCTCAAATATAAAAATATATCCAAATCCCTACAGACCAAACTCAAATTTAGGTAAACTTAGTTTTTCAAATATGCCTTCAAAAACAGAAATTTTTATATATACAATTACAGGTGATCTTGTTAAGAAAATTATTGCAAATGAAAATGGTTTTGCACAATGGGATGGCAAAAATTCAAATGGAAGAGATGTTTCAAGTGGAGTATATATAGTTTTATTTAAAACACCTGATGGAAGAAAAGTAATTAAAAAAATTGGAATAGAAAAATGAAATTTATAATTTTTTTAACAATTATAAGTGAGATATTTCTAAACGCATCATTTGATTACTCATCAAGAGGAACAACAGCACTTCAAACACTTAGAATAAACTCAAGTCCACGATGTTCAGCATTAGGAGAAGCCTGTGGTTCCGATATAAAAGATGCCTCAACAGTAGAAATAAATCCAGCAAATCTTGTTATGATTAAAAATAACTCTATTTTTATTTCACACTCAAGTTTTTCAAATGATATAAAACTTGAAAATATCTCATACGCAAAAAAACTTTCAAGAAATTCAGGTTCCATTGGAGTTTCATTAAGGATTTTTAACTGGGGAAATATCGAAGAAACCGATGATTCAGCAAGCACAATTGGAACATATAATCCTAAAGATATTGTTTTTACTCTTGGATTTGCAAATTATATATCTGGTATGACAAAGGATGCTTCTAAGAGATTTGCTTTCGGTGGAAGTGTAAAGTTTATAAACACAAAGATAAAAAACAATGCTTCAGCAGTCTCTGCAGATGTTGCGTTAAAATTTCCTTCCCTATTTGAAAAAAAATTTATAGTTTCTATTGTTTTTTCAAATCTTGTAGGAAGCATAAAAATGGATAAGGAGAGATATAATATTACTAAGATTTTTAGAATTGCTACAACAACACTGATATCTAAAAATATGACAATAAATTCAGACATAATAATGCCAGAAGATAGTTTTCTTTATTGGACACTTGGAACTGAAAACACAATAGACATCTCTAAAATATCATCTATAGCATTGAGATTTGGAATAACTACCAAAAATATAAAAGATATGAATGGAAGCAGAGTTTTTAGTTTTGGATTTGGAATAAAATATACTGGATATCAGTTTAATTATTCTTATTCCCCATTTGGAGAACTTGGAAATATTCAAAGGATTTCAGTTTCAATTAAATTTTAAAAATTATTCTTTAGTGTCTATCTTTGAAGCAATAAAAGTCCAAAAACCACTAACAAAAACAACAATAAGTGTTAGAAAAGGAATATAATTAAATGAAAAAAGATTCATAAGTGAAAGAACTCCTGATGTCGTTGCTTTAGAAAAACGATAAACAAAAGCATCAACAAACTGCTTTATTCTATATCTTGTATCATATGAAAATGGAATATAAAGTATCTCCTTTGATGCTCTATATATTGAGTAATCAAAAGATTTAAAAAGCATAAATAAAATTGATGAAGAAAAAAGTGATGGTTTTAAAAAGCAATATAATGATGTAAAAAGATGAATTAGAGGGATGCCAACAAGAACATATTTTATTTTAAATCTTCTAAGAAAATAAGGAGTTATCAAAAACTGAGTTACAAAAGATATTATATTTACTTTCATCCAGAAACTTCCAAGATATGATGTTCTTGTATCAGTATCTGCTATTTCCTTTTTTACAAAATAAGAAAAATTAATATCAGAAAGTGTTGATACAACCTGTGCAGTAAAAACTATAAATGCAATAAAAAGTACAACTTTATTCTCCTTTAGTATAGAAAGATGAAGATGTCCTTTTTTCCCACCAGCCTCATCATCGCTTGGTTTTGGCTCACCACTAATATTATAAGCATATCTAAAAAAAATATATGAAGGAATAAGTAAAAATGAAGAAAAAAGAATAAAAAAATTAGTCCCAATGTCTTTTGCAAATCTCAAAACAATATATCCACCAAGAAGTGATCCTAATGCCCCAAGTCCTGCAAGAGGTCCATTTATTATTCGTGCTTCCTCTTGTTTTAAAATACTATTTATATATGACCAATACATCTCTGAAAGAACCATTACATATGCTTCCTTAAAAACAATTATAAAAAAAATAAAAAATTTTATCTTTAAATTGACAAAATAATAAAGAATAATTATTGACAAAAAAGAAAAAAAGAAATAAATCCCCATTGCAAATCTTGCACCATATTTTGAAAGCAAGAAACCATAAAGATATATTAATAGTAATAAGAAAAAAGGTGTTATAAAAAGTGCATATGTTTTATCTATTGCCAAAAATTCTGACAAAAATATCGATTCAGAACTTGATCTAATAAACTCATATCCCATAAAACAAAACATAGCAGAAAACCCTGCAAGAAGTGATGAAAAACCATATATCCTTCCTCTATCAGTTTTAAGATAATTAATCAAAGATATCATTTTATCTTCTCTAAATAATCAATACAAAATTAAATTTTTTATGTTTGGGAACCAACTAATCAAATAAAAAAAATCAATACTTAAACATTCCATTCTCATATATTGTTATTGTTTTTCCATTTTTAAGTTTGGCAGTGACAATTTTATCTTCTGTATTTATCAAGTCCCAATGAATTGAAGAATCATTAAAGCCAAGTTTTCTTTCCATTGCTTTTGTTAATTTCCTTACATCTCCAGAATATGTATCTTTATATGAAGAACCTATTGCAATATGGCAATTGCCATATTTTCCACCATGATTTTCATCAAAAAGTATATCTGCCATAAATTTATCAATCCTTGAAAATCTAACATCTGTAAGTGAAAACTCTCCAATTCTTTTTGCTCCTTCATCAGTATTCATTATCTTTACAAGATACTCTTCTCCTTCAGATGCCTTTATATCAACTGCTTTCCCTTCTTTAAACTCAAGCCTGATATCTTTTATATAATTTCCACCACGATAGGTTTCAAGATTTGCAAAATAAACACCTTCAGTATATCTTGCATCAGGTGAAGTAAATATCTCAAAGGAAGGTATATTATGACCACTTCCACCAAGGAATCTTCTTTTCTCACCAAGTTTTATTTTAAGGTCAGTTGATTTTGATCTTACATAAATCTCATCTATTGGAAGTGAATTTAAGTATTTTTTAATCTCAGAAATATTTTTAAAAACCTCATCCCATTTTCTAACAGGATCTTTTTCATCAAGAAAACATGCTTTTATAATCTGATTAGTATAATCATTAAGACTTAATTTTGCTTGTTTTGCCAATTCTTGAGTTGGATAAGTGCAAAGCGTCCAGCCAAAAAGCCCTTTTGCCTCTCTTTCATTCATAATATCTCTTAAAAACTTTCTTGATTTTGCAAAATCTGCTTGTTTTTTAGTATCAGTTCCTTTTAAGTGAGTAAGCGAAGATGGAGCATGGATATATATATTTCCATTTAGTTTTGAGTAAAATTCTTTCTCACCAGGAGCAATAAATGATATCTGTTTATCATCTGCAAAAGTAAAAAAACTTTTTTCCATATCGGGCGTTTGCATAAATTTAAAAACTACATTAAATTTTCTCTCAATAAGTTTCCTATAAACAACTTCACCAAGTTTTGCCCCTTCTATATCACATCTTACAAGTATAATATCATATGGTTTTAAATTCTTATTTGCTGTTTTAAGTCCCCATATAAGAACCTCAGCATATTTTTCTATAATTTCATTACTCATCATAATTCCTCCTTTAATTTGCACATACAAAACTTTTCATCTCCGAAAAATAATAATCATAAGAAAGATTATAATCAAAAAATTCCATCAAATCCAAATGTTTCTTTTGTTCAAAAATATAATTAACAACCATCATATACTCAAAATCCTTATATTCCACATTTTGATTTTGATTTGATGAGTTACAAATATCATATCTATCAAATTTTTGGATCTCATTCGAAATATATTTTGAATAACCAATTATCTTCCATTCTGGAATTACAAGATAGTCAAGAATTGTTTTCTTACTCAAAATAAATTCTCTAACAAAAATTTCATTAATTTTTTCATTTAAACTGATATCTGAATTTAAAAATTTCTTTTTTGAAATTTCAATGGGATATATAACAGCATAATTTCTAAAAGGATTTACCCAAATAAAATCTTTCTTAAAGAATGAAAAGAAACTAAACCATTTTTCAGAAGGAGTTATAAAAATATTAAATTCAAAATTACAAAAATCTTTCCCAAAACAAATATTTTCAATAACATCACATAAACTTTTAAGATCCAAATTTTTATCATTGTAATAAATCTTTATTTTTCCACATCTATAATTTTCCTTAATAAAAAAGGAAGGATTTATTTCAACAAAAAAAATACTAAGAAAAATTATAAACAAAAATAAAAAATACCTCATATTATTTTCTTGCAAGATACCATATAATAAGAGCAATTATAAATGAAATTAACTTTATCTCCCAGTTTTCTGTAAAATATCTCTTCATATCTATACCTTTTCAGTTCTTCTAAAAACAGTTTTTTGATATTTTGAACTATAAATATTAATTAATTCCTTCTCAATTATATTAGGATCAACCCTTACCATTAAATTCCCATTTCTTGCAACAGATATATTTCCTGTCTCCTCAGAAACAACTATTGCAATTGCATCGCTCACCTCAGTTATTCCAACAGCACTTCTATGTCTCATACCAAGAATCTTAGAAATATTTATATTCTCACTTAAAGGAAGTTGGCAAGCAGCCGCAATAAGTCTATTCCCAGAAATTATCACAGCTCCATCGTGAAGTGGAGTATCTTTATAAAAAATAGTTAATAGAAGTTCTTTTGAAACCTCTCCGTTTATAATAATACCTGTTTTAGTATAATCTCCAAGACCCATATTCTGTTCAAGAACAACCAACATCCCCATTTTTTTTTCACTTGCAACTTTAATTGCTTCAATTAAATGGGATATAAATGAGTATTCAGATGGAAGTAATACTTTTGAAAAAGGACTTGTTCCAAGATTTGCAAGCGTATTTCTAATCTCAGGTTGAAAAACAATTATTAAAATAAATATTCCAGCAAACCAAAAATTGCCAAGAAGCCAAAATGTTGCACGAAATCCTAAAAATTTAGCAAGAAAAGTAAGTATTGCAAGTAAGAAAAATCCCCAAAGTATCTGAACAGCTTTTGTTCCCTTTAAAATCAATATTAACCTATATACAAGATAATAAACTATAAAAACATCAAAAATTTCTTTTAAGTAAAAAACTCCTCTCTCCATTTTTTTTCTTTTTTTGTTACCCCTGATTTATCAGAATCTCAAGTTCTTCACCAGTTATTGTTTCTTTTTCAAGTAATTTTTCAACTATTCTATCAAGAATAACCTTATTTTCAACTACTATATTTTTTGCTTTAAAATAACAATCACTAACTATTCTCTTAATCTCGTCATCAATATTTTTAGCTGTTTCATTTGAATAATTATGTTGTTTAACAATATCTCTTCCTAAAAAAACTTCTCCTTCATCTTTTTTAAGATAAAGTGGTCCAATTTTTTCACTCATTCCAAATTCCATAACCATTTTCTGTGCATAAGTTGTTGCCTTAGAAAGGTCATCTATAGCGCCAGTTGTAATCTCACCAAAAACAGTTTCTTCTGTTGCTCTTCCTGCAAGAAGAACAGTCAATTTTGAAAGAATTTCAGATTTTGAAGTTAGATACTTGTCTTCTTGTGGAAGTTGAAGGGTATATCCCAAAGCAGGTCCTCTTGGAATTATTGAAATCTTATGGACAGGATCTGTGTCTTTTAATTTCCTTGCAACAAGAGCATGCCCTGCCTCATGATAGGCAATAATTTTTCTTTCTTTTTCAGATATAATTCTTGATTTTCTCTGTGGACCTGCAACAGCTTTTTCTATTGCCTCTTCAATATCTGAAAACTCAACCTCATTTTTATTTTTCTTTGCTGCAATTATTGCTGCCTCATTTATTATGTTGGCAAGATCAGCGCCAGCAAAACCAGGTGTTCTTTGAGCAACAACATTTAAATCAACACTTGGGCTAAGCTTTATTTTCTTTGCATGAACTTTTAATATTTCATATCTCCCTTTAAGATCAGGAACAGGTACATGGATTCTTCTATCAAATCTACCTGGTCTAAGCAAGGCAGGATCAAGCACATCAGGTCTATTTGTTGCTGCAATAAGAATTATTCCCTCCTTAACCTCAAAACCATCAAGTTCTATCAACAACTGGTTTAATGTCTGCTCTCTCTCATCATGCCCACCACCAATTCCAGCAAATCTATGTCGTCCAACAGCATCAAGTTCATCTATAAATATTATTGCTGGAGCATTTTTTTTAGCTCTTTCAAAAAGATCTCTAACCCTTGCAGCTCCAACTCCAACAAACATTTCAACAAACTCTGATCCGCTTGCGCTAAAAAAATTAACATTTGCTTCACCAGCAACTGCCCTTGCAAGAAGAGTTTTTCCAGTACCAGGAGCCCCATACAAGAGAACTCCTTTGGGAAGTGTTCCGCCAAGGGTTTTATATTTATCAGGATTTTTAAGATAATCAACAACATCTATAAGTTCTTCTTTTGCCTCATCACAACCAGCTACATCAGCAAATGTAACTCTGTTCTTCTTTGGATCAATTTGTCTTGCTCGAGATTTTGCGAAATTCATTGCTTGCTTTCCAGTAATATTTGCTTGTCTAAAGAATATAAACCACCATGCAAGAATAAAAAGAAGTATCCATCCTATATTCAATAATACTGATGTTATCCATGATCTATCAGCAACACCACTAAATGTTTCAACAGCATTTTCTTCCATATCTTTAACAAGATCTGGATCATTTAATGGAAGTGTTCTAAATCTAACAGTTTTATCCCCTTCAATAAACTCGCCTCTTATAATATCATTTGAAATATAAACTTTTTTTACTTCCTTTTTTTTGAGTTTTGATTTAAAGTATGAATAAGGAACCTCTTTTTCTTTTTCAGTAAATAAAAGAAAATTATAAATACCAGCAAAAATAAAGAAAATAAGCATCCACATCATTATCTGTTTAAATGAATTCATCTTTCTCATATAACCTCATCTTTTAAAACTCCTATATAAGGAAGATTTCTGTAATACTCATTATAGTCAAGTCCATATCCTACAACAAATTTATTAGGTATATCAAAACCAACATATTTAAGAGTAACATTAACTTTCCTGCATGATGGTTTATTTAAAAGTGTACATACTTCTATTGATTTTGGTTTTCTTGTTTTTAGCGTTTTTAGAAGATAACTTATTGTAAGCCCAGTATCAACAATATCCTCAACAAGTATCACATCCTTACCTTCAATTGGCTGCCTCAGATCAAGAAGGATTCTAACGATACCACTTGATTGCCTTCCTTCATAAGATGAAACCATCATAAAATCAATATTAGTATCAAGTTTAATATTCTTAACAAGATCAGAAAGAAAAACAAAACATCCTTTAAGAATACCAATTAAAAAAATATCCTTTCCTTCATAATCTCTTGTTATTTCAGAAGCAATTTCTTTTATTCTTTTCTCAATCTGTTCTTTTGTTAATAATATTTCACTTAAATTTTTATGCATATAAATATTTTACCTTTTTTGTAAAACAATACAAAATATAAGAAATCTCAAAGACACTTGACAAATCAAGTCTTTTGACTATAATATTAAGGGAAGAGGTTTTATGAAAAAAATTTTTTCTTCACAATAATAGTTTTCTTAGTCTCAAGAGCATATTTATTTGCAAGCGATGATATTAATATTGATTTAAAATCAGTAAAAGAAACAAATACTCCTTCTCCAAAACCAAGTATAGATAGGGGTGAATCAAATGATATTAATCTATTTTTAAATTCTCTTGATAGAATTTGGGGAACTTCAAATGAAAATCCAAAAGAAATATATCTCTCAAAATCTATTGAAGAAACAGATAAAACTGTAATTTACAATTTTGATCTAAATAAAATTATTGATAAATATTTATATACTCCAATTAAGTTTAAAACCTCAAAACAAACTGAAGTAATTATGAGTATTTCAAAATCAGACAACTGCCCTGTCAGTGAATCTTGTAGTGGAGGTGATAAATTTTTACTTACCTTAACATACAATAATACAACAGATTTTATTCCTATAAAGAAAATAATAAATGTTAGTTTCTTAATGAGTGGTTCTAAAACAATTACTATAGATGATGAACAATATACATTTAAAATCTATGGATCTATAACTAATCCAAATAAAAGTAAAATTGAAGTAAAAGGACCGTCAGGTATAGTTTTAACTAAAGAACTTAGTGAAATTTTAAATGTTTTTTCAAACTTTGGATATAAAGCAGTTCTTAATAAAGAGTATAGAATAGTTTATGGAAGAAAAATATTTTGTGATAATGAAAACTGTAAATTTTTAAAAGGAAAAAAGGTATTTATCTTTCAATATCCAGTAAATCAGAATTCAGATTATTTTGGTATTGACGAAACTTTATATAATAGAAAAGAATTTTATTTTGAAAGCATAGGTAAAAATTATACATTTAAACTTTTAAATGGAATTTTAACTATAAGCAAAAACTAATTTTCTAAATATTCTTTCTTTTAACTATTTTTGATTTAGAAGCATCGAAGTTGAGAAAAAAATTAGCTTTTTATTATTCTCCTTCTAATTTCATAAAGACATATCCCAGTTGCAACTGACACATTTAAGCTATCAAAGTTATCAGATTGCGGTATTTTTATAAGTTCATCACAATGCTGTTTTGTCTTAGAATGCATCCCTTCTCCCTCAGAACCAACTACAAGAAGTAGCGGAAAATTAAAATTTATATCAATTATATTTTTACCATTAATATCAGCACCATAAACCCAAAAACCCCTATCCTTAAGATAAATTATTGCTTGATTTATATTAACAACCCTTACAAATTTTATTTTCTCTATTGCTCCACAAGCTATTTTTTCAACAGATGGTGTTATGCTTGCATTTCTATTTTCCGAAAAAACGATCGCACCAACACCCATACAAACAGCAGTTCTTATTATGTTTCCAAAATTACCAGTATCAGTAATAGAATCAACACAAAGCCATACTGTATTTTTTATATTTGCTTCAGTATTAATAGCCTCATCTATTGAATAATACTTAACATCTTCAATTTCAAGAATAATATTTTGATGATTTGCCTTCTTTGTAAGTTTATCAAGTAGTTTTTTTGGAGCAAACTGAACAGGAATCTTTTTTTTATTTGCAAGTTTTATTATATCCATAAGTTTCGATCCAGAAGTATTTTCAACTATCAGTCTATAGATTTTTCTTGAAGAATTTGCAAGAACTTCAGAAACAGTATTTACTCCATATATATATTTTTTCATTCAATCTCCTTATTTCCAAAAGACATTCCTATACTTATTGCGCTTTTAACTTCAAATGAGTTTTTATCAACCCTTTTTAATTGACCTATTGCATCCTTTAAATCAACTTCAATAAATTCTTGTCCTTTTATTGCAACCATTTTCCCAAATTTTTTTTCTTCAACCATTGATGCAGCTTTTGCTCCAAAACAGGTTGAAAGCCACCTATCAAAAGCAGTAGGTATCCCTCCCCTTTGAAGATGTCCTAAAACTACAACTCTTGTTTCAAATCCAGTACTTTTTTCAATCAACTCAGCTATTTTGTATGAAACACCACCAAGTCTTATCGGATCTGTTGATTTTTTATCAACCCTCATTACAACAAAATCTCCACCAACACTTCTTGCCCCTTCAGCAACAACAACAATTGAAAAATTTTTTCCATTAACTCTTCTCTTTTTAATGTATTCAACAACATCTTCTTCCTTATATTCAATCTCAGGAATTAAAACTAAATCTCCTCCACCTGCTATGGCTGCTCTTAAAGCAATCCATCCAGCATATCTTCCCATTGTTTCAACAACAATTACTCTATCGTGTGACTCTGCAGTTGTATGAACTCTATCAACAGCCTCTGTTGCAACACTTAAAGCTGTATCATAACCAAATGTATAATCAGTTACTGCAAGATCATTATCTATAGTTTTAGGAACACCTATTACTCCAAATCCCATCTCAAAAATTTTAAAAGCCATATTCTGAGTTCCATCACCACCTATAGTAATCAAACATTCAAGCTCATGATACTTAAAAATTTCTTTAACCATATCAGAAAGATCTTTTGGTTCCTCCGGAGATCCATAAGGTGGTAGAGTATATTTAAAAGGATTTGCTACATTATTTGTTCCAAGTATTGTTCCCCCTTTTGCAATTATTCCAGAAACAACTTTATCATCAATTTCCATAAAATCATTTTCAATAAAACCCTTAAAACCATCTTTAAATCCTATAACTTTATATCCTTTTCTTAAAAGCGATTTAGAAACAGATCTTATGACTGCATTAAGTCCTGGACAATCTCCTCCTGCTGTAATTATTCCAACTTTTTTCATAATACCTCCATATTATACTTTCAATCAAAAATATCAGAAACTTTACAAGAAAAGAAAACTTTCCTCTTTTTGAGTTGATATTATATAGAGAAAAACCGAAGATAAATACATCGGATTTATTAGACGAAAATAATCAAAATCATAATGTATCTGATATCCATCATAAGAATTTGGATCAAGAAAAAGAAATCCAATTCTTTTATCTCCTTCAATATATATGCTGTAATATGATCTCGCTTTTAAAAACTTATTACCTAATATTTTTGTAACCATCCATACTAAAGGATAATCATCTTTAATTACAAAAATTTCTTTATCATCTTCATCATAACAAACCCATTCCCTTTTAAATAAACTTCCTCTTCTTTTTACTTTTGTAACACTTCTACCTTGAGAATTCTTGACAACAAAAGAACCATTTTCTTTAACAGTAGTAGTAATTAAATTCATCTGTGAATCTTTTATAACAAGCATTCTATTTTCTTTTGCCTTACTATAAACTCCATAAAGTATTATAACTATAAAAGGCAATTCTATAAAAGAAATAATATAAGAACCAAGTGGAAGTGAAAGTATAAGGTTTTGAAAAAAATTAGCCTTAATAAATTCAGAAAGGCTCCAGATTATATGAAGATACATTATAAAACTAATTCCAATCGTGGTAAACTTCTTATATGAATGATTATAATGAGCAGAGAGAAATTGGTTTGTTCTTGTAATTATTTGATAAAGTGTTTCTTCAAGCATTCTTACCCTTATAACAATTATCGGGAAAAAGAAATCAGGTGGCATATCCTTTGGATACGGTTTCATCTTTGGGTTTGAATATGAAGAAAACTTTAATTTAAAAATAAAAATCGCAACAAAATAGATTATTACTAATGAAAGAACAAAGTATTTATTTAAAGGTTTTCTTTCAATAATTGCCTTTTTACCTTTTGATTTATCAAGATAACCTATAATATTTGAAATTAGATTTTTATCTTCCTTTGTATTTTGAGTTGAAATAAAATTATCTTCCATTTTTTCTTTCTCAACAACACTAGATACAATTAAACTTTGAGTTACCTCTGTCGTTGTAGAAACCGACGATTCCAAAACAGAAGGAGAAGTTATTGTAAGAGTACTTGTACTTAGGTCTGAAATTGATATAAATTCTACATTTGGCTCTTTTTCCTTTTTTGCAATCGGTTTTGGCTTTGGTTTTGGTTTAGGCTTTGCAATAGGAATTTCTATTTTTTCTCCTTCTTTTCTAAATTTAAATATCAAATTTTTAAAAATCTCTTCAGAAATACCACTTGCAATAACTGTAAAACTGATTTGAGAGTAAGTAAATAAACTTACAATATTTATCTTGGTATCTGTATAATAAAAATAATATGCCTTTGAAACACCATGTATTGATGCAGTTTTAATTTCTGATGGTTTAAGCCCTTTTGAAAAAATAGATTCTTTTTGCTTTGAAATCATTGAGTTTAAATAAAAATCAGAAAGTTCATCCTCCATCTTTATAAATTCTATATATGAACCATTTTTTTCAATTCTAAAAACTGAGTTTGGATCTGTTCCTTTTACTTGACTCCAACCATCATCAAAATCAAATACAAAATCTAAAAATTTATATTCAGCACAAAAAGAATAAACATTAAAACATATAACTAAAAGAAATGCTAAAAATCTCATACAATTATATTATATCTTTTTTAAAAACACCATTATTTGTAAGCGTCCATAACATATTGGACTTTTTAGAATTGTTGATAACTTCATCAAGATAATATTTTAATGGTGGTTTGTTATTCAGAGACCTATGCACCTTCTTCGTGTTATACCATATCAAATATTCCATCATCCTTCTATTAAATCTTTCTACATCGCCTATCTCATCTAAATTATTATACACAAATTGCTCCTTTATTGTACGGTTAAATCTCTCTACACATCCATTTGATTGGGGATTTAGTAATGCTTTTAATTTGATTAAATTATAAATTATTTGTTTATATCAATCCTCTACAAATACTTAAAAATATTTGCTTGATTTACCCTGTGAATAACTGTCCAATATGTTTCTGAACTTCTTCACCTCCATTATTAAATCTTGCATATGGGCAAAGCAAGAAAACCAATGCTACAGAAATTACAAGGTTAAGAACATATAAGAAAAAGAATAATAATACTTATATTGAGTAGAAAAATGGAGATAAAATAAGAAAGATGATATCTTATTATAAAATATGATACTTAAGTATGAAATAAATCTATTAAATCAAATTTATGAGTTTATGAGATAGATTAATAGAGATAATTACTTTATTTCATCATATAAATTAAAATACAAAATAATAGAGGTCAGATAGTTTTAGGGAATATGAAAATCCTAAAACGCTATATCAGATAATAATGGAGAGTAGGTATCCGGTGATAAAGTTAAAGACAAGATGAAAAGGATTTTTTAAGGTTTAAATTACATAAAACTTAAAAGAGAATTGGATAAAAAGGTTAATGAGCTTTTTGAGTATAAATTAAGCAAAAAAATTAAAATAGCAAAGGCAATTTATAAACTTTGCGCATAAGATTTAGGCGACAGAGTTTTTAAGAGTTTTTAAGAGTTTTTATTTGATATAATACTATTTTAAAGGTATTGACTTTTGTTTAACATTCTTAAAAATTATATAAAATTTAAAATAATGGGATATAATTAGAATTCATGATTAGTTCATTGGAAGATTTATTATTAAAAATATTTGAATGGAATGATAAATTTGATTCAGTTGAGTGGATAAATATTAGAGAACTTAAAGATAAAAATTATCTAATAGGAGAATTTATTTCTTCAAAATATTCAGATTTATATGAATTTATAAGAAATGTAGATATAAAATATAATGAAAATATCCCTGTTGCTGCTATAACAATAATAAAAAATTTACCTTTAATTTATATTAATCCACATAAATTTACAAAACTAATTAAAGAAATAAAAAATGGAAATATTGATTTATCAATAGGTTTGGATTTAATATCGGGAATACTATATCATGAAATGTTTCATTATCTATTTAAACACTTTAGGTTACCAAATTTAATATATAATCCAAAATTAATTAATTATGCTCAAGATATAGTTATTGATAATTTTATAAAAACCAAAATAAATGGCTGGCGTAATTGGGAAACATTAATAGATAAAATTAATAAAAAAGCAAATGAAAAGGGATTACCAAAAATTAAATTAGAATCGGATAAAGAAATAGACAAAAAATACCGCTACATATATGATTTGATAGATACTGATTTATACATTTACATTAAAGAGACAATATCAGAAGAAGAATTAAATGAAACTAATAGATTAGATCAACACGGTTGGAATGAAGAAATAACAGAACATCAAGGAGAAGGGGAAATTTCAAATAACAAAAATGAATCTAAAAATGAAAATCAAGGACAAGAACAAAAAGACAAAAATTCTTCTCAAAAAAAAGATAGTGAAAATATTTCCTCAGATTTTTACAATTCAATAATATCAAAATTAAAAGAAAAATCACAGAAAAAGTTAAAAGATGAACTTTTATCTAATTGGAGAAATACAAAACTTGATGAAATATATCAAAAAATAGATGAAGCAAGAACTTATGATTTATTTAACATATTAAGAAGATATGTAAAAAAAATGAGTATAAAAGTAAAACAAACAACATGGAATAAAATAAATAAACGCAGATCCTTTGAAAGACCTGGAAACATATATAAAAGGGAACCAGGTGAAATTTTTATAGCAGTTGATATATCAGGAAGTATGATACCTTTCTTAACAGCTTATTTACAAAAAATTTATTCAGATATATATTATTCATTTAAAAAAATAGCTAAATTATATACACCTATAATGAAAACTTATATTGTTCAAGTAGGAGAAAAAATAGAAAAATTAGATACTATAAAAGATATAGAAGAATTTAAAAAAATAAAATTTTTTATGAGTGGAGGCACAGATTATTCAGAAGTTTTCGAATATCTTTCTAAATGGAGAGAAAAAACCAAATCTATAAATGAACTTCCAGATTTAATAATTTTTGTAAGTGATTTTGATACTGATTCAATAAATCATTTTTCAGAAAAAGATCCTTATTTAAGTAAAAAAATAGGAAAAAAATTAATTTGGATTTATGCTGGATATGAAGAGATGAAAAACATAAACAAACCTAAATTTGGAGAAATAATAAACGCATTTAGTTTTTTCAGATTAAACGAAAGGAGGTAAAATTATGACAAGGAATGAATATATCAATGAAATAAAACCAAAAGAATTAAAACAAATTCTTGATTTTTTAGATAAACTTTCAAACCCACCTGCATTAATGATTTTTGGTGTTCCAGGAATAGGTAAAACAACTATTGTAAATAAATTTGCTGAAGATAAAAATTATGAACTCAGGGTAAAACATTTATCCAGAATGGATCCAACAGATTGGACGGGAATACCTAAAAACGATCCAAATGATCCTTATACAGCTTTCCGTCCAATATCTCTATTTAGACCATCTGAGAAAAAAATAGTACTATTCTTTGATGAAATAAATACAGCATTACCACAAGTTCTAAATTCAGCTTTGGATGTAATACTTGAAAAAAAAGCAGACACAGGCACTTATGGAAAAGAAGCGGAATTACCTAAAAATACAATTATAGTTGCAGCAGGTAATCTTGGACCGGAAGAAGATGGTACTTATGTCGAGGAATTTTCATCAGCAGTAAAAACAAGATTAATACAAGTTGTCTTAAAACAAAGCTTTGAAGATTGGAAGGAATGGGCTAAAAATAATATGATTCATAACTATGTTATAGATTTTTTAGAAAATCATCAAGATTATTTAGTTGATATAAATGGCTTTAAACAAAACTTACAACAAATAGCCACTCCAAGGGGATGGGAAAGAATTTCTGATTATATAAATAATATGAATACGGAAAAAGATATAGAAATTCTTAAAAATCTTATTATAGGCACAATAGGTAAAAAAATAGGAACTGAATTTATAAATTATATAGAGCAAATAAAAATAGATATCCCTGAAAATCTTAATAAACAAATAAATTCATATATAAATTTATTTAATAATCCTTCAGTAATGGAAATTGGCAAGGTATCTGAATATCTTAAAAGGACTGGAGAGGTTTTTATAATAATATCCAATAAAATAGATTTAATAAATCGAAATAAAGGGATTAAAGATAATGTAATAAAATTACTAAAAATTATCCAGTCTAATTTTTTTAATACACATCCAAATATTTCTTTAGAATCATTAAGACAACTTAATATTACTAATTCTCTAAGGCGGTACATAATTGAAGAACTTGCTATTAAAGAATATAAAGATATCTTTGATAAAATAGAAAAAGCATCTTAATATCGGAGTTTAAATGAAAGAATATTTAAAAATGATTGAAGAAAAAATAAAAATAGAAAACAATAATTATGGTATTTGTTTAATAATAGTAAATAATCAAACAAGAGTTAAACAGATTCAAGATAGCATAAAAAGAGAAATGTTAAATAGAAATATTTCTGTTATTATTCCTCCGCGGATTATGATATATCAATCAGCAATTTTATATCTTTCTTCAGAACTATTCTTAAAGATCTATAACAGGGAAAAGACAAGTGAATACTCGGAAGAATGGATTGAATTGTTATGGTATAAATTTGCTATGGAAAGAATAAATAATGTTGAAGATACTAATTACAGAGAAAATCAAAATATAATTAAACTTTTAGGAAATGATTTGAAGAATTTTGTTAAAGATATTACTTATTATTGCTATGATCTGGATATTAATAACTTAAATATAAACACCAATAATGATCCACTTCTTGAAGATTATTTAGAAGCCTTTAAAGAATATATTAATCAAGAAAATAATAAAAAAATAAATGAAGACCATACTTTTTATACTCCATTACATTCTTATAGATATTTTTTAAATAATACTGCTAATATTGAAAAAAATAATGCAAATTTACCTAAAATAATATTCATTGAAGATTATAATGATCTTGAACCTATTTTTAAAAAAATCATAGTAGAACTTGAAAATAAAAATATCATTAAAATTGAAAAAATTTCAAAAGAAAATAAAGATGAAAATAAAAAAAATCAAATAGAAATAATTCCATTTATAAACAGTATAGATGAAGTAGAAGGAATAGTATATAATGTCATAGAACTTTTAAAAAAGAATACTCCGGCAGAAGATTTTGGTATTGTTGTATGCAATAAAGAAACAGAAGAACTACTTAATTTAACATTTCATAGATATGGTATTTTACTTGATAAAAAAACAGTATTACTCAATAGTGATCCATATAAATTACTATTTTCTACATTAAAAATAATTTTAAAATCAAAAAAGATAGATACGAAAAATATTTATATTACTGAAAACGACATAATTAATATTTTCGACAATAAAGTATCAAAATTCTATCTTGATGAAAAATCAAACAAAATTTTAGGAGATTTTATATCTAAAGGAAAGAGATTAAATACTGACATAATTAATGTTTTACAAGAAATATATGATAAATATAAAGAAGAGAAATTAAATAATTTTATTAAAATAATTGAAGAAATAAAGGAAGAAAATCTAATAAAGACTATTACTGATAAAACAATAAATTATGAAAAAGTTAATGGTGCTGATTTAATAGAAAAATTCTTTTCTTCAATAATGGAATGTAATAATATCTTAAATGAATATAAATATAGAAATGATTTTTATGAAATATGTTTTGATATAATAACGCTTGTAGGGAAAAGAGAATATAAAGAAACAAAATTTAAAGAAAACAATGATCTTGAACATTTCATTCCTATTATTACACCAGATAAAGCAGATAACATAACTGCAAAAACATTATTTATTTGCGGACTTGATGGAAATTTTGATAAACAGATATATTCTAATATTCCTGAATATATAGTTAAAAAAATAAATGAAAACATTAAAAACCAAAACAAATTACCTACATCAGAAGAAAGAATATTAAAAGTTTATAGTAAATTAAAAAACGCTATAAAAAATTCTGAAAAAACATATCTTACCTATTCTCAATATGATCTTATGAATAAAGAAAAAGGGTTTTCTATATTTCTCTACCAGTATAAACCAGAAATATTAGGAGAACATAAAAAAGGTTATGAATTTATTCCAAAAAGTCAAAATATAGATAATTTGCAAAATTTAAATGTACAATGTAGTATAGAAAAATTATTTGACTTAAAAGTAGAAGATATATTTAAAGAATATCAAAAGAAAAAAAATAATAATACTAATGAATATATACTGGAAGTAAAAAACGATCTTGCAACTTTTATTTTATGTCCAAGACAATACTTATTTAAAATAATAGGAGAAGTCACAGGTATAAAATCACCTATTGAGAAAACTCATTATATAACACGTGGAGAATTCTGGCATAAATTATATTCAGAAGCAGGTAAAGATTATAGATTTAATTCATCAAATTCTAATGAAATATATGAATGTCTTAAAGAAAAATATAAAAACATAAAAAATCAATACCATATTGAGGAATTTGAGAAATACGTTAAAGATAATATGATTGAATCAATAATACTAAAAAGATTTTCTGAAAATGAAGCAAAAAGAAAAAAAGAAGGTTATAAGACATTAGAAATTGAATCAGAAAAAGAACTCACTATTCAAAAAAATAATAAAAATTTCAAAATTAAAGGAAGAATTGATAGAATAGATAAGATAAATGAAAACACTTGTATTATAGATTATAAAATAACTGAATCCCAAAAAGAGATTAAATTTATTACAAAAAATAAATTACCATTTGAAAAAGATTTTATACAAATTTCCATATATATTTATCTTTTAAAAAAGTTAGAAAATATTCAAAATTCTCTAATGGCAGGAATATTAAATATTTTTGGAGAAGGTAAAATATCACAACCATTTTTTAACAAAAATAATTGTGAAGAACAAATTATAAATCTTATAGAAAATTCATTTGATAAATTTAATGAATTTCTATCAAAAAGCATAGATATTAAAGAAAATGATAATGCTTTATTTTTTAATAATAATTTAGTTGATATGACTTATGATAAAATTGATATAGAAAACAATAACACCTGTAAATATTGTGAATATAAGTATTTATGTTTATCTCTTTTATCATCTTTTAGATAAATTGGAGAGATTTATGCTAAAGAAAATTTATTTAGCATCAGCAGGGACAGGAAAAACTACCACAATAGTACAAGACTGTATTGATGGAATTGATAATAAAGATGAATTAATAGAAAAATTAAAAAAAACAACATTTATAACATTCTCAAATGCAGCAGCTGATGAAATAAAATCAAAACTATGGAAAAAGATTAAAGAAAAATTAGGAGAAAATTTTAATATAAATGAACCTATTGTTTTTCATATCTATACAATTCATTCATTTTGCTTAAGAATAATTAAATTCCTAAAGCACCAATTTTTCCTTCCATCTGAGATTGATTTTTATCCAAGTGATGATAAATATAATGAAACGCTTTGGGGAATATGCGTAGATAAATATTTTGAAGAATTAATTGATGAAGAAGTGTTAAACTTTTTTAAATTATGTAATGATAAAAATTGTAAAAATTTTTTAAAAAAATATGGTTTTTTGTTATATTCATTAAACGAACTTGGATATACTCAAACAACTAACCAGGAAAATATATTACAAATCAATGAAATTGATTTAAATGATTTTATAGATATTAAGTTAAAAATTGAAAAAATTGAAGAGGATGAAAAAAAAATAGAAGAAATAAATAATGAAAAATTAAAAAAATATTTTGAATATTTAAATAAAAATGGAAATGAAATCTTCTTAAAAATTTCTAAAGAAATATACGAAAACATATATCTCAAAAAAATATATATAGACGGAGTTATTGACTATAATACAGCAGTTTTCCTTGTAGTTAAAAAAATAAAAGAAATTGGAGCAAATGACTTTTTTAAAAATCTAAAAGATAATGGATGGGAAATAGAAGAAATATTCTTAGATGAAGCGCAAGATAATGATATAATACAAAATCATTTAATAATTGAACTTGCAAAATTAAGAGAAACAGCTGATAATAAAAATAACTATCCATATGAACCTTCACTTACAATCATCGGAGATTACAAACAATCTATATATCAATGGAGAGATTCATATCCAGAAGAATTTAAGAAAATAATTGAAGAAGTAAGAAGTGTAGATCAACAAATTATAGAAGTGAGAAAAGGATCGTGGAGGATCGTAAATGAAAGAACTCTAAATTATATAAATAAAGTTTTTAACGATATAGCAAATGATAATATTGGAAAAAACTGGTTTTATAATATAAATGATGATGCTCTTGAATTTAATAATGAAGTAAAAGATACTGATGAAAATATAAGTCCTTTAATAAAAATTTTTATGACTGGAAAAGAAAAAAAACCTTTAGTAAATGATTTCAAAGTTGATGATAATAAAACATTAAAAGAATGGATAAATGAAAAAGGCAAAAAAGTTGGAATTTTAACAAGAGCAAGAAAAAACTTAATATATCTTAAAGAAATACTCAAAAATACAAATGTCAAATACAAAATTCAAGAATCAACAACAATTAATGAATTAAAAGATGACTTAGATAATTTCTATCCTGAATATATTTTGCTTAAATTTTTATTTTTAATTTTCAATTATAAAGAAAAATATTTATTCATATATTTTCTTTATTTTACTTTTCCAGGTAGAATTATATTAGAGAAATTTACTAAGGAAAATACAAATGAAATTATAAAAGATTTAAATAATTTTATTAAAAATATAAATGAAAGCTATAAATATATAAATGAAATTTTAGATGAATATGAATATAAAAAAATTGTTCCAGCAATTTATGATATTATAAAAGATAAAGAAATATGGAAAGTGATGAATCATTTTGAGGAAGATGATTACGAAAATAAAAACAGAATAATAAGACAAATTAACTCATTACTTGGCTTTTTATATATAACTGAAAATAAAATCAAATCATTACCAAAACAAGAAATTATAAATATATATCTTAACTCACCATCTTTACCATTTGAGTGGTTTATGCTCCCAGAAGAAATAGAAAAAAATGAAGAAAACATAGTTGAAATTACCACAATACATTCAGCAAAAGGACTTACTTATGACAGAGTTATAATATTAGCAGACTTTAATAAAGATTTTATATCAGATGTTCCTGATCTAAAAAAGGAAAAAGAACAATATAATTTTTTACTTGATATAGAATTTAATAATATCCTACAGACTAATCCAAAAATAAAAATTAACTATTTCCCTTATATTCTTATAAAAAAAACATTAAAAAATAATAAAAACAAACTTATAAACCAACTTCCTGATTTTATTAAGAATATATTTGAAAAAGTAAAAACTAAAATACATAATGAAAAATTAAATCTTCTTTATGTAGCACTTACAAGGGCAAAGAAAGATATTTTAATGTTTAGCACTTCTAATAACTTCCCATCTATTTTAAGAAATGAATATACTATAGAACAAAATATTAGTTTTGAAAATTATGCTAATAATCAATACGCAATTAAATTTAAATATAAAGAAAATAATAATATCTATACAACACAAATAAATCCATATTATGTAGTTTTTTCAACTACAAGTCAAAACAAACAAATAAAAACTCAAAAACTTAAAGAGAAAATAGGAGCTTTTGAAAATTATATACATATTATTGTGGGCAAAACATTACATGAGATTATGAGAAATTCTTTAAACAAAAATGAAGATATAGAAAAGGTAAAAGAAGCCCTTATAAAAGATATGGCAATAAAAGAAATAGTTAATAACATAATTGAAAACAGTAAAGATGAAATAAACAAAATTAATAATTTTAAGAATAAAGCGATAAATACTGAAACTTCTCTTTGGAGCGTTGAAAATAATAATAAATTTATTCATGGAGCTGTAGATCTTTTCTATATAGAAAACGATATTTTATATCTTTATGACTATAAAACTATCTTCTGTGATAATAAAAATGAGATTGAAACAATTTCTAATAATGCAAAAGAAAACTATAAAAAACAGATAGAATACTATCAAGATAAGTTATCGAAACTTTTTAATATCAATAAATATAATAATACTAATAATACTACTGATTCTTTAATTTTTCTAAAATATATAAAGGAAAATAAATGATTGAATATAAAATAAATGGCATAAATATCCAAAAATTAAATGATTTCTTATTATCATTAGAATTCCATTATAAAAATAATATTGATATATTTTCTATTACAGAAAATACTTCTCAAAGAAAACTTTTATGGCTAATCTATGGACTAAAGTACATTATCCAATATATATTTATGTCAAGAGAACAACCAGCTAAAATTGAAGATATTTTTGAATTTAAAATTAGACAATTTTATGAAAATAAAAATACTCTTCAAAAAGATGAAAAAATAATTAATGCTTTTATTAACACTTTAAATTTAGACAAATATAAAACTTTAAAAAACTTTCTAACAGGAAATAATGAAATAGATGTAAATGATATTGTAAAAAAATATCCAATTTTATATGAACAAAATAAAATTAGGGAAGAACTGAAAAAAAATAAAATTAATATTAATTCTTTAGAAAATCTTAAAAAAATATATAACAAACCAAGAAGAACACAAACTGATGAAATAAATATAAAAAATTTCATAAATAAAAAAGGATTTCTATTATTTTATCAAGAAGATAAACCAAATGATCTTAAAGATTTTTTTATCTGGCATAATGAAATAATTAGAATTCTTTCAAATAAAGAAATAAATATAATATTAAATACTCTTTCAGAATGTATTTTGCTTTTTGATGAAAAAGAACTTGAAGAAATAATAAAAAAAATAGAAACAACTCATCCATCACCTGATATAGCTAACAATATATTAACAAAAAATAACATAGACAAAGGTAAAGAAGAGTTGCAACAAAACTTTATTAATTTTTTAAAAAATCCAGAAAAAGTTAGTGAAGAAAGAGTAAAAAAAATTTTTAATGGTATAAAAGGATATACTAATACAAATAAAAATTTTTTTAATGTTAAATTTGAAATAAATAATCTTAAAGACAAAGATTTTGAAAAATTATTAAAACTTGTAGATTTAACTATTGAAGCAATAAATGAAGAACTAAAAAACAAAACAACAACTAATATTAATGAAATAGATTTCTGGAATGATGAAACTAAAATATCACTTTATTTTAAATTTATTTATCTCTCATTGAATATATATTTCAATTATATATTTGATAAATTGAAAACTAAGTAAATGTATTTTTAATTGCCAAGTCGCAATAAATTGAATAAGCGTTATGAGTCAAAAATTATCATCCAATATAGAGAAACCAGATTAATTTGGCTTTGATGAAGTTAGAATAAGCGATAATGAAAGTAAATTAAAAATGAATTTATCCAAACAAAAAATATTTAATCCCATATTTAAAATTCTTTCATAATATTTATTTCATCCAACAAAACTATTTCAGCGACATTTTAATTATTCAATACGCTCCTTTTTCAAAGGGAGAGGTAGAAGGATTTTGATTAGTTTTTATTTTATCTGTAAAAAAATTTACAGAAAAACTTATGAGAGTAAAATAAAATATTAAAATAGATAAGAGTTTATGCATAGATTTTTAGGGACATTTTTTGATCTAACAAATATTACTTTGGAGACTGAATTTAGATCTTGTATGTTAAAATTTAAATATATTTAAATTTTTTAAAATATAACGAAGAGTGCTTTAAAAAGTTCACTTGAAAATTATCAAGATATCAAAATGAAATTAAAAAGAAAGCGGAACTATTAAAAACAATGCCAGGTGTTGGAGAATACTCAAGTATTGTTCTTGCTATATTACTTGGTGAATTAGGGTATA
>Ga0081479_111473_pt1 | contig 38346 bp, 34 predicted proteins | sample MamHotmetagenome_FD_70984 | JGI IMG/M metagenome (GOLD analysis project Ga0081479, IMG submission 70984) | Hot spring cone microbial streamer communities from Mammoth Hot Spring (Liberty Cap Streamers), Yellowstone National Park, USA - T=72 v2... | ecosystem: Environmental > Aquatic > Thermal...
AACATCTCACGACACGAGCTGACGACAACCATGCAGCACCTCGACTGGGTCCCTCATCGGGTCTCCCAATGTTTCCATCGGGATACAACACCAGCCGTTCGAGCCCAGGTAAGGTTCTTCGTGTAGCGTCGAATTAAACCACATGATCCACCGCTTGTGCAGGCCCCCGTCAATTCCTTTGAGTTTTAACCTTGCGGCCGTACTCCCCAGGCGGTAGACTTAACGCGTTAGCTGCGGCACGGAAGGGGTCGATACCTCCCACGCCTAGTCTACATCGTTTACGGCTAGGACTACCAGGGTATCTAATCCTGTTTGCTCCCCTAGCTTTCGCGTCTCAGCGTCAGTATAGGCCCAGGAACCCGCTTTCGCCTTCGGCGTTCTTCCCGATATCTACGCATTTCACCGCTACACCGGGAATTCCGGTTCCCCCTGCCTCACTCTAGAGTTTCAGTATCCATCGACCCTTCCCCGTTGGGCGGGGAGCTTTCACGATGGACTTAAAACTCCGCCTACACGCGCTTTACGCCTAGTAAATCCGAGTAACGCTTGCACCCTACGTATTACCGCGGCTGCTGGCACGTAGTTAGCCGGTGCTTATTCGCAGGGTACCGTCAGAATTCGTCCCCTGCAAAAGGAGTTTACAATCCGAAGACCTTCATCCTCCACGCGGCGTCGCTGGATCAGGCTTTCGCCCATTGTCCAATATTCCCCACTGCTGCCTCCCGTAGGAGTGGGGCCCGTGTCTCAGTGCCCCTGTGGCTGGCCGTCCTTTCAGACCAGCTACCCGTCATAGCCTTGGTGAGCCGTTACCTCACCAACTAGCTGATAGGCCGCAAGCCCCTCCCTAAGCGACTTGCGTCTTTCATCCCGGAGAGATGCCTCTCCGTGATTATATGGGGTATTAGCCCCGATTTCTCGGGGTTATCCCCCTCTTAGGGGCAGGTTGCTTACGTGTTACTCACCCGTTTGCCGCTATCTCACGATACGACATGTGAGACCGCTCGACTTGCATGTGTTAGGCACGCCGCCAGCGTTCACTCTGAGCCAGGATCAAACTCTCCAATTCAAAATCTGGAGAATTTGATTTTAAGCTCGCTAATAAGCACCATTAAAAACAAGGTTAAAAACCCATTCTTTCTTCCTTTAAGAAAGTTAGAGGGTGCCTGCTCATACACACTCATTTAAAGATTTAAGAGAACTAATAATTCCTGTTTTTTTACAACAGGTCTGATACAACATGACAATTTAAATTTTACTAATTTTATACGACAGTTGTCAAGTCCTTAACTCCAACTTGATAATTTAACAGCTAGTAGAGAACTTTAGTTGATAAAATAATTTTAGCAAAATTTTTTTATCTATGTCAAGTTTTTTGTTTTTTTTAAAAGAGTTAAAGAGAGAGAACAATTTAACTTATAAAATGATTTTAACAAAATTTTTAACGCATTTCAAGTTAAAAATTTACAGAAATCTTATTATAAATTTAGAGAATTTTTAAAAATTTTTTAAAGCTTTCAATATTGTATAATATTCTCTATGGAACTAAGCACCCCATATTTTGAGAAGGTAATAAAAATACAAGAAATTGAAACAAATATACTTAAAGAAAAAAAAGAAATCTTAAGTTTAGAAGAAAAAAGAAAATCAGTTGAAGATAAATTCAATGAAATTTCAAATGAATTATTAGAACTTGAAAATGAAATGAAAAATTTAATGATACAAAAAAAAGAAAATGAAATTATACTTTCCGAAATTGAGGAAGAAATAAAAAAACACCAAGCAGAATTAAATCAGGCAAAAAAAGAGGAAGTATATAAAGCTTTAAATTTAGAAATTGAAAACAATCAAAAGAGAAAAGACGAAATAGAAACAAAAATAATAATGTTAATTGATGAAATTGAAAATAAAAACTCAAAAATCTCGGAAAAGAGAAAAGAAGTTTTAGAAAACAAAAAAATTAAAGAAGAAACTTTAAAATTGGTTGAAAAAGAAATCGAAGTAAGAAAAAACAAAATTGAATTACTTGAAAGCGAAAAAAAAGAAATAGAAGACTCTATTCCCGATAATAATCTAAAAAATAAGGTAAAAGAACTTTTAAAAAATAAAAATGGACTTGCTATAGTTAAGGCAGATGTTATACAAAACGGAACAAAAACAGAATATTATTGTAGCGGATGCAAAATGAAACTAAATGCAAGTGATGTAAATTCAATAAAAAAACCAAATACTTTTGTAATATGCCAAAACTGCTCGCGTATGATACATATTTAAAAGTGGAGGGGATATGGCTGAGTGTAGAATAAAACCAGTATATAAAAATCTTACAGTATACATAGATGGGGCTTCAAGGGGAAATCCTGGTGAAGGGGCATGTGCTGCTATATTTTATGATGAAAAAGATAATATAATTGCAGAAGAGGGGCTTGTTCTTGGAAGATGTACAAATAATTTTGCTGAATACTCAGGGTTAAAACTTGCAATTGACATCGCAAAAAAATATAAAACAGAGAATCTTAAAGTTTTTTCAGATTCTGAACTTATAGTTAAGCAAATAAATGGGGAATATGAAGTAAAAGATCCTCAATTAAAAAAACTTTATGATATAGTAATGAAAGAAAAAAAGAAATTTAAAACATTTGAATTAAAATATATTCCAAGAGAAAAAAACAAAGTGGCTGATAAATTTTTAAAAGAACTTTTAAAATCAAAAAAACTTTCAAAGAATGATCAGATAAAACTTCAAAAGGAAAGAGAAAAAGATTTTAAAAACAAATAAATTGTTGAAGTTATTATTTTTTTCATTTAAAATATAAATAATGGGATGGAAGGGCAATCGCTCTCCGCTCTTTGGAGAGAGGAACCTCCGGACTCCATAGGGAACTGTGCCATTCGCAAGAATGGGCGTAAGAAGCGAAAGCTTCTTATGACGGAAAGAGCCACAGAAAAGATACCGTTCCGACGTTATGTCGGAATAAGGGTGAAAAGGCGAGGTAAGAGCTCACCCGGTAAATGGCAACATTTACCGTGGCAATCCCCACAGGGAGCAAGGACAAGCATGCCTTGTGCTCTCCCGGGCAGCTGGTAAATTACCAGCAGAGGCAGGGTAGTCCGCAAAGATAAATGATTGCCTAAAACAGAATCCGGGGTACTCTCCATCCCATTTATTATCTAACATCCATTAAATTGATTTATCAATCATAATCCAAAATCCATAATTTATAATTCAACATTTCTAAAAACTATTACCCCATTATTTTTCAATTTCTTTGCCTACATCTCACTTTAAATATTATTCACCAATTATTTTTATGAGTATTCTTTTAGGTCTCTGCCCATCAAACTCACCATAGAAAATCTGCTCCCAAGGACCAAAATCTAGTTTTCCATTTGTAACTGCTACTACAACCTCTCTTCCCATAATGGTTCTTTTAAGATGAGCATCACCATTATCCTCACCTGTAAAATTATGATAATAACCCGTTTTTGAATATGGAGCAAGTTTTTCAAGCCAATTTAGAAAATCTTTATGAAGCCCGCTTTCATTATCATTTATAAAAACACTTGCAGTTATATGCATTGCATTTACGAGACATATCCCTTCTTTTATACCGGATTTTCTAACTTCATTTTCTACAATCTCAGTTATGTTTACTATTTCATACCTTTTTTTTGTGTTCATTGTTATATAAGCTGTATGAGACTTCATAATAACACCTCTATAGCGAATTTTAATTTGATAGAATATTTCACAAATAATTTATGAAAGCAACACTTATTATAAAACTAACTATTGCACAATAAGTTTTATAAGAGTCGTAATAAAAATTTGAAATTACTTTTGCCATATCATTTTGAAATAAAATAAATACCTATAATAACAAGAATAGTTCCTAAAAACTTTGAGATTGTAAAGCTTTCTCCAAGAAAAAATACAGCAACTAAAAAAGTTATAAGTGGGTATGTTGATGACAATGGAACAATTCGTGATGCTTCATCATAACTCATTGCTTTAAGATAGGCGAAAACTCCAAACATAGTAACCAAAACACTTAAACTAAGATATATCAAAGATTTAGGTGAATTTTTTATAGCAAAAAATGTTTTTGAAAATCTTGTTGAAAGTAAAATAACAAAAAAAATAAGCATAACAAAAGTTCTTCCATAAAAAGATGATGTTGCATCAAGATACTTAAGCGTAATCTTATCAAATATAGCACCCAATCCCCATGAAATAACAGCAATTATAAGATATATCCAAGTTTCACTTGTCATAAAACTTATGGTGGTGGCAATTGTTTTGCAAGATACATTGAAAAATTGAAAGGCTTCTTTATATACTCCTCAATATATTCTTTAAATCCCCACTGATCATGATAAGACATTGCTTTTTTATAAAACTCTATAGCCTTTTCTCTTATTCCCTTAAGATCATATATATTACCAATTCTAACTACTCCCCAAACAGCCCATCTTGATGGATGCTCCTCAAACTTTATATAATCATATGCTTTATTAAAATATGAAAGAGCTTTTTCATAATCTCCTTTCATCATATAAAGCGTTCCAAGAGATGTATAAATTCTTGGATAATACTTTGGATAATAACTATCAACCCCATCCTCTATTTTTTTTAGATATGAAAGCATCTCTTTTTCTGCCTCATCATACATCTTTGCTTCATAAAGAGAAACTATCAAAACAAAATGCATCTGAGCAAGATTAGGATATTCTTTTACAAGTTCTCTTGACATTATTACTGCTTCTTTTGGATTTGAATACTTACTATCTGTTTGTGTGTATATTTCTATTAAAAGAAGCTTTGCAGCGATACGATTAAAATATCCTTTATCAGCGCACAATTTTAAATACTCAATTCCTTTTTCAGGGCTTCCTCTAATAAGAAAAGAACCAAGAATTTTAACAACAGATGGAAGAGTTCCAGCAGAATACTCCCAAAGTCCAAGTCCAAGATAAGCATCATATGTATTTGGATCAATCTCAAGAGCTTTTCTCATGTTTTTTATTGCTTTTCTACCAGCAAAATATGCCTTTATCCATTTATGCTGAACAACATAAAGCCTTGCTAAAAGCCCATATGTTCCACCGAGACACATCCAAGCATTTGCATCTTTTGGATTTTTTGAAAGCCATTTTTCTCCAACTTCAATTGCTTTTTCACTTAATTTATGATACTCTTTATAAAGCTTTGGAGATGATTCTTCTTCAAGATACTCGAGATCTGCCCATTTACTCATTGCAAGCCCAAAATGTCCAAAAGGGTGATCTGGATATTTCTTTATAAGCTCTTCAAATTTCTCTCTGGCTTTTTGTGGTTTAACCTTATAAATATAATTTATCCCTTCATAAGCAATGTCCATAACCTCTTTATTTTGAGAGGTTATAAACTGTGAGTAAATATTTGAAACAAAAATAAATAAAATAACAAAATATTTCATATTTTATCAAAACCTGTGTATTTAACAAGAACTTCAGGAATTGTTACTGATCCATCTTCATTTTGATAATTCTCAAGGATTGCTGCAAATGTTCTACCAACAGCAAGGCCAGAACCATTAAGAGTATGCACATAATCTAATTTGCCATCAAGTCTTCTATATCTTGTATTCATTCTTCTTGCTTGAAAATCTTTACAATTTGAACAAGAAGATATTTCTCTAAATCTATTTTCAGATGGCATCCAGACTTCAAGATCATATGTTTTAGATGAAGAAAATCCCAAATCATAACTACAAAGTTCAACAACTCTATATGGAAGTTTTAATAGTTTTAAAACCCTTTCAGCATCTCTTCTCATTCTTTCAAGTATCTCCATGGAATTTTGTGGTGTAGTTATCCATACAAGTTCCACTTTATCAAATTGATGATTTCTTATAAGGCCTTTTGTATCCTTTCCATAACTACCAGCTTCTCTTCTAAAACATGCTGTATATGCTGTCATTTGAATAGGAAGATCCTTTTCATCTATAACGCTATCAGCATACATATTTGTAAGGGGAACCTCAGCAGTTGGAATAAGAAAGAGATCTTCTTCTCCACTTATTTTATAAAGATCTTCCTCAAACTTTGGAAGTTGTCCTGTTCCAGTCATTGTTTTTCTATTTACAAGAAAAGGTGGAAATATTTCTTTATAACCATTTTCTACATGAAGATCAAGCATAAACTGAATTAATGCTCTCTCANGTTTTGCACCTTTCCCAACAAAAATAGAAAATCTTGATCCACTTAGTTTTGATGCTGTTTCAAAATCAAGTATTTTAAGATTCTCACCTATTTCATAATGAGAAAGGGGTTTAAATTTAAACTCTTTTCTATTCTCGACATCCTCATAAACAACAACATTATCATCTTCACTTTTTCCTTTTGGAACACTTTCATCAATTATATTAGGAATAGATAAAAGAAGATCCTTAATCTCTACTTCAAGTTTTTTAAGTTCATCTTCTTTCTCAGCAATTGTTGTTTTTATTTTCTTTGCTTGTTCTTCAAATTCAACTGGAGGATTTTCCTTCTTACTTCTATAATCACCAATTTTTTTGGCAATCTCATTTCTTTTATTTCTTAAATCTTCAACTTCTTTTAAAATACTCCTATATTTAATATCCTTTGATATAAGTTCCTCAAAATAAGAAAGATATCTAGCACCTCTTGCAATTATTGAATTTTTTATAACTTCCGGATTATTTCTCAAAATCTTTAAATCTATCATAAATTCTCCTTACTTTATCTGATAGATAGGAAATTCCTTTGAATAGAAATAAAAATCTTGATTCTTTTTTGGTTCTCTCATAAGATCCACATTAATTGACGATGGAGTATATCCAAGATTAACATATTTTTTTATCTCATCAATAAGATTATTTATTTCATAAACATAAACATTTTTAACAGATGATTTTTTTAATTTTGAAACTCTAAAAGATGATGAGAAAAAAGGAATGGTATAAAAAGTATTACTTTCTTTCTTTATTCCTATTTTAAGTGAGTATCTAAAAACAACAGCAGTTATATCAGTATCTGTATCATTTTTAATTACAAATTTTATACGGTATTTCTTTCTTAAATTATTGCCAAACTTAACATCATTACTTTCTATATATGTAAAAGTTTTTTTTATAGCAATAATATTTTCCTCAAGCACTGCATCAACATTTTGAGAAAAAACAAAACTAGAAAAAAAATATAATAAAGAAATAAAAATCATAGTTTTTTAACTATTTCAGGAGAAAGCATAACATATACTTCCATCTCAATATTTTTGTTTTCAACATTCGAAACAATATCAAGCAGAAAAATTGTTTTATTTAAATTTTCCTCAATCATCAAAGAGAGATTTTCAAGAATAAAATTTTTATATCCATTTAAAACCGCCGGTACATTTGGCATTATCTTAACACCAATATGATTTGCAATCTCACTAAGTATAGAATTTAATATAATATTTCCAATCTCACAAACAACAAACTCATAAAACTTTGAAGAAGAAAAAATATTATCAATATTTCTCCCAACAAAAAATTTTACCAGTTCATAAACATCATCTTTTTTTATAACAATAACAAGAGCAACATCTTTTTTATCTGAAATAAGATATACAGAAACACTCTCAAAATCTCCGCTTTTAATGCCGGTAGAAAAACCTTTTAAAAACCACTTTGATGAGGATACCTTATTTATTCTTTCAAACGATTTATTTATTCCTTTTATAAAAACTTCTTCTACTTGCGTTTTTCTTTCCATAATTAAACTTCTTTTATTGCCCTTTCAAGTTCATCATATGAAAAAGGTTTTCTAAGAATACTCTTAACACCTAATTTTTTTAATTCCTTATCAATAAGATCCTGCTCAAGTGCAGTAATTGCAATTATTTTTTTATTTATATTTCCAAAATGTTTTATTATATCAATTCCATTTCCACCAGGAATAAGTATATCAAGAAGTATGATATCATAATCAGAATTATTTATCTTTTCAATAGCTTCTTCAAAGCTTTCTGCCTCAGCTATAACTTTATGTCCCATTTTTTCAATAGCAACCTTTATTGTAAGACGAGTATAAGAATTATCTTCTATTAATAGAATATTCATCCCCCCTCCTTTATGTTCCCTCCTTCCAACTTGAAAGATATTTTTTTTGCTCTTGAGTAAGTTTATCTATTTTTATCCCCATACTTTTGAGTTTAAGTTTCGCAATTTCTCTATCTATATTTTCAGGAATAACATAAACTTTATTTTCAAGTTTATCATGATTTTTCAAAATATATTCTGCACTTAAGGCTTGATTTGCAAAAGACATATCCATAACAGAAGCAGGATGTCCTTCAGCAGCACTAAGATTTATCAATCTTCCTTGGGCAAGCACATAAATTCTCTTACCATTAATAATATACTCATCAACAAAAGGTCTTACATTTCGCTTCGTTTTCGCTATTTTTTCAAGCTCTTTTAAATTAATCTCAACATTAAAATGGCCACTATTTGAAAGAATTGCACCATCTTTCATTAACATAAAATGTTTTTTATCTATAACATTTATATCACCAGTAACAGTAATAAAAAGATCCCCAATTCTTGCTGCCTCATTCATACTCATAACTCTATATCCATCCATAACAGCTTCAAGGGCTTTAATTTCATCAACCTCACAAACTATAACATCTGCACCCATCCCTTTTGCTCTTGCAGCAACTCCTCTTCCACACCAGCCATATCCACAAACAACTACTTTTTTACCACAAAGAAGTATATTTGTTGCTCTAAGTATTCCATCAATCGTAGATTGACCTGTCCCATATCTATTATCAAACATATGTTTAGTCATTGAATCATTTACAGCAATAACTGGATACTTAAGTTCACCATCTTTAACCATAGCTCTTAATCTTATGACTCCAGTTGTTGTTTCTTCAGTTCCACCAAGTATTTGAAAATCTATCTGATCCCATTTTTTATGAATAGTAGATATTACATCAGCCCCATCATCCATTGTTATATTTGGTTTGTGTTCTATTGCAGAGTTTATATGCGAATAATATGTCTTATTATCTTCCCCTTTTATTGCAAAAACCTTTATCCCAAAATCCTTAACCAAGCTTGCCGCAACATCATCCTGCGTAGAAAGGGGATTAGAAGCACACAGACAAACATCAGCTCCACCTTTTTTTAAAGCAATCATAAGATTTGCTGTCTCAGTTGTCACATGAAGACACGCAGAGATTCTTATTCCTTTAAAAGGTTTTTCTTTTTCAAACCTTTCAGAGATTAAAGCCAAAACTGGCATATCTCTAAATGCCCACTCAATTCTTTTTCGCCCTTCTTTATAAAGAGAAATATCTTTTATATCATAATCAGCAGTTTTAATCATATAACCTCTCAATGACAACAAACATTTTTTTCTTTAACTCCACTAAAAATATGTTTTTTATCAAGTTTTTCCCATCTAAATTCATTTCTTCCAAAGTGCCCATATGCTGCGGTTTTTCTATAAATTGGTTTTAAAAGATCAAGAGTTTTTATTATTCCTCTTGGTGTAAGATCAAAATTTTCTCTAATCTTTTTTACAATCTCATTATCACTTATTTTTCCAGTGCCATGAGTATCAACATAAAGTCCAACTGGCTCTGGCACTCCTATAGCATATGCTATCTGAACAGTAACTCTTTTTGCAATACCGCTTGCAACAATATTTTTTGCTATATATCTTGCCATATAAGCAGCAGATCTATCAACCTTTGTTGGATCTTTTCCGCTAAATGCTCCACCACCATGAGGAGCAACTCCACCATATGTATCAACTATTATTTTTCTTCCAGTCATACCAGTATCTGATTGAGGGCCACCAATCACAAACTTACCAGTTGGGTTTATATAAATCTTTGTTTTTTTATCCATCATTTGTGTTTGGCCAAGAACACTATCTATGACTGCTTCTTTTATTTCATTCCATGCTTTTTTTGTAATTTGCTTACCAGTTGAATCTAAAATTGTATCAAGATGCTGAGTTGAAAGAACAACAGTATCAATTCTTTTTGGAACTCCATCTCTATATTCAATTGTAACTTGTGATTTACAATCAGGACCTAGATAATCAAGAATTTTGTTATTTCTAACCTCTTTTAATCTCATAACAAGTTTATGTGCAAGCATTATTGGAAGAGGCATATACTCAGGTGTCTCATCACAAGCATATCCAACCATAAGTCCCTGATCACCTGCTCCACCTTTATCTACTCCCTGTGCTATATCTGGTGATTGTCTTCCTATACAATTTAAAACAGCACAGTTTTCATAATTAAATCCATATCTATTATCGGTATATCCTATTTCTTTAACTATTCTTCTTACAAGTTCTTCAACATCAATCCAAGCATTTGTTGTAATCTCACCACCAACTATAACCATACCTCTTGTAATAAATGTTTCACAAGCAACCCTTGCTTTTTCTTTATTCTTATCCTTTATAAGTATTTCATCAAGAACAGCATCCGAAATCTGATCACATACCTTATCTGGATGTCCTTCCCCAACAGATTCAGATGTAACAAGTGTTATTCTCTCTTCCATATTTCCTCCTTTTATATTACTGATATTTCTTTTGCAAATTTTATAAGATCTTTTACTGATTCTTCATTTTCTGCTTCAGCATAAATTCTGATAAGTGGCTCAGTTCCACTTGGTCTTATTAAAAACCACCAATCATTTTCAAGTATAACTTTAATTCCATCAAGAGTTAAAACTTCCTTTATATTTTTATTAAGAATAGTTTTAGGAAGTTTAGATTTTATTTTAACAGCATAAGAGTACTTTGAAAAAGGGATCTTTTCAACATGCAAATCCTCTCTGATAAAATAAGAATCACCATATTTATTTTTTATATTTTCATAGATTTCTGTTATACTTAAACCCATCTCTGAAATCATTTCAAGAAAAATTAATGATGTCATAAACCCATCTCTCTCTGGTATATTTCCTTTCCAGCAATAACCACCTGATTCTTCCGCTCCAAAAATTGTATCTCCCATAGAAATTCTATCAGCAATATATTTAAACCCAACAGGAGTAAATTCAAATATAAAATTTTTCTCCCTTGCAATCCTTTGAGTAAGATATCCAAGCGAAACAGCCTGAACTACTCTTCCTTTCATATTCTTTTTTTCCACAAGATAATTTAAAATCATAGGTGCAACCTTTTGTGGGGTAAAATAATTCCCTTTTTCATCAACAAGCGCAAACCTATCTCCATCACCATCAAGAGCAAAACCACATATAGCTTTCTCTTTTTTTACAATTTCTTTTAATTTAGAAAGTTTACTTTCAACAGGCTCTGGAGAATTTATCTCACCAAAAAGCGGATCAATCTCTGTATTTATTGTAACAATTTTTTTTGAGTTAAAAAGAAATCCATATATATCAGCACCACTTCCATACATAAAATCAAAAACAACCTTTCCATTAATCTTTTTTAAAATATCATTTATTTTAAACTTTCCTGTAAGATAATTTATATACTCATTTCTTAAATCTTCTTCAACTATTTCTTTTTTAGGGATTCTTGATATATAAGATTTTTTAATTTTATCTATATATATCTCCATTTCTGCTGTAATACGAGGTAAAACACTTCTTCCTTGATATTTAATTTTTACTCCATTATATAGATAATGATTATGGCTTGCAGTAATCATTATACCAAATGTAAAATTTTGAGTTGTAAGATAACTAACCATTGGTGTAGTTACCGCAGTCTTTGAAAGAACACAATTAAAATCATTGTTTATAAGAACAGTTGCAAATTCTCTTGCAAATCTATCAGAAAAAAATCTTCTATCATAACCTACAAAAATTCTTGTGGAAGATTTTTTATATCCATTATATGCAAGCCATTCACAAAACCCTTGAGCAATAATTCTTATATTTTCATATGTGAAAGAATCACATATTATTGATCTAAATCCATCTGTTCCAAATTTTATTTTAAGTTCAGAACTCATAAACCACCTCTTACAAATTATATATAATTAGATTATTATTTTAGCATTTTTTAAAAATTTGGTAAAATATTTTTATGATATCTCTTGTAAAGCAATATACTGTATTTCTTCCAAATAAACCCGGAGCACTTCATTCATTTATAGAGATATTTGCAAAGGAAGGAATAAATATAATAGGAATCTCATCAGAAATACATGACGATTCAGGGATTGTAAGAATATGTGTTGAAACAAATGAAAAAATTAGTTATCTTCTTACAAGAAATGGATTTACAACACTTGAAACTACAATGCTTTCTGTAATTATTCCTGATAAACCAGGTCAACTTGTAAAAATAACAAAACTCCTTGCTGAAAATGGAATAAATATTACAAGCATATATGGAACCGCATCTTCAGTTCCTTCAAGATTACTTCTTAATGTTTCAGATCTTGAAAAAACAATAAAACTTTTCAAAGAAAATTTTCCTGAATTAGATATCAAAAGCTAAAAATAATATTTAAAAATTTTGAAAAAAATACTTACTCTTTTCTTCTATCTATAAGATATGAACTTTGAGGATTTAATTTACATGCTTTTTTTAGCTCACTTCCTATATGACTTACCTGAGCATATGATTTTAGATCACGATACATATTATGAACAATTCCTATTGCAACACCAAGAAGTGGAAACTTAACCATATTTCCTTGCCTATCTTTTGAAATTATATAGCCTCTTTCTCTATCCTCTTTATTATAGAAGGAAGGAACAATTTGATTAAAATTTGATATTATTTTTTTAGCAATCTCTTCGGCTTTATTTGGAGTTGTTATAACAATAAAATCATCCCCTCCTATATGTCCTATAAAATCCCCTGGTAAAGCATTTTTCATAACCACATCAACAAGTATCTTTGCAAGCGTTCTTATAACATTATCTCCTGCTTCAAAACCATAAACATCATTATATGCCTTAAAATTATTCAAATCAATATATAAAACGGCAAACTTTTCTTTTTTTTCTATGGCTTTTTCTATTCTTGCTTGTATAGTAGGATTCCCAGGAAGTTTAGATAAGGGATTTGAGTCAAGAACCTGTTTATTTCTTTTTACAATCATTTTTATCCTTGCAACAAGTTCATCATTATCAACTGGCTTTGTTATATAATCATCTATCCCCATAAGAAGACCTTTTATCTTAGTCTCTTTATCTCCACGAGCAGTAATAATTATAACAGGAATATGAGAATAAACTGGATTTTTCTTTAGTTCCAAAGCAACTTCTATTCCATTTTTAAATGGCATATTATAATCAAGAACAACCACATCTGGATTTAACTCATAAATCTTTTCAAGAACCTCCTTTCCATCAACAGCACCAAATGCAATAAAACCTTTCTTCTCAAGAAACTCCTTCATAAGAAGAAGAAGTTCAACTTGGTCATCAGCAATTAAAACTTTTGTTTTCTCTGAATCATCAGTATAACCGTAATTAAGTGTATTTTCAACAATATCTTTTATAAATGACTCATCAATATCTCTGGAGATATACTGAGGATATCCAACTGGAAAACCTTTTTCAACAAATTTATTAAACTCAACACCGGATACAACAATAATAGGAATTTCTCTAAGATTTTCATCCTCCATCATCTCAGATATTATCTCAAAACCATCTTTATTTGGCATAACAAGATCAAGAATAAGAAGAGATGGAGAAACTGATTTTACAGTATCAATCACCCTTCTTGAATCATTTACACATCTTGTTTTATACCCATTTGATTCAAGGAAAATCCTCATCAACTCCAAAAATTCAGCATCATCATCTGCAACAACAATAAAATCATCTTTATTAATATCAATACCTTCAATAACTCTTTTTAAGTTATCAAAATCAACAGGCTTTGTTATATAATTTCTAATCTTTGGAGATGACCCATATACATTTTCAATTTTTTTATTCTGTGATAAAACAAGAACTTTTTTATTTGAAAGAAGCGAGCTATTTATTTCATTTACAAGATCTAAATAATTTCCACCAATAGATATCATATCTATTATTATAAGATCAGGATCAAAATCTAGAAGAAGAGAAATTGTATTCTCATCATATTTAAAAAACTTTACAAGAAAATCCTTCCCAAGTGATTTGATTATCTTTTCGCTTAAAACAAAATCAGTAGTTATAACAGATATTTTTTTAGCCATAGTTTTATTTTACAAAATTTTATTTATCCTTATTTTAAATAGGTTTTAAAACAAAAATTATCTTTTTAGAAAAATTTTTAAGAAACTCGTTTACAAAATCAACAACCTCATCAAAATCTTTAAAAACTTTACTATCAATATTATCTGTTTCAACTACTATTACAATATTTTGAGCTTCAAATTGATGAAATTCCCTCATAATATCAATAAGAGAATCCCAATTTGAAGTAGTGTATTTATTTTTAGTAAATTCTTTTGAAAGCGTTTCTACAAAAAAATTTTTTTGTGGATTTTCAAATTTGAATTTAAAAAGACAATAAGAACCAGATAATTCTTTTAAAAAATTCTCTATGTTATCTATTACTATCACTTTTTGAGTTTATCATCTTAATTTCAACAAAACTATCGTAATGTGTCGGAGTATAATATATTGTTTTTCCTCCACCTATTACGATTCTCTCTGGACCCCTTACTCCATAACTTGGATATGCTGTAAAATGAGTATCTCCAATATAAAAATCCTTTGCTGCATCTTTTGGAACTATTAAAGTATATTCCTGATAATATCCTTTTGGCATTGGAGGAAGTTTTCCCTCTTTATTTAAAAAAGTTTGCCCATCTTCTTTAAAAGGAAGTTGTTCACAATTAATTATCTTTGTAATCAATTTAACAATTGCTTTAACCCTTTTTGGATCTGAAATCTTTGGATAAACATCATTCCCATAATTTAAGTACTGGTTTTGATATTTACAACTTTTACCCGAATCTTCAACTGTTATATCTATAGAAATACTTATACCTTTTGGCTTGGGTATCAAAGACAAATCAGTTTTATTGAAATATTCTGATATCTGATTTACTGCATTTTTTTCAGCATAATCAGAAGCATTTACTGAATTTGCAAATATAATTGCAATTAAACCTAATAATATTTTTTTCATACTATATTTTTAACAGAAAAAAGCAATTTAACAAAGTCAAAGGTCTTATATAAAAATAGGACTTTAGTTCTATTTAAAAATAGACCTTTAGATACTACCTTATTTTAAAAGTATTTTGTAAAATATAATTAAGATGAAAAAGAAGCTTTTTTTGTTAATAGTAACAATCGCATTTACATCTCATCTCTTAGTTTCACAAGAAAATAGCAATAAAATTTATCCTCAAGACTTAAATATTTCTAATAAGTGGTGGAGTATTTTTTTTGCAAGTGTCCATAAAAAAATAGCAAAAAAAGCATTTGAGATGTTAGAAAAAGATAAAAGTGAGTTTCCAGATATTTTTTATTTTAAAAACGATATAATCGATGGATCTTCTGATGAAGATGGGCATCCAACTCCAGAGCATTGTGGTGGCGATGTATATTCTATATGGTTTTATTCAAAAATAATTTATGATAACAATAATAACATTAAAAGAAGCATTTCTGTTTTAAGAAATTATCAAAAAATGGATTTTAATGATGCATATGAAAATATAGGAGTTATTGTTCATCTCACACAAGATCAAGCAGTACCAACACATGCACTAAATATTTTACATCCTTACTGGGATCAGTTTGAAAGATATTACTTTTATAAAGAATTTGATGAAATAGATTTGTCTGTGATAGATGAATCTTATATTCCAGATAATTTAAAGCCTTGGGAATATTACCAATGGGTTCAGGATGATACAAGAAAAAATGCAAGACAATGGAAGGATCCTGAGACAGGTGTGCCGTATTGGGTTGAATCCAAAAATGCACCACCATTAGGGAAAGATGCAACATATGGACCACATGGAAGTTATGGTGGTGGAAAAGATCATTTTGGAAAATATGAGTGTACGCAAAATATTTACGGTTGCAGATTTGTTCCAAAAAGCCCCCAGATAAGAATAAGACAACTCGCTATATCTGCTGTTGCTACTATGAAACTTTTAAAATCTGCATCAAAATCACTTCCACCTTTAATTAGGGATATAAGAATAAAAGATAGCATATTGAGTTTTAAGATATATGAAAATAGATGCAAATTTGTAGAATATAGAATAAGTCATTATAATAGTGAAGAATTTGAAAATAAAAAAATTGATCTTGAGACAAATTCATTTCCTTATAGTAAAACAATAAATTTGAAACTTCCTTTAAAAGGAAGATACTTAATTGAGATTACCGATTGTGATGGAAACAAAGAAAAAGCAGAAGTAACAAACGGTTATCTTGAAAATATAGAAGAAAAGATTGAAAAAATAAAAAATACGATATTTCAATAATTTAATCAACTTAACAAAACTAAAATTAATTTTCGTTTCTAAATAAAAAGTGAATAGTTTAAAATTATACCATAAAAATATTTCAACTATTAAAAATTCAAATCTTGCTTTTTATTTTTCCAAAACTTTACATCGGTAAAATTAGGGAAAATTTAAATTGAATTTTAAATTCCCAGAATTCGCTTCCACCAAGGTTTCTTTTCTTCTTTTTCTTTTTGAGATTCTGATATTTCAATTCTTCCTTGTCCTTTATAGATAGGCATATAAACCTTAAATGTAGATCCTTTCCCTTCTTCGCTCTCAAGAGTAATTGTACCTTGTTGCATAACAACCATCGCCTTTGTTATAGCAAGACCAAGCCCAGTTCCACCAACAGCCTTACCACTTGCAAGTTGAACAAATTTTTCAAAAATCTTCTCCTGATCTTCTTTTTTTATACCACAACCAGTATCTTTTACAGAAAAACATACATAATCTGGTTTTTCCAAAGAATTATTTATACTCACAGTAATTTTTCCATTCTCAGGAGTAAATTTAAGAGCATTTGAAAGAAGATTTATTAATACTTGTTCAGTTCTTTTCTTATCCACATAAATATTAGGTAGATTTTCATCTGTTTCAAGAGTTAGATTAATATTTTTTGATTTTGCCCAGGCACTCATTGCTTCAACTGCATCTTTTGCTATCTCATAAGGAGAATAATTATCAAGATCAAAAATCATTTTTCCAGATTGAAGTTTTGAAAAATCAAGGATATCGTTTATTAATGAATTTAGTCTCTCAGTATTTCTTATTGCGGTATTTAACATCATTTTTGTTTGAGGATTTGTAATATTTTCCCTTGAAATTATATCAAGAGCCATTTTTATTGAGGTAAGTGGGCTTCTTAGTTCATGCGTTATAGTTGATATAAAATCGCTTTTCAATTGTTCTACTTCCTTAAGCTTTGCAATTTCTGGTGGAATTAAAATCGTTCCAACAATTTTTCCATCCTCATTTTTTATAACCGCTGTTGATTTTTTAATTGTATCAACAACATCTTCCCTTCCTTTGGTAATAATCTTTGGTTCTATTTTTTTATCAGAAATAGACTTTATTTCTTCAGAAATGTTTATAAATTCTTTATCTGGCTCAGCAATATCAAGCAACTTTTTACCAGCAATTTCTTTAAGATCCTTACCAGTTAGTTTTGAAGCATCAGGAGTTGTCATTATAACATTACCATTTTTATCAATAATAATCTCACTGCCAGTTATGTTTGAAAAAATACTCTCTACTCTTATATAATCATTTTCAATTTTATTTTTTTCAAGTTTTATTTCTCTTATTGCATTATCAACCGCTTTTTGGACTTCTTCTTTAAATTTTTCCATTAGTTTTACTATTATTGCATCTTGAATATTCTTATCATCAACTACCTTTGAAACAATAATTCTCAAACTCTCAACAAAATCTGTAGAAGAAATATCATCAAGATTAATTTGATTTTGAGTCGCATCTTCTTTTTTTGTTTCGTTTGCTCTTATATATTTTTCTTTTGATATTTTTATATTCTTAATTCCATTTTCTTCAAGATATTTTTGAGGATCGACTTTAAGCGACAATATTTTTGAAAAGATAATTATTTCTTTTACCTCAACATCACGATATATTTCAAATGAGGTAATATGTGTTTTTGTATAAAGATTTATAAGCGTTTGTGGCATTTTCTCACTAGACATTATAAACTCACTATTTACAAAAAACTTTCCATTATAAAAAGACATCTCAATTTTATTGGAGTTTATTTTATCTAAAAAAAGATTTAGTTTATTTATACTTTCACTGCATTGCGATTTTACCTGAGGATGATCAGAAGAATAAAGATTTGAATAAACAATGCTTCTTATAAATGATTTTAAAAAATCAACAAGAAGACTTTTTTCTTCTATATTCATAAAAACACTTTTTTATAAATCAAAAAAATACCAATCAACTTTCAAGCATAAATGGATACTTCCAGTCCTTTGGTGGAACAAAATTTTCTTTTATTGCTCTTGGACTTGTCCATCTTATTAAATTCAACCAGGAGCCTGCTTTATCATTAGTACCACTTGCTCTTGAACCACCAAACGGTTGTTGATTTACAACAGCACCTGTTGGTTTATCGTTTATGTAAAAATTACCAGCAGCATTTACAAGAGTTTCTGTTGCCTTAATTATTGCTTTTCTATCCTCAGCTATAATTGAGCCAGTAAGGCCATAAGGTGATGTTTTATCACAAAGTTCAAGTGTCTCTTCAAATTTATTATCATCATAAACATAGACAGTTAGAACTGGACCAAATATTTCTTCAACCATTGTCTTAAACTGAGGATCCTCTGTAAGAATTACAGTTGGTTCAATAAAATAACCAATACTATCATCACACTTACCACCAACAATTATCTTTGCAGAAGAGGAATTCTTTGCATATTCTATATACCATTTTATATTTTCAAATGCTGCTCTATCTATAACAGCATTCATAAAGTTTGTAAAATCCATAACATCACCCATCTTTATGGATTTTATCTCTGAAATAAACTCATCCTTCATCTCATTCCATAAAGTTTTTGGTATATATGCTCTTGATGCTGCAGAGCATTTTTGTCCTTGATACTCAAATGCTCCTCTAACTAATGCAGTTATTAAAACTTTTTTATCAGCTGAAGTATGTGCAAATACAAAATCTTTTCCACCGGTTTCCCCAACAATTCTTGGATATGATTTATACTTAGATAAATTCTTAGCTGCTCTCTCCCACATAAACCTAAAGACATCAGTTGAACCAGTAAAATGAAGCCCTGCAAAATTTTCATTATCTATAACTGGATTTCCAACCTCAGCCCCACTTCCAATAACCATATTTATCACACCATCAGGAAGCCCTGCTTCTTTTAAAAGCTTCATTATATAATATGCTGAATAAACCGCTGTTGATGCTGGCTTCCATACCACCACATTTCCCATTATCGCAGGAGATGTTGGAAGATTTCCTGCAATTGAAGTAAAGTTAAATGGAGTTACTGCAAAAACAAATCCCTCAAGAGGTCTAAAATCCATATAATTCAATGTCGGTTTTGGAGAATATGGTTGCGATGAATATATTCTTGTTGCAAAATATGAATTAAATCTAAAAAAATCTATAAGTTCACAGGCAGAATCAATTTCTGCTTGAAATGGATTTTTTGATTGTCCAAGCATTGTTGCTGAATTTAAAATCTGTCTATAGGGACCACTTAAAAGTTCTGCTGCTTTAAGAAATATTTTTACTCTTTCTTCCCATCTCATTGATGCCCATTCTTTTCTTGCTTTAAGTGCTTCAGATATTGCAAGTTCAACTTCCTTAGAAGTTGCTTTATGGCATTTTGCAATAACTTTTTTATTATTATGCGGCATTATAACATCAAATGTTTTTCCTGTTCTTATCTCTTTGCCACCAATTATTAAAGGTATCTCTATTACCTCGCTAGACATTTTCTTTAATTTTTCTTTTAATTCTTTTTTTTCAGGACTATTTGGAGAATAACTTAAAACTGGTTCATTTTGTGGTTCATCTAATCTAAATATTGTATTATTCATAAAACCTCCCTTATATTCCTTTCAAATTATTATAACTTTTTAATTAAAAAATTCAAAACTTATTTGAGCCAGGTTTAATCAAAGGAATATTTTTAACACAAAGAGGACACTCATCTTGAGAGTAAGTATTTAGCTCTAATTCTATAACATAAAAATATGGAAAATCAAAACTAAGATCTCCCCTTTTTACTATGGATGCAGCCCCAACAACATTAGCTTTGTATTCATCAACAATTTTTTTTACTTCAAGAGTAGATTTTCCTGTGGTAAAAACATCCTCAACGATAAGCACTCTTTCGTTCTTTTTAATTTCAAAACCTCTTCTAAGTTTCATTACCTTATCTTCTCTCTCGCTAAATATAAATGGAAGATTAAACTTTTGTGCAACTCCAAATCCTATTATAAGCCCACCAAGAGCAGGTGAGATAATAAGCGTTGGGGAAAGTTCTTTGGTTTTTCTATAAATTATTTCCGAAAAAAGAGAAACATAACAAGGATACATTAATACACGAGCACACTGAATATATGTATCAGAGTGGAGTCCACTTGATAAAAGAAAATGCCCCTTTAGTATTCCACCGGTTTTATAAAATATATCAAGCACTTCTTTTTCATTCATGAATCATCTCTTTTATTTTTTTAACAACACTAAGAGGATCTTTGCTTTCAATAATATGTCTTTCAACAACAATATAATCTGAACCTAACTTTTTTGCCTCATATGGAGTTACAAACCTTTTTTGATCATCATTTGTTTCTTCAAGTCGTATTGATGGTGTTACAAACTTTAAACCAGATATTCTTTTTTTAAGATATGGAAGTTCTCTTGGTGAAGAAACAATTGCATCGAGTAAACAATCTTTTGCAATTCTTGCATAGTGTAGGATTTGATGTTCAAGAGAGTATCTATAGCCAAGCTTTGCATATTCTAATTTGTCTATACTTGTAAGTATAGTAACTCCCCATAATTTTATATCGCCTGCTACCTCTTTTGCAGCATTAAGCATAGAAGGTCCACCAGAGATATGAAGTGAAAGCGAATAAATATTTAGTTTTGAAAGATTTTCAATTGTTTTTTTAACAGTATTTGGAATATCAAAAAACTTTAAATCAAGAAAAATCTTTTTATTCTTTTTATTTAAAAAATCAATAATATCTTTCCCATATTTTAAAAAGATAACTGGCCCAACCTTAAAGATATCAACTTCATTACCAATTTTCTCTACAACAAACTTTGCTCTCTCAATATCACAATCAAGTGCAACTATTATCTCCATATTACTCACTCAAGTGAAAACTTATCAAAAAAAATTAAAATACCTATTATTGAGATAAGAATACCACCGATCTTTTCAAGGTAATAAAAAAATCTTCTGTTTTTATTAATAAATGAAAAAATTTTTTGAGAAAACAATCCAGCTATAATAAAAGGAATCCCAAATCCAATTGAGTATATAAAAAGCATTACACCTGCTTTAAAAATACTTTTACTTGCAGCAATGGTAAGAATACTTGCAAGAAAAGGACCAATACAAGGCGACCAGCCAAATGCAAAACTCACTCCAGTAAAAAAACTTGTAAAGAAACTTACTTTAGATGTTTTATAAATACTTCTCTTCTCAAAATTTAAAAATGATATATTTATAACTCCTGATATATGAAGCCCCATAATAAAAAGAAAAATTCCGGATATATTTTGGAAAAGAGTTCTATTTTTTATTAAAAAGCTTCCTGCAATAGAAGAAAATATTCCAAGTAAAGTAAATACAATAGAAAAACCTATAACAAATGAAAAAGAATAAAAAAGAAGTGAATTCTTTTCAAAATTTCCATCACGAATTTCCTTTGCACCAAGCCCAGAAATTAAAGAAAGATAACCTGGTATAAGTGGAAGAACACATGGTGATATAAAACTAAAAAAACCACTTATAAATGACAAAATATACTCTTTCACACTCTATCCTTTTTCCACTTAGAGTATAAAACATTTTCAATATCTGAAACATTATTCTTTGGCCAAATTCCTTTCTCAAATCCTTTCTTTACATCATCACTAAGTTTTTTAGCCTTTATTATAAGATCACAGACCTCTCTAACTGCACCATCACCACCTTGTTTTTTTGTAACATAATGACAAACTTTTTTAACTTCTTTAACTGCATTATTAGGACAAACTGCAAAACCAGCTCTTTTTAAGATAGGTATATCTGGTAGATCATCTCCCATATAACAAAGGTTTTCATAACTTAAATTTGCTTTTTTTAAAATCTCATCACATGCCCAAATTTTTGTTAAAAAACCCTGATAAACAAATCTCATCTTAAGAAGAGATGCTCTTTGAAAAACACTTTCTGATTCTCTTCCCGTAATAATCCCAGTTATTATTCCAAACTTATTTAAAATTATTAATCCTATGCCATCTTGTGAGTTAAAAGCCTTAAACTCATGATCAACACCATTTGTATCAGTAAAATAAAACATCTTCCCATCCGTAAGTACGCCATCAACATCCATAAGAAATATCTTTATTTTTTCAAGAGTATTTAATTTCATAGATCAGTTGTGGGTGGAGTTATTTTAACATTTTCTTTTTTAAGTCCTGTACTTCCAAATCCAAATATTCCTCTTTTTGATTTATCAAGTTCCTTTACCTCTTTAAATTTTGGATAATAAACTGGAAGAATAATAAGTTGTGCAATTTTTTGATCTTTTTCAACAACCTGTATTTTATCTGTTAAATTAAAAACACAAACTATTATTTCACCTCTATATCCCTCATCTATAAGCCCGGCTGTTATTATAAGCCCTTTTGATTCTATTGAACTTTTTCCCCATATCATGCCACAAGTTTTTCTCGGAAGAGATATTGCTATACCTGTTCTAATATGTGCTGGTGAATGAGGATGAATATGTACTTCTTCTATTGCAAAAAGATCTGCACCTGCATCATTATCATATGCTCTTTCTGGTAAATGGGCATTTTCAACTAGTTTTTTTACTCTTACTTTCATAAACCACCTCTCATTTACTTAAATAACTCTTTACTAAATTTTTTAATTCTGATAAATCAAGCGGTTTAAATGAAACCTTTATGTCTCTTGAAATCCCAAATTTATTAAAATCCTGTCTACTCATACCTGTCATTATTATAGGAACTGAAGCAAGATCATTATATGACTCAATCATTGCAACTGTTGTATCACCACTCATATTAGGCATCTGAATATCAGTTATTATTAAATCAGGTTTTTTTTCAAGAGCATATTTAATAAGTTCAATACCATTTGATGCACCTATAACTTCATATCCTTCATCGCTTAAAACTTCTAATATAAGTTCTCTATTTATATCATCATCATCTTCTGCTACAATTATTCTCATAAAACTTATTTTATCAATAATTGAGATTAATTCCAACCAATTTTTAAAGAAGAAATATTTACAAGAGTTTCAGCAATTTTAAAATCCTCATCAGTAAAAAAATCCTTATCTTTTGGATTTATAAATTCAAAGACACCTTTTAATTTTTCACCATTTATCAAAACCACAGATATTATAGATTTAGTTTTATACTTTGTTACATAATCCACCTTTTTTGCAAATTCAGGATTTTCATCTACATTTTTTACAATAATATTTTTTTTATGCCTTGCACACCATCCAACAACACCCTCATAACTAAAACTAACTCCCAAAAGGATATCGTTATTTGGCCCCCTTACAATTTCAAATGTAAGTATCTTTTTATTATCATTAGCACTGAAATAAGTTGCACTTTCAGATTTTAAAATTTCCATTACATAATCAAGAGTAAACTCAATTATTTCTCTTTCCTCTTTAATGGAACTCAATTTTAATACAAAGTCATTTATCTTATCTATCATAAATAAATCCAACCAACCCTTGAGCAATAGAGTTTGCAAGCAAATCTCTAAAATTTTCATCAAGAAGTAGTTCTTCTTGCTCTGGTATTATCATATAAGCATTTTCAATAAGAATTGCAGGCATTGATGTAATTCTTAAAACATGATAATCGCCAAATCTAACCCCTTCATCAAAAAGAGAAATATTTTTCATATACTCTTTATGCACATAATCAGCAAGTTTTTTTGAATGAGGATGGTAATAATATATCTGAAAACCTCTTGGTTTTGAAAAAGGGTCCTCACCATCTGGGATTGCATTGTTATGAATACTTATAAAAATATCTCCATCAAATCTTTTTGCAATCTTAGGTCTTTCTAAAAGGGAAACTTGTTCTTTTTCATCATTTGTATATCTTGTCATAAAAACATCAGCACCAAGATTTAAAAGTTTTTCTTTCAGTTTAAGAGCAATCTTTAAGTTTACATCCCATTCATAACTTCCACTTGGACCAACTGCACCATCATATGGTGGATTAATTTTATACGAATGACCTGGATCAAGAACAATTTTCAAACCTTTTAATGGTTGAAGTGAATTTAATTGTATATTTGGTTTAAACTTAAAATAAATATTCATATAATTATCAGTTGAATATGTTATATCATAACCCCATAAATTTTGATGGTCCTTAAACTTGAAAACAAACAAAACACTATCTGTTTCTTCTTGTCTAAATACAACATTATCAATATGAGTATCGCTTGAGTCATAGACAACCCAGTTTGTTCTAAGATTTGTATAAAATAGTTTAAGATAGATTTTTCCATCCTCCTCATAAACCCTATATGGAACTTTATCAGAAACATATAATCTTGCAAGGGTCTTTGAATCATCCTTTTTAATAAGCTTAAGTGTTCCTGTTTCATTTCTAAACTTTTTATTCATATATCCTTTGAATATAACCTTATCATCATCAACCCAAAGTTTTATCTCACCAAGGTCAACTCTATATCTATTCCCTTCTTTTCTATCTGATAAAAGTTTAACACCTTCCGGTAAAAAAAGAATATATCCGCCTGTCTCATTTTTAATAACTACATTGTCCGTTGATGTTTCAAGAAGATATTTTTTATCAATTATATTTAAAAAGTTTTTAAAAACAATTTTTTCACCATTGTATTTGCCACCTTTATACTTAAACAAAAGATCAAAACTTTTATTTTTTATCGTATAGGGAATTGTACAGGAAGTATAATAATAACCACTTATCCCTCCATCCATATAGCCATCACAGATATCATCAATTTTGTAATAGATTGTTGATGATGGTATTGCTTTTAGATTTATAGAAAAATTGTCACCTTTCATAATATAAATTGATGTGGAGCCAAAGATTTCAAACAAAGAGCCAGTATCAGTTTTCCTTCCATTTACAACTGTTCTTGTTGTGCAGTTTATACCATAATCATTCTCAGCACAAACAACAAATTTAAACTCACCTATCTCTACAGGGATATAAGCAAGAAAACTACCATTTTTATAAACATTAACTATATTCCCATTCACAGTTATAGTAGGAACATATGGAACGACATTTCCAAATATAAATTCCTTATTAACACCACCAATATCTTTACCTTCCCATGGATAAAGTATGTTTATGATAGGAGCAGACGAGTTTAAAACCGAAGTAGTAGACGAATTTACATTAATAGTTTCCATGTTCTGCGAGTATATAAAAAAACTTAACAAAAAAATTATTCCGTTCATCTTACTCCTCTTTAACAGATGCGAAACAGAAATTTAACATAAAAATATTATAATAAAATTATAAGAGTATGAAAACATTTTCAATTTTTATTTATTATTAATTTCAAACCTTTTCTCAAAAGATTTTACATACACATATCCATCAACAAGGGCAAACTCAATGGGGAGTTCTTTTTCCAGTTTAAGTGATGATGCTTTTGCTATATTTTATAATCCAGCAGGTCTTACACAAATAAAAGATTGGATGGTCGGAACTTCAATAAACAGAAAATTTTCAGATAAAAATCTTCTCGATATGTCTCTATCATACATAAGACCAGTCCCAGATACAAAAGATATAACAGTTGGATTTGGATATAATGGAGTAAGGCAATCAGTTAAAGGGAAAATGGACACATACACTCTTGGATACTCAAACAAAACAATAGTAAAATACTTTCAATTGCCAATAATGTATGGAGCAAACCTCAAGATAATAAGTCTAAGATACCCAAGAAACGGAATATCCCATCTTGGGCTTGGAGTTGATGGAGGAATAATCTTAAGTTCTATTGAAAATTATAGGACATCATTAGTAATTTCAAATATAACAACAGGTATGGGATCATCATCTCTTACAACAATAACAATTGGAAACTCTTATAGATACTTAGATACAACCTTTGTTATGGACCTTAGAATAAGAGGAGGGTACTCTGAATTTTTACCTGGAGTTGAGAGGAAATTTTTTGATGACCTGTTAAGATTTAGAGCAGGTAAGGGAGTAAATCTTGATGGAATGGATTATATAGTTTTTGAAGTAGGACTTAACTTTGATCCCTTAATAATTGAACTCTCATTTTCATATCCGTGGAAAGGATTTCAATCAAACGCTGGGCATTATGGATTTGCTCTAACATATAAATTTACAGGTCCAACATATAAAGAAAGAATGTTTGATGATGTATCTCACAAAGTCAAAGAATTAAACTCAAAAGCAAAAACTCTAAAAGAAGAGATAAAACTCATAGACCTTGAGTTTTCAAAACAAAAAATTAAAGAAAATCCCAAAGAGAAAAAAGAGATTGAACCAATAAAAAAAGAAGAGAAATGGCCTAAACTACACAAAGTTGAAAATGGTGAAACTCTTAGATCCATATCATCAAAATACTATGGAACACCTGATATGTGGAAATTGATATATGATGAAAATCAATCAAAGATATTTAAAGGGCTACCAAGGGAAGGAGAAATTCTTGTAATTCCGCCACCCAAAAAATGATAGAAAAAAAATTTATATTAGTAATAGTTCAAAAAGAAGAAGAAAAAAAAAGATTTGAAACAATATTTTCATTAACTGATTCTTCTTATTCTTTTGTGAAATCTCTAAATGAAGCGCTCAATAAAATAAACGAATATAAACCATTTGCATTAATTATTTCAGAAAGCATCTGGCCACCCATAGATATTTATATAAGCGAAATTAAAAGATACTTTAATGATATCCCAATAATAGTTGCACTCAAAGCAAAAGATATTGTAAAAAAAGAAAAATATCTTTCCGAAGGTCTATATGTCATGGACTTTCCACATACAGAGATTGATCTCATAAACATAATTAGAACAATTGATGAGAAAAAAGAAGAAAAGGTCATTGAAAAAGAAAAAAAACTATATGCAAAATATTTTCTACCTGTTTTAATTTTGTTTTTTTTACTGACAGGACTTGGTATATAATTCCTTCAAGAAATATATCCGGCTTTTTTTTATAATGAAAATAAACTCTAGATATACGATTGGCTTATCCAATCATTTTATATATTTGATGAAAAAAAGATTTAAGTATAAAAAGTTTTATTACGAAGGATATTTTAAAACTAATTAAAGATAACAGTGAAAGTTATTTTTTTGCTGTAAACGATTAAAACGAAATAAAAAAATAAATAAAAAGGACTTCAAAATACTATCAACTAAAAAAACTAAGGAAAATATAAAGGACCTATGTTTTGATGGTGCATACATATGGGTACTTACAGATACTTATTTAATAAACTCACTAAATAACGATGAAATAACAGAAATGAATAGATATATTCTTTCTGAACAATTTAAGAAAGCAGAATATATAGGATGTGACATAGATGATAAAATCGTTTTATATACACCATCAAAGATAATAATAACATCATCGCAAAATCCTAACGAGATATTAAAAACTACAATTCCACCAGAGTTTAAGGTATTATCATTTGATTATAGAAAAAACAAATTGAAATATATCTTTGAACTTCATGAAAAATCTATTTATACTGAACTACCTTTATACTGATTAATTATAGATTATGGATGTTAAATTATGGATTTTAAAATAGATCTTATCCTTTAGCATTAAAAATCAACTCTGCCTTTCTTTATATCTTTTTTCTATTTCCTCTATCCTCTTCTCATATGATATTTTCATCTCTTGAAATTCTTTTGAAAATCCATCAATAATCTCTTTCTTTTCTTTTTTAAGTTTTTCAAGCTCAATTCTCATTTTTTCAATTTCTTTTTCTCTCTGTACTATTTCCTCTTCAATCCTTGCTTTTTCCTCTTCAAAGTTTTTAACTTTATTTTCAAGTTCAATCTTTTCTGCTTTGATTCTTTCAATCTCTTTTTCAAGAACCTTTATCTCATCATCTTTCTCTTTAACTACTTTCTCCATATCTTTAACCCTTACTACAAGTTTATCAATCTCCATATTAAGTCTATTGTTAAATTCTTCAAGTTTTGCCTTCTCTTCCTTAACCCCTGAGATCTCCCTCACATAAGAATTTTTAAGCTCATTCATCTTAACCAAGTAATTCTCTATCGTTGATTTTAATTCTTCTATCTTTTCATCCTTCCTCTTTATCTCCTCTAAAAGACCATTGTTCATAGAAATTATCTTTTCCTTTTCATCTCTAACAACTTTTATCTCCTCAATATATTTCGCAACCTCACTCTCTTTCTCACCTTTTAACTCCTCAATCCTTGAAAGATATGTCTTCTCCTTCTCAATATAATTTTGAACCTCCCCCTCAAGATCTTTAACTGTATTTGATATCTTTCTTATCTCTTCCTCTTTTTTTTGAATCTTTTCGTTTAATTTTTTATTTTCCTCTTCCCTTTTAGAGATCTCTTTTGAGTAATTTTCAACATCTCCTTTTAATCTTTCTATCTGAACAATAAGCGCATTTCTTTCATTATCAATCTCTTGAACCTTTTTCTCATATTCTTCCTTAAGATTTTTAATTTCTTCCTCTCTTCTAGATACTAACTCTTTAAGTTTGTTAACTTCTGCTTCATTTTTAACCTTTATCTCATTTAAAATTATCCTATTATTCTCTATAACCTTTTCTACTTCAATCCTATATTCTTTTTCTTTTTCACTTAGTTTTTTTTCATATTCTGCTTTCAAATCTTCTATTTTCAAATTTAATTCCCTTATTTCATTCTCTTTATCTCTATAAGTATTAATAATTTTTTCAAGGTTATTCTGTAAAGCATCAATGTATTGTCTAGTTTTCTCTTCCCTTTCTTTAATCTCCTTCTCTTTATTTATAAGTTCTTCTTTTAAATATGGATATTTTGTTTGATAATTTAATATTTCTTTTTTAAGTTCATTTATCTCATTCATATAATTTTGTATGACAGAATCCCTTTCAGAAATCTCTTTAATATAACCTTTAATTATTTCTTCCTTTTCTTTAATTTCTTCTATTTTTTTTGTAAGTTCATTGTTTACAACTTCATATTTTCTCTCAAATGTTGAGACCTTAACACTAAGTGCATCTTTCTCAGAAGAAATTTCTGAAATCTTATTTTCATAATCTTTTATTAACAAAGAATTATCTTCCAATTTTTTAATAAGTTCATTTTTCTCACCTTCTAAATAAGCCATCTTTGATATATACCCTGCTTCTTTTATTTCAAATTCTTTTCTTAAAGTTTCTCTTTCCTTTTCTAATCTCTCATTAAACTCTGCTTTTATTTTTTCAATAATTTCATTAAATGATTTTATTCTCTCCTCATATGATGAAATAATTTTTGAGTAATTTTCTTCCATTAAAGATAATTCTTTATTTAAATTTTCTTCAAAAACCAATGAAAGTTCTTTCTTCTCATCTTCAATGGTTTTAACTTTCGCTTCCAAATCTTTAATCCTTTCATCTTTTTCAAAAACTATCTGCTCTATTGAAGAAAGTTTTTCCCTATACATATTCTCAAGCCTTTCAAGATTTTTTTCATATTCCTCTTTAACTGCCTTAATTCTTTCATCATAATCTTGGCTTAGTTCTTTTCTTAAATTTTCAATAACTTGATTTTTTTCCTTTTCAAATGAAATTCTCATTTGATTTATTTTTTCGTTTAAAACAGAAATCTCTTTTGCTAACTCATCGTTATAAACTCCAAGTTTCTTCTTTTCCTCAACAAGTTTCTTAATCTCTTCTTCCTTCCCTAAAATCTTTTCATTAAACCTCTTCTCAATTTCTTCAACACGATTCTTAATCTCATTTTGAGCATTTTCTTTTTCAAGTTTCAATTTTATCTCATACTCATCTTTTATCTGATTTATTTTAAACTCATACTCATTTATTTTCGATTTAAAGATTTCTTGTGTTTTGTTAAGATCTTCGGAAAGTTTATTTTTCTCATCATTTAAAACCTTTATATTATTTTCAAGCATTGAAATATTTTTTGAAAGAAGTGCTATTTCTTCATTTTTAAGTTCAAGTTCTTTTTTGAAATTTTGTATTATCTTATTTCTTTCATGTTCAAGCGCTACTTTAAATTTAGAGGCAAACTCATCTTCAATAATTTTAACTCTCTTTTTCTCTTGCTCTATTTCTGTTTTTAGTTCTGATATTTCTCTTTTTAGTTCTGATATTTCTCTATTTTTCTCATCCCTTATCATATCCTTTTCAAGGTTTATTGCCTTTAATGATTCTTCAAACTGAAAAATAAGTTCCTTATATTTTTTAACCTCATCATCTCTTGTCTTTAAAGCCCCATCTTTTTCAAGTATCTTTGCTTCATACTCATTTATTCTAAGTTTAAGTGCTTCTATTTCTTTATCCTTTTCAATAATTTTTATATTTAGTTCATCCTCTTTAAGTTTTAATTTTCTTTCTTTTTCTTCAAGTTCTTTTTGAAAACTATCTTTTGCCCATTTTATCAATGCCTCTTTTCTCTTAAACTCTTCCTCAATTTCTGCCTGTCTTTTTTCAAACTCTTTTAATCTTTGGTTATATGTTTTTTCATATTCCTCCTTCATTATCTCAAACTCTTTTTGCATCTTTTCTCTTTCTTGTTGTATCTTTATGGCATAAATTTTGTCAAACTCCTGTTGTTTTATTAACTGCTCTTGTTTTGCCTGCCATAGTTCTGCTTCTATCTGAGCCCATCTATTCTTAAGTTCCTCTGTTCTTTGATTATAATCCTCAAGAAGTTTCTGCTCTTTTTGTCTGTATATTTCTTCATATTTTGCTATCTTTTCTTCAAGTTCTTTTTCTCTTTGTGAAATCCTTTCAAGTTTGGATTTAAACTCCATCTCAAGGGAGTTTCTTCTTGAGTTTATTTCTTCCTCATTAGTCTTTATTATTCTTGCAATCTCAAGGTTTTTGGATTCAAGTTGTTTTTCAAGGAAATTTATCTGAGAACTTTTATCATGTAGTTCCTGTTTAACTCTTAAGACTTCTTCTGAAAGTGCTCTTATTTTTGAAAGCGTCCAAGAAAGTGCATTTCTTGCAGTTTCAATATCACTTATCGCCTCTACATTTAAGTCATTTTCATTAAAATTTAAATCTTTCATAAAAATCTCCTAAAAATTCTTACATTAAATTCTATTATATTTTAAGAAAGAAGTGTTTCATATTTGTTAAATTTTTTTAAAATGTATTTTATCATTTTATCTATGAAAATTTGACAAACAATCAACTATTTTTTTATCATTTACTTATATAAAAATCCCTCAAAAGAGGAAAAAATTAAAAAGGAGAAAAAATGAATGCTATGACTAGAGAAAAAATCTATTTAACCCCTAATCAAGAAAAAGTAATCAAAGATAAATACATAAGAGGTGATAAAAGTGTTGAAGATATGTTTTTTAGAGTTGCCCATAGCATCGCTCTTAGTGAAATACTTTTCACTGATGAAATAAATGATATTCTTGATGGAGTTTCTCATCAAATTATAAACTACAATCATAATGGGACACCATCAAGACTTCTTCTACTACATAAAAACATAAATGAGTATTCAAAGCGAGAAGAAAACTTTCAAAAAATTTATGAAAAATCTCAAAAAAATTTACGAAAATGACTCACAACTAAAAGAGATGGTTGATAAATGGACTGAAGAATTTTATAATTTAATGGCAAGATTTGAATTTCTTCCAAACTCACCTACACTCATGAATGCAGGAAAAGAACTTGGACAATTATCTGCATGCTATGTAATTCCTGTTGAAGACTCAATGGAAGGAATATCTAAGGCATTATCTGCACAGAGTTTAATCCAAAAATCAGGTGGTGGAACAGGATTTTCTTTTGGAAGGCTTAGACCTAAGGGAGATATAGTTAAGAAAACAAGCGGTGTTGCATCAGGTGCAATATCTTTTATGCAACTTTTTGATAAGATGACAGATGTTGTAAAACAAGGTGGAACAAGACGCGGCGCAAATATGGGGATACTTCCATATTGGCATCCTGAGATAGAAGAGTTTATAACACTTAAATCAAAGCCTGGTGTAATGGAGAATTTTAATATTTCTGTTGCAATAGATGATAAGTTTATGAAAGCAGTCGAAAACAATGAAGATATAGAGTTAATAAACCCAAGATCAAAAGAAGTTGTATCAAAAATAAATGTCAGAAAATTGTTTAATAAACTTGTTGAATCTGCATGGGCAACAGGAGACCCTGGAATAATATTTATAGATAGAATGAATAATACAAACTCAAATCCAACCCCACATCTTGGGGAAATAGAGGCGACTAATCCGTGTGTTTCCAAAGATACTTGGATTATGACTCCATCAGGACCTCTGCAGATAAAAGATATTATTGGAAAACAAATTATGATAGGGTTAAATGGGAAGTTTTATGAAACAACTAATGAAGGGTTTTGGTGTACTGGAGAAAAAGATGTTTTTAAAATAACCACCGAAAAAGGATATGAGATAAAATTAACTAAAGACCATCCAGTAATGAGTGTTGAGAAACTTACACGATATAAAATGCAGCAGAAATGGAAAAAAGTTGAAGAACTTAAAGCGGGAGATATAATTGTTCTTTCTAACAATAGAGAAATTTATTGGCATGGAGATGGAAAACTTGAAGAAGGATATCTTCTTGGACTTTTAATTGGAGATGGAACTCTAAAAGATGAAGGTGGAGTGATATCTGTATGGGGTGACAACAAAGGGAGCATCTCACAAATATATCATTCTCTAAATTCAGCAAATATCTTACCACACAGAAAAGATTTTAAAGGTTTTACTTGCGTTATTGAAAGAAAAGAGTATAGATTAAAAATGGCTTCTATTAGGGACCTTGCAAAAAAATATGGAATAGTTAAAGAAAATAAAGTAATTACTCAAGACATAGAAAGAACAAGCTATGAATTCTATCAGGGATTTATAAGAGGAATATTTGATGCAGATGGCACAGTTTGTGGAAACCTAAAAAAAGGAATTTCTATAAGATTATGGCAAAAGGATTTAAATAATCTAAAAATTATTCAAAGAATGCTTTTAAGAATGGGAATAGTTTCAAAAATATATACAGATAGAAAAAAAGAATGCACAAAACTAATGCCTAATGGTAAAAATGGTTATAAGTATTATCATTGTAGCAAAGGGCATGAACTTGTAATAAGCAATGACAATGTATTAATATTTTCTAAAAAAATAGGATTTTGGAATGAAGAAAAACAAGAAAAATTAGACAATTTTATAAAATCATATAGTAGAAAACCAAATAGAGAAAGATTTATTGACAAAATAAAAAGTATAGAATATGTAGGCAAAGAGGATGTATATGATGTTTCTGTTCCTTTAGTAAATGCATTTGATGCAAATGGATTTTATGTACATAACTGTGGAGAGCAGCCGCTTCTTGGATGGGAGGCATGTAATCTTGGTTCAATAAATCTTTCTAAGTTTGTTGATGGTGAGTTAATGAAAGGAAAGATAAACTGGGAAAAACTTGAAAAGGTAGTAAAAACATCTGTAAGATTTCTTGACAATGTAATTGAGGTTAATAACTATCCACTCCCAGAAATAGAAGAGATTGCCAAAGGAAATAGAAAGATAGGGCTTGGTGTTATGGGATGGGCTGAGACCTGTGTTAAACTTGGAATAAGATATGATAGTGAGGAAGGAGTTAAAAAAGCAAAAGAAATAATGAAATTCATATCTGAAAAAGCATTTGAAGCATCAGAGGAACTTGCAAAAGAAAGAGGATGCTTTTATAATTGGAAAGGTTCAATTTACGATAAAGAGAGCAAATATTTTAGAGGAAGATTTGCTTATCTTAGAAACGCATCAAGAACAACAATAGCTCCAACTGGAACAATATCAATAGCAGCAGGTCTTCAAGGAAGCGGAATAGAGCCATTTTTTGCAATAGCATATACAAGATACACTGCAAAAGCACTTGAAGCAATAAAAAATGGAAAAACTCCAGATCCAAAAGATTCTTTCTTTGAGATAAATCCTTATTTCAAACAAATAGCAGAAGATTATAATTATTTTGGAATGACAAAAGAAGAACTTTGGAAAAAAATTGAGGAAAACCATAAAGCAGTTAGAGGAATAAAAGAAATTCCTCAAAAAATACAAGATATCTTTCCAACAGCACATGATGTTTCATATGAGTATCACATAAAAATGCAGGCAGCATTTCAAGAATATATTGATAATGCTGTATCTAAGACAATAAATATGCCAAACTCAGCAAAAGTTGATGATGTAAAAAATTCATATCTACTTGCATACAAACTTGGATGCAAAGGAATTACCGTATATAGGGATGGTTGCAAGGACTTCCAAGTTCTAAACACAACCACAAAGCAGGATAAAACAAAGAAGAAAAAAAATATTACCTTTGGTGTTGCATCAGAGTATTATCAGATTCAAACAGGATATGGACCACTTCATATACATATAAACTATACTGAGGACAGCGGTCCATTTCAGATATTTACCAATCTACCACCTCTTGGAACTGAAATAAGTGGTCTTACAGCGCTTATTGGTATACTTCTCTCCAAATATCTTGAAAACGGTGGCGATCCTGTAAGAATATTAAAACATCTTAATTCTATAAAAGGTGATAAACCATATGGTTTTGGAGAAAATAGAGTTAACTCAATACCTCATGCAATAGCAATAGCACTTAAAAATCATTTAAAGAAAAGAAATATGCTTGGTGAAAATGGAGATGATTCAAATCTCCAATTATGGCAGGCATCAAAGGTTCAGTATTGTCCAAAGTGTTATTCATCAAATATAAGTTTTGAAAGTGGATGTTCTGGCCCAACATGTCATGATTGTGGATATTCAGAGTGTTCATGAAAAAATAATAAGTATAAAATTTTTAAAATCTCCTTCTTCATCTCCCCATTTAACAATCTTAACTTTGTAATTTTTTAGTAAAATAATTAATTCATTTTATATAAAAATAAACTCAAAAATCCCCCTTTAATTCTCCCGACGTTACGTCGTAGGGAAGATAGGGGGATTTAAATTTTTTCACTAAAATAAATTACCTAAATTCTTAATTACTTTTTTGAAATTTTATATTTATCTCCTAAAAATTAGTGTTTTTTGATTATGATTAAAAGAGAAGGGAAACAAAATTATTAAAATACCTCTTGACAAGTCAAGATTTATCTGCTATATAATTATATTAAAGCGCTGCCCCTTATTATATTAAATCGAAGGCATTATGAAAATAAGGGGTAGGAGGGAAGGGTGCAAGGGGAGTGTGAAAAGCAAGGTGGTGGCTTTTCATACTCCCCTTCTGTGCTTACAATCAAAAAGATTTAATGTTCCATATCCTCTACCAAGCGAGAAAGATTTATTTATACCACAATTTACAAGATCAATAGATTTTTTTACAGAAAAATACATATCATAACCTTTTGCAAGAAATGCTGAAATTGCACTTGAAAGAACACAGCCTGTTCCATGTGTATTTAATGTATTAAATCTTTTATTTTTAAAAAAATAAAAATCCTTCCCATCATAAAAAGTATCAATACACATTTTTCCCTCAAGATGTCCACCTTTTAAAAGAACATATTTTACCCCAAGAGAGTTAATATACTTAACTGAGTCCTTTATATCTTCAATTGTTTTTATTTCTTTTTGACATATAAATGAAGCCTCTGGTATATTTGGTGTTACAAGTGTAATTAGAGGAAAAATCTTTTTGGATATAAATCTTAAAGCAGATGGAGGAGTTAAAACTACTTTTTGTTTTGATATCATAACAGGATCAAGAATAACATTTTTCAATTTATATTTTTTTAAAATATCATAAATTACAAAAGCACAACTACTTGATGGAATCATTGAAATCTTTGTAGAGTCAGGGATTATATCATCAAGAATAGTTTCTAATTGTTTTTTTAAAAAAGAAGGTGATATTTTTTTTATTCCTCTTATTTCATAAGTATTTTGAAGAGTAATTGCGCTTACAACAGAAAGAGAATGAACTCCAAGAATTGAAAAAGTTCTTATATCACTGGTAAGTCCAGCCCCTCCTGAAAGATCAATCCCTGCAATAGAAAGACAAACCTTTGGTTTCATCTAACACTTAAAAAGTCCTTTTTTCGTATTTCTCATTGCACAAAATTCCTCCCCACACATTGAGCAAAACTCTTGTTTATTTTTATTAAGTTTACAAAATTTCTCCCTTGCATACTCAGGATCTATTGAAAATAAAAATTGTTTTTCCCAGTCAAAATTTTTTCGAGCAATACTTAGATTTTTATCTCTTTCAATTTCATCTTTAAAACCCTTTGCAATGTTTATAGAATGTTTAACTATATTAAAAACCACGCATTCTCTTTTTATATCATCATCATTGGGCAGACCTATGTGTTCAGTTGGTCCAACAGCGCAAAGAAGAGAAACCCCAAAATATCCTGCCATAGCTGCACCTATTGCACCACATACATCATCCCAACCAATAGCAATATCACTAACAAGTGGACCAAGGAAATAAAGTGGAGCGTCATTACACCACTTAATTGCAATCTTTACATTTTTTTCTATCTGATTTATTGGAATATGCCCAGGACCTTCTATCATAGTAAAAACACCATTTTTACAACAATAAGAATTAAGTTCACCGATAACTTTTAGTTCTGATAACTGGGCTTTATCAGTTGCATCATCTATGCATCCTGGTCTAAGTCCATCACCTATACTTATCGTTACACGATATTTTTTTAAAATCTTTATTATATCATCAAAGTATTCATAGAAAGGATTTTCTTTGCCAGTTTCAAATATATCTCAAAATAAGTGAGCCACCTCTTGAAACAACTCCAAGTGTTCTTTTTTTAATGTATTTTATACTTTTTTTAAGAAGGCCAGCATGTATCGTCATAAAATCAACACCTTCTTCACACTGCTTTTGAATTGTCTCAAGAATAAGATTTTTTGAAAGTTTCTTTATATCTTCTTCATCATTTATCATTGTATATATAGGAACTGTTCCAAAAGGAACAGTGCATCTTGAAAGCAGTTCTTTTCTTGTGGCATCACAATTTTTTCCAACAGAAAGGTCCATTATTGTATCAGCACCATTTTTAATTGCTAAATCAAGCTTTTTTATTTCAAGCGATATATCGGAAGATCGAGGACTTATCCCTAAATTTAAATTATACTTACATTTAAACTTTCTTCCTACAATTTTTGGCTTTATATTTCTTTTGAGATTTCTAAGAATTGTTGCTCTTCCGTTTTTTATTTCCCTTATGATAAAATCAGATGAAAATCCCTCGGACTCAGAAATATCTCTTATTTCACTTAAAGCATACATTCTTCCCTCCTATTTCGGAGGGAATATAAAAATAGTTTTTTCGATATTTGATTCCCTCCGCCGGTATTACCCGGATCAGGTTTAAAGGGTTTGGCAGTTGCCATCTCAGCCAACAGTAAAAACATTTACTGTTAGCACCCCTTCAAGAATAATTATAATATTTTTAAATTTAGGTGTTAGGTCAAAATTCGATGTACCTGAAGTAATATTCGTTAGGTCAAAAAATGTCCCAAAAATCTATGCATAAACTCTTATCAATTTTAATATTTTCTTTTACTCTCATAAATTTTTCTATAAATTTTTTGCAGATAAAATAAAAACGAATCAAAATCCTCCTAAATCCCCCCTTTGATAAACGGAGGACTAGAAGGGAATTTTTATTTGTAGGGCTCCGACGTTACGTCGGAGCTTTTAAAATCCATCTCTTTTTATTTTTCCACTTTGAAAATAGGGAAATTAAATGGAGATTTAGTATTTTGAATAATTTAAATATTCTTAGGGACATGATTTTGAACTATCCATTTTTTGTTCAGGGACAAAAATTATGATTCAATTCGAATACATAATATTGTTTTCCATAAAAGATAAACCTGT
>Ga0081479_110403_pt1 | contig 38217 bp, 46 predicted proteins | sample MamHotmetagenome_FD_70984 | JGI IMG/M metagenome (GOLD analysis project Ga0081479, IMG submission 70984) | Hot spring cone microbial streamer communities from Mammoth Hot Spring (Liberty Cap Streamers), Yellowstone National Park, USA - T=72 v2... | ecosystem: Environmental > Aquatic > Thermal...
GTTACATCTGAACCGTGTGGTGGATTATATTATGATAGCTTCTTTCTTTGGAAAGAAAAATGAAGCTGTCCCAAAAAGAAAATTAGAAATTTTTACAAAATTCAAAAAAGAAATTTCCCTTACTATTTCTCAGAACAGCAACTAACAATCAGCTAATAAGCATTAGATTTTAGAAATTAGCTTTGATTTAAAAGATTGGTTTGAAATATTAGAAAACCCGGGATAGACCCGGATGTATTTGATTAAATTTTTTCTACTTTATCAGCTCTTGGACCTTTTTTGTCTTGAACGATTTCAAATCTAACTTTTTGACCTTCTTCTAAGTTCCTAAATCCAGAACCTTGAATAGCTGAAAAGTGTACAAATATGTCCTGTCCATTGTCATCTCTTGTAATGAAACCAAAACCTTTTTTTGAATCAAACCATTTTACTGTTCCTGTTACTGCCATTTCTAATTACCTCCTTTTTTTCCTTAAACTCTTACTACGTTTGCTGCTTTTGGACCTTTTTCGTCCTGAACAATTTCAAACTCTACTTTTTGACCTTCTTCAAGAGTTTTAAATCCTCTTGATTGAATCGCTGAAAAATGAACAAAAACGTCCCCTTGACCATCATCTCTTGTGATGAAGCCAAACCCTTTCTTTGAGTTGAACCACTTAACTGTACCTGTGATACGCACGACTATAATACCTCCAAAAAAATAATAAATTTACCTCTAACAGAAGAGGTTTAAAGAAACACTTTGGATTTTTTGGGACTTGAAGAGATTTTTTGATGTGTTACTTCCTTCCCCTGACTTTGCAGTACTTCTTTAAACTTCTTCTATTATCTTGTCCTTATAGTATGAACCATTTTTTAATTAAAGTCAAGTAATGTATGCATCTTTTTTGTGCATATTTCCGAACTTACAATATTGTCAAAACGACAAATTTGTTATATCATTAAACTGAATAATACTTGAGGTGATGATATGGAAATTTCATATCTTAGAATATCGGTCACAGATAAATGTAATCTTAAATGTTTTTACTGCAGACCGGATAATCAGGAATTCATTCCCCATGAGGAAATATTGAGATATGAAGAAATAGCAAGACTTGTAAAATCAATGACAAAATACGGACTAAAAAAAGTCAGGATTACAGGCGGAGAGCCGTTGGTAAGACCACAGATAGAAAACTTAGTCAAGTTAATTAGAGAAATCCCTGAAATAGAGGACATAGGAATGACAACAAACGCTATAACTCTAAAACATCATGCAGAAAAGCTTAAAGAAGCAGGCTTAGATAGATTGAATATAAGCATAGATAGCCTAAAGCCAGAATTATTTCATCAGATAACAAAAGGTAGATTGGAAGATGTTTTGGAAGGAATAAGGATGAGCAAAAAACTTGGGTTTGACCCAATCAAAGTTAATGCAGTAATAATAAAAGGTTTAAACGAAGATGAAGCTTTAGATTTTGTAAAATTTGCAATAGATTACGGCGTTGAAGTAAGATTTATTGAGATGATGCCAATTGGTCAGGGTTATATAAAATGGGATAAAGAAATGGTTAAACCGTTAGACCAAGTTAGAGAAAAGATTGAAGAAAGGTATGGAAGGTTAATTCCTTCAACGTCTATAGGCAGTGGTGCAGCAAGGGTTTATGAAATACCAAAATTAGGCGTGAAGGTTGGCTTTATTACTCCTATCTCAAATCCTTTCTGTGATGGATGCTCTAAATTAAGACTCACAGCAGAAGGAAAAATAAAACTTTGCTTGAGAACGGATGAAGAGCTATCGGTTAAAGAAGTATTAAGATATGGAACTGATGAAGATTTAGATGAATTTTTAAGAAAAGTTTTAATAGCTAAAGAAGTTTCAAATCTAAACATTCAAAAATCAAATTATGCTTTTTCGGACTGTGTAAGAGTTATGACGAGCATTGGTGGTTGATATGTTAAAATAGTATTAATCTGCCTTGGAGGTTAATACTATGGATGTTGGAACTTGGTTTCCAATAGTAATTCTTGGAATGGTGATTTTTACTTTTATACTATTTGGAATTTTTGTATACTTAGATAGGGACTAATGTTCTATAGATTTTATTTTATTACTGACAGAAAAAAGTTTAAAAAACCTTTTCTTGATACTATAAAAGAAGTTTTAGATAAAGGTATCAGATTATTTCAAATCAGAGAAAAAGACCTTCCAGATAACGAACTTTTTAAGCTTACGGAAGATGTTTTAAAGATTGCTGAAGGCTATGATGTAAAGATAATTATCAATAGCAGGCTTGATGTTGCTCTACTTTTAAATCTTGATGGCGTGCATCTGCCGGAGAATGGACTTCCGATAGAGCCAATAAAGAAAAAATTTCCCAATTTGATAGTTGGTAAGTCTTGCCATTCTTTGGAATGTGGAATACAGGCTTATCAAGATGGAGCAGATTATATTTTTATTTCTCCAATTTTCCAGGTAGAAGGTAAAGCACCACCGATCGGGGTAGAAAAGTTAAGGGAAATAGTAAATAAATTACCTTTACCTGTTTATGCTCTTGGTGGTATAAATAAGTTCAACGTTCAATCTGTGCTTGATACAGGCGTTTATGGAATTGCAAGCATAAGATATTTTTTAGATTAGATTTTTCATGGTATTGTAAAATGGTATTGTGAAGGTGTTTTAAATTTTAATTAAATACATTGGGAAATTGTTTGTAAAAATCCATGCCGTTATTCTAAAGCCGGCGAAAAATTTCTTCTTTTTCTTTTCAAGTCAAAAAATCAAAAAAAGAGATCCTTCGAACTAAAGTCCTCAGGATGACAGCCAAAGGTTGATTGAAATGTGCGAAAAATCTCGCAAAAATTTTAAAACATTCTTTTAAACCGTTACAGATATCACAGTAATACCATATTCCTTTGCTCTATTTATAAATTTCTCCCTTTCTAACAAAAATGTTTTATTTGCCTCGACTGTCAAAACTTTGGCTTTTGCTTTCTTCATACTTTCAAGAGTTTTTACGCCAATAACCGGAACGTCGTATCTCATATCTTGATTACTACGTGCAGTTTTACAGACTACTGTATTTTCTCCTCCAAGCTCTCCACCTCTTAAAATACATTTATCAGTTCCTTCCACGCCTTCCACAGCAATCACAACACCATCTTTTACAACCACAGTTTGACCAATATCAAGGTCTGCAATCTCTTTTGCTATTTTTATTCCAAATTCTACATCTTTTAAAACTTCTTTATCATCAATTGGATTTATCAAAAAACCTTCCGGGATTAACAACTCTTTTAAATAAGGTGTTGGGTCTATAAATTTAAATCCTTCTGACTCAAGCTCATGAATGATTGATTGGAGTATAGATTTTGCTCTCTTGTCTTTTAGTTTACTTAAAAATGTTTTTGCTCTATGGTCTAATTTGTGAAAATGAAAAAGTATTGAGCTATGCTCTATTTTCCCAAGCATAACAAGGTTTTGAATGTTTTCTTTTTTAAGAAAATCTATTATTTTTTGAGCTTCTGTGAATGAAAACCAATGAGTTTTTCCATAGCGTTCTAACTCTTTATCTGCTGAGGATTTTATGGCTATGATGGTTAGGTCTTCGTTGTTTCGATAGGCTGATTTTGCAAATGCTTTTGGAAGTTCTCCGCTACCTGCGATAAGTCCGATTTTCATTCTTCGTCAGATAAAAGCAGTTTTCTTTTTGAAGCTTCTGGGGCTATTCCTCTTTTTGTTGTTTTGACAAAATCTAAAAGCATTTGAATTTCTTTAGTCTTAGGAAGTTTTTCTTCTACTTCTTTTACGCCTTCTGCCAAAGTTGCAGATGTTCTAAATAATATTCTGTATGCTTCTTTTAAAAGTTTTATAGTTTCTGAGCTAAATCCTCTTCTTTTTAAACCAACTAAATTTAAACCATACAATAAAACATGATTTTTTGATGCCCTTGTAAAAGGTGGTATATCTTTATCTACGGCAGATGCACCACCTACCATTGCATAATCACCAATTCTGCAAAATTGATGTATTGGTGTCAGCCCACCTACAAATACATAATTTCCTATTCTTACGTGTCCTGCTAACGTAACACAGTTAGCTAAGATTGTATTGTCTCCTACTTTGCAATCATGAGCAATATGAACGTACGCCATCAAGTAAGTATTATTTCCGATTCTTGTAATTCCATCATCAAAAGATGTGCCTCTGTGTACTGTACAGTATTCTCTTAGAATTGTATTATTGCCGATTTCTACATAGGAGATTTCACCTTTAAAGCCAAGATGCTGTGGAATGTTTCCAATAACACAGCCCTCAAAGATTTCGCAGTTTGAACCTATTTTTGTATAATTTCTAATTTTGACAGATGAATGAATGACTGTATTATCGCCAATTTCTACTTCATCCTCAATAATAGAAAAAGGACCAACCTTAACGTTGGTCCCAAGCTTTGCATTACTGCTAACGATTGCTTTTGGATGTATTTCTACCATTAAATTCCTTTATGTAAGTAGTGCTTTTAAAACTTCCTTAGATTGTACGCCAACTTTTGTATCGACTACTCTTCCGTTTTTGAATACCATGATTGTTGGAATAGCTCTTATGCCATATTTCATTGCAAGGTTAGGATTTTCATCTGTATTTACTTTTACAACCTTTGCCTTTCCTTCTAATTCTACTGCAAGCTCTTCTACGATTGGAGCTATTAATCTACATGGACCACACCATGGAGCCCAAAAGTCTACTAATACAGGTACATCTGAGTTTAACACTTCTTGTTCAAAATTTGATCCGTTCACGGATATAACTTTGCCAGCCATACTTTTAATCCTCCTGTGTTAAATTTTTGTATAAATCTAATACTCTTTTATCCTTAATATAATAACATACAATTGAGCCTTCTCGCTTGTATCCAAGTATTCCTCTGTTTCTCAATACTGATAGATGTTGAGATACATTTGGTTGTGGCAAATCTAAAGCTTCCCATATATGTTTAACGCATTTTTTTCCGCTTGCAAGAAACCCGATAATTTTAAGTCTTGCCGGATGAGCTAAAGCTTTGAGAAGTTCAGCTGTATCCTCTAAAAATTGTTCATCTTGCCATTTTTCAAGCTCTTTTGTTCCTTCCTTCAATTTCATAAAAATCACCTGCGATTTAGAATATCAGAATATATTATAAATATATTTTTTTATATATGCAATAGAAATTTAGAGACTGCTTACAAAAATCAACACCATCATTATGAAGCCATGCGAAGAATCTTAATTCTTTTACCTTTCATTTATTTATTGTATAGACAATTAATAAGTTACCTCTAATTTCTTACTTTTTAAAAAATGAGATCTTTCACTTCGTTCAGGATGACAAGGAAAGTGAAAATGTCATTCTGAGCGTTAGCGAAGAATCTCCTGTTTTTTTTAAGTCAAAAAAATCAAAAAGAGATCCTTCGGACTAAAGCTCTCAGGATGACGGATAAAGGTAAAGTTATATTTACATTTCTACTATGCTACTTTTTCAATAATTGCTTTTGTTGAAATTACGTGTTTGTGTAATCCAAGCTCTTTTGGTTTTAAACCTATTGCTAAGCCTATAAGCTGTGGTAAGTGTAAAACCGGCATTCCAATATTTACTCCGATTTTTTCTTCTGCTTCTGGCTGCATAGCATCAAGCTGAGTATGGCACAATGGACAAGGTGTTACCATAAAGTCAGCTTTTTCTTTTTTTGCTGATTGCGTATCCATTGCTGTTAATCTTAATGTAACTTTATCTTCTGCAGACCAAAAAGAGTGGAATCCACAGCAAGCAAGTCTTGCATCATGGTCTACAGGTGTTCCACCAAGAGCTTCTATCAATCTCTCTATAGAAGTTGGGTTGTCTGGGTCTTCGTATCCTGTTAGGTAAGGCGGTCTTATGATGTGGCAACCATAGAAAGGAGCGATTTTAAACTCTTTTAATGGTCTTACCACCATTTCTTTAATTTTATCAAGACCAACCGCATCTATTACTTCCCATAAAAAGTGAGTAACTTCTATTGTTCCTTTATATTCTAATCCGGATTCTTTTAAAACTTCGTTAACTGCAGCTCTAACTTCAGGGTTGTGATCTAATTTAAATTTTGCTTCTCTAAGCATTAACGTGCAAGTATTACAGATTGTTAGCATATCAAGTCCAAGCTCTTCTGCCAATGCTAAGTTTCTTGCATTTATAACAAGAGATAAAAATTCATCTTTTTCTTGAACGGCACCTCCTCCACAGCAAGTAGCAGCTTCAAGCTCTATTAATTCCATTCCAAGCTTTTCTGCAACAAGCTTTGTTGAATCATAAAGCTCAAGAGCTACACTCTTAGCTGAACATCCTGTATAAAATGCATATTTCATGATTTTACCTCCTTCTTCTTGCTTTTTCTCTTGTCTTCATAAACAGTATGTACGTCCGGAATAATTTTTATTTTAACCTTGTCTCTCATTTCTCTTGCTTTATCCATGATTTTTTGAACTTCTTCATGTCTTTTTACTTTATGACCACCGAAGAAGTCTGCAATGTTAACTTTACCTTTAAAGAACATTCTAATACCAAATGGAGCTCTTTTTGCAGCACCAAGCAATCCTTCTTGTCTCATTGGAAGAAGCATTTCGTTTAAAAGTCCCCTGTTGTATATATCATTTTCAAAAATCTTAGCATGGATTTCTCCCGGTGATTTAAAGCCCTCTTCTGCAGCAATGATTCTTGTTCTTATAATATTTTCATACGGCTGAACTTCCTTAGGACATCTTGTTGTACACTCCATACATCTAACACACCATTCAAGATTGAACTCTTTTAATACTTCTTCAAGTCTTTCTTTCTTTGTCCCATCTCTTGAATCTGCAATAAATCTGTATGCTTTTGATATTACCATTGGTCCTAAGAAATCTTTATTAGCTTTAAGAGCATTACAGTCTGACATGCAAGAATTACATAAAATACAATCAGAGGCATAATCTATTTTTTGATGGTCAAATGGATCTTGCCTGTATTCTTTACCATCTGCAGGTGGAGGCTCTTTTGGTATAAACCAAGGCTTAATTCTTTTTAATTTATCAACTACCCAGTCCATATCATAGACAAGGTCTTTTAATACTCTAATATTTCCTGCCGGCTCTACAATTATAGTATCTGTATTATATTTTTCTAATAGATGTGTAATTTGGACTTTGCAGGCTAAGTTTGCATGTCCGTTTATCTTTACTGCACAAGAACCACAGATTGCAGCCCTACAGTTATATCTGAAAGAGATGGACGGGTCCTGCTCTTCTTTAGCTTTAAAAAGTGCTGCCAGTAGCGTCATTCCTTTTTCTACCGGGAGTTTGTAAGTTTTGTAATATGGTTCTGTGTCTTTTGTTGGGTCGTATCTAAACACTTTAAGATAAAAAAACTCCATAGCTACCACCTCTGTAAAAATTTATACTCATATATTTAAACATATTTTTTATAAAAATTAAACACTGTTTGATTTTTTCTTTTTTAAGTTAATCGATTTGTTAGTAATCTTTATAAATACGTCGAGTGAAAAGTTTAATAAAATTACGAGATTCTTTGCCGGCTGCAGAGTGACGATGTTGGTTTTTGAAACAGACTCATTTTTTTTCTCTAAATTTAATCAAATTCGTAATCGTAAAATTAACCTTTGGCAAATAACCTACATTTTCACCAAGCTTTACAATAGCACCATTTAAAGCGTCTATCTCTGTTCTTTTACCGAATTTCAGGTCGTAATACATAGATGGAAAATGGTCTTTTGTCGGCGGGATTAATTTTTCATAAAACAATTTTTTATAATCTTCTGGGTTGTCAAAGTTTAGCTGTATGTTGTTTAGCTTTGCCACTTGAAAGATTTCATCTATGATTAAATCCATTATCTCTTTTGTTTCTTTATTTTCTTTTAGCGTTCCATAACTACACTCAAGCAATGCACCAAGAGGATTTAACGCACAGTTATAAAGTATCTTATCCCATAAAACTTTATACACATTCTTAGAAAAAGAAGCAGGAATGCCGGCATGTTTTATTGTGCAAACTACATCTAAAACTTCTTTGTCTTCTAATAGATTCTCCGGCTGTCCTATTCTTACATCATCTGCGTTTACGGTTATGTAAGCATAAAAAGGTTCAATTAATTTTGAGCCAAAAATCACTCTGCCAAGTAAAATTTTTGATTTTTCTATATAATTTGATGCTGTTTCATAGTTTCCATAGCCGTTTTGTGTCAATAGTATTTTGGTTTTTGGTTTTATAAGTGGAAGTATCTTTTTTATAGTTTCTTCTGTGTCAAAAGACTTAACGGCAACAATGATTAAATCAAAATCTATGTCCTTTAAATCTTCTATGTTAGATGTTATTAGATCAAGCTTTACTTTATGATTGCCCCAAATTCCCTCAACTTGTAAAGTATAGTCTTTTACAAACTCTAAATGATGGTCTTTTACTAAGCCGTAAACATTATGCTTAGATTCTTTTAAAAACGTTGCAAATACTGTTCCAACAGCTCCAAGTCCTACGACAAGGATATTTTTCATATTAGTTCTAAAAATCTTGCTATCTCTTCTAAGTTTGGCGGAAGTTCTACTGGTTTTTCGCTTGCTTTTATTACTGTATCCGGGTCTTTAAGTCCGTTTCCTGTAAGCGTGCAGGTGATAACTTCTCCACCTCTAAATAAGCCTTTTTTAACAGATTTTATCACTCCTGCCACTGATGCAGCAGATGCCGGCTCGCAAAATACACCTTCCGTTGATGCTACAAGTTTGTAAGCATATAAAATTTCATCATCAGAGACTGCGTCTACAAAACCATTACTTTCTCTTGCTGCCTGTAGTGCTGGCTGCCAGCTGTAAGGATTACCTATCTTAATTGCTGTTGCTATTGTTTGTGGATTTTTCATAGGAAATCCTTTTACAATTGGTGCTGCTCCTTCTGCCTGCCATCCTATCATTCTTGGAAGTTTTTTAACCTTTCCAAGTTGATGGTATTCTTTATATCCTTTCCAATATGCTGTAATATTTCCTGCATTACCAACAGGTATAAAATGAAAGTCTGGTGCTTCTTCAAGATAATCGCAAATCTCAAATGCTGCTGTTTTTTGTCCTTCTATTCTGTAAGGATTTACAGAGTTTACAACTTCAACAGGATATTTTTCTCCTATTTCTCTAACAATTTCTAAGGCATCGTCAAAATTTCCCATGACGGCTATTATTTTTGCTCCGTATACCATTGCTTGGGATAATTTTCCTATTGCAACGGCTCCTTTTGGAAGTAAAACGTATGCTCTCATTCCCGCTTTTGCTGCATAAGCTGCTGCAGATGCAGAAGTGTTTCCGGTAGATGCACAAATTACAGCTTCTTTTCCGTTTTCTTTTGCTTTTGAAATTGCCATAGTCATTCCACGGTCTTTAAAAGAACCGGTTGGATTAAGTCCTTCATATTTTAAATAAATCTGTAAATTTAAGTTTGGTGCTACTTCTTTTGATAAATTATCAGCCTTTACAAGTGGCGTGTTTCCTTCATGAAGCGTTATGATTGGAGTATTTTCATTAACCGGTAGATACTGTCTGTATGCTTCTATAATTCCTTTCCATTTACAACCCAAGAAAAAACGCCTCCTTTATTTTTTAAAATTGTTATTAAGCTCTTTCATCAACTCTTCTGTTATTGGACCTTCTGGACTTCTGCTTATAAACTGCTGAACTACTGGGTCTGGATGGTTTTTAATCTCTTCAGGCGTTCCGATAGCATAAATAACACCTTTATGAATCATAGCTATTCTATCTGCAATACTAAAAGCACTTTCAAGGTCATGGGTAACTACGATAGAAGTAACTCCAAGCTCATCTCTAAGTTTTAAGATTAATTTATCAATCATTGCAGAAGTTACTGGATCAAGTCCGGAAGATGGCTCATCATAAAGTATGATTTCCGGATTGTAAGAAATTGCTCGTGCGAGGGCAACTCTTTTTCTCATACCACCGGATAGCTGAGAAGGATATAAATTTTCTACATCTTTTAAGCCAACCAGTGCAAGCTTTTCTTTTGCAAGGTTGTATATATCTTTTTCCGATACTTTTGTATTTTCTAAGTAGTAAAAACCTACATTTTCCCAAACTTTTAAACTATCAAACAATGCCCCTTCTTGAAATAGATAGCCTATTTTCTTTCTAAATTCTATTAATTCAGTATCCTTTAAAGATGTGATATCAACGTTATCGATATAGATTTTTCCTGATGTGGGTTTTAAAAGTCCGATGATGTGTTTGATAACTGTACTTTTACCGCTACCACTACCACCCATAATAACAAAAACTTCAGACTTTTTAACATCAAAAGATATATTCTTTAAAACTTCTCTATTTCCAAACTTTTTTGTAAGATTTTCAACTTTTATTTTCGTATCCATGCTAAACCTCATAAAAATTATAACATCTTTTTAAATAAAGTGAGAAAGTGCATAAAGTCATATCAGTTTAGGAAAATTAAAAAATAAAAATTATGAAAAAATCTATAAAAAAATTCCTAATTTCTTACCCAAGGTATGAATCTTAATAATTCCTTTTGAATTTATTATACATTTTTCATGCTTTTTAATTATACGTTGACACAAAAAGTTTCTTTGCAATGATAAAATATTAATCAAACTAACTTTAAGAGGTGCAGGCGTTGTTTAAGTCTTTATTTGAAAAAGTCAAAAAAGGTCTTGAAAAAACAAAAAAACAATTAGCTGAAGGCTTTAGTAAAATTTCCTTTGGAAGAAAGATAGATGAGTCATTGTTTGAAGATATAGAAGCTGTTTTGCTTAAGGCAGACGTTGGAACAAAAGCTACTCAGGAGATAATACAATTTTTAAGAGAAGAGAGCAAAAAAAGAAAAATCACCGAAGGCCAGCAGTTAAAAGAGCTATTAAAAGAGAAAATACACAATATTTTAAAAGATTGTGAAGGAAGGCTGACATTTTTAGGTGAAAAGCCGGATGTTTTGTTGTTTCTTGGAATTAATGGAAGTGGAAAAACTACAACCGTTGGAAAGTTAGCTTATATGCTAAAACAAGATGGAAAATCTGTAGTCCTTGCCGCGGCAGATACGTTTAGAGCTGCAGCAATAGACCAGCTTGAAGTATGGGCTAACAGAGCAGGAGTTAGAATTGTAAAACATCAACAAGGAGCAGACCCATCAGCGGTTGTTTTTGATGCTATAAACAGTGCTAAGGCTAAAGGTGATGATGTTGTTATTGTTGATACAGCCGGAAGGCTTCATACAAAAGAACATCTGATGAAAGAGCTACAAAAAATTAAAAAAACGATTGCTAAATTTTCTGAAAATCAACCGGTAGAAACATTATTAGTCTTAGATGGAACGATAGGTCAAAATTCAATAAATCAAGCAAAAACATTTAAAGAAGCAACGGATGTGAGCGGCATTATTATCACAAAGCTTGACGGAACATCAAAAGGCGGAGCAATCATTCCTATCTGCAAGGATTTAAAAATACCGATCAAATTTATCGGTGTTGGCGAAGGGATAGACGATTTACAACCATTTGACCCAAAAGAGTTTGTAGATGCACTGTTTGAGTAAATAACCATGCTAAACCTACCAGAGATCAGAGCAAAGATTGTATGCACCATTGGACCGGCATCTTTTGATGAAGAGACTATTAAAAAAATGATTCGAAACGGCATGAATATTGCCAGAATTAACTTTTCTCACGGCTCTTTTATCTCATCAAAAAGTCATAAATCTTCTTAGACTTCTCTAAGTACTTAAAAGTTGGAGATGTTATTTATATAAACGATGGATTTTTACAGTTTAAGGTTGAAGATATAAAAGATGATAAAGTTTATGTTGTAAGTTTAACAAATGGGAAGCTTACTTCTTGTAAAGGTATAAACCTGCCAAACGTAGATTTACCATTAAAAGCCATCGTAGAGTTTGAGAAAAAATGCATTGAGTTTTCAAAATTAGCCGGGATTGACGCTTTATGTGTATCCTTTGTTAGAGATAGATAGGATATTGTAGATGCAAGAGAGTATGCAAAAAGTATAGATTACTATCCTTTTTTGATTGCGAAGATAGAAAGACCAAAGGCAGTAGTATAGATGAGATTATACAAGAAGCTGATGGTATAATGGTTGCAAGAGGAGACCTTGGCATAGAAACGCCAATAGAGTGTATAGCAATTACGCAAAAAAGAATCATTAAAAAGGCAAATTTAGCCGGAAAGCCGTTAATTACTGCAACACAAATGCTTGAAAAAATATTGCAAAATGCATAGAAAAAGAAAGATACGAAAGTCCGATGTATGAAGTACTTTTAAAAGACCTGTCAAAATCAAACTCACTCCAAGATACTATGACACTAAACGCCTTTAACTTAGTAAAAAACCTAAATCCTAAGTTTGTTATAACTCCAACATCAAGCGGAGCCACAGCCAGAAGAATGAGCAGGAAAATCAAACTCACTCCAAGATACTATGACACTAAACGCCTTTAACTTAGTAAAAAACCTAAATCCTAAGTTTGTTATAACTCCAACATCAAGCGGAGCCACAGCCAGAAGAATGAGCAGGCTTAAACTTCTTGTATGGATAATTGCTGTTTGTTTTAATAAAAATGCAGAAAAAAGCTTAGAATTTTCATATGGTGTTTACCCAGTATACGAAGAACAAATGTCAAAAAATTGGAAAGAGTATATTAAAAATATAACATCATTGAAAAATGACTACTTTGTATTAATCAAAGGTCCTTCTGAGAAAAATCCGGATGAAAGTAATACGTTGGAAGTGATAAGGGTTTAAAATTAATCTTTTGAAAATGCTCATGGAAAATTTTAAATTAATTTGATATTATAAATAATTTATAAAATTAGGAGAGTTTATAGACTATGAAAACTCTATTTGCAAACAAAAATAAGATTGATAGTTCAGAAAATAGTATTGTTATTTACGACAATCAAAACAAATCGTTGTACAAAGCTGAAGAAATAAGAAACAAGATTATTTTGGGGGATGCTTTAGATGTCTTAAGAAAAGTAGAAAGTAATTTATTTGACATGGTATTTATTGACCCGCCTTACTTTCTACAGCTACAAAAGAAAAAGCTAAAGCGTTGGAATGTAAAAACAGATGTAGAAGGTGTTTTTGATGAATGGGATAAGTTTTCATCTTTTGAAGAATATGATGATTTTATCCAATCTATTTTGAAGGAAGTTAAAAGAGTAATGAAAGAAAATGCTACTATTTGGGTAATAGGAACTTATCATAATATTTTTAGAATAGGTAAGATTATGCAAGATTTGGGCTTTTGGATACTAAATGATGTGATATGGGTAAAAAATAATCCTATGCCTAATTGGCTGGGAGTTAGATTTACAAATGCCACTGAGACTCTTATTTGGGCTGTTAAAGATAAAAAAGTAAAAAAATATACTTTCAATAAAGAGTTAGCAAAACAGTTTGGAATAGGTAAGATTGGAGCTAATGTGTGGCAAATACCTATTTGTAGTGGAAAAGAAAGGATTAGAGATAAAGATGGAAATAAAATACATTCTACACAAAAGCCTATCGAATTACTAAAGAGGGTAATATTAACAACTACTAAAGAAGGTGATCTTATTTTAGACCCCATGGCTGGAACAGGAACAACAGGATATGTTGCAAAAATGTTAAATAGAGACTTTACTATGATAGAGAGAAAGCCAGAGTATATAGAAGCGATTATAAAGAGGTTTAACAGATGAACTACGAACTCTTTACTAAAATATTAAATAAGCATATTTTCGAAGACAATAGAATTAAACTTTTTGAAAAAATTGCTAATTCTCCTGAAAGGTTTTTAGGATTATTTAGACCATCAAAGCCTTATACAAAAATATTACAGCATTTATTACAATCTGCCGAGATTCTTATGGGAGACGCTTTTGAAGAGATCATAAAGGAAATATTTAAAGGGTGCGGATATCAAATTCTTCATAACAAAATTCTTACGGAAGATGGAAAACCTTTAGATTTAGATCAATTTTTCAAAAAGGACAATAATTTTTATCTTATAGAGCAGAAATTGAGGGACGATCATGATTCTTCAAAAAAAGTAGGACAGATACAGAATTTTGAAAACAAAATAGAAGCATTAAGAGATAAAGTTATAAGTGATGAATCTGTGCTGATCGGAATAATGTATTTTATAGACCCTGACTTTTTAAAAAACAAACGTTATTATTTAGAAGAAATATCGAAACTTAGTGAGTTTTACGGAGTTGAGTTGCATCTATTTTATGGAAAAGAATTATTTGAATATTTTCAATGCCCTGAAATTTGGGATAATATGTTGGAGTGGTTAAAAACATGGAAAGACAATTTACCTAATTTGCCTGATATAGATTTAGATAAAGACCCTGAAATAAGTTTTTATGAAATAAAAGATATAAAGCCTTCCATTTGGAGGCATATTCTTAGAAACGAAGATCTATGGAAGGAAGGTATAATTGCAGCACTATTCAGTAAAGGTGAAACCCTGAAATTGCTTAACCAGTATTTTAAAAGTAAAAATGATAAACCTTACAAAGAGTTAGATAGAATGCTTTCTGAAAAACTTGAAAAGTATTATATGATATAATATATATATTTACTTTGCGAGTGTGGCGGAATTGGCAGACGCGCGGGACTTAGGATCCCGTGCCCGAAAGGGCGTGTGGGTTCAACTCCCACCACTCGCACTTGAAAAGAATAACAAATTGTGATATAATATTTAGTATCTTTTATGCGAGAGTAGCTCAGTTGGTAGAGCGACTCCTTGCCAAGGAGTAGGTCGCGGGTTCGAGTCCCGTCTCTCGCTCTTCTAACTTCTTGATTAAAACTTCTAAAGCTCTTCTCTTTTCAATTTTCAAAACTTTGAAAACATATTGGTCTACAACCATCTCTTCATCTTTCTTTGGCATTCTTCCAAGAATATAGGTAATCATACCGTTGATAGTTTCAAAAGGTCCATCTGGAATATTGATATCTATATAATTTCTTAACTCTCTAATTTCCATAAGTCCATCTACAATAAGTTCTGTTAAAGATTGTTTTTTTAGCCTTACTTTATCTTTTTTGACAAACTCATCTTTAATTTCTCCAACTATCTCTTCTAAAACATCTCTTAAAGTGATTATTCCGATGGTTGCTCCTCTTTCGTCAACGACTACAGCTATATGGTCTTTATAGTTTTTAAAACCTTTTAAAACATTTGGCAGATTTGCAAACTCCGGAATGTATCTAATACCTTTCATGTACTTTGTTATTGGCTCGTTTGGTTTTGCAAAAATTAAATCATAAGACCTTACAAATCCGATTATTTGGTCTATTCTTTTTCTATAAATCGGAATTCTTGAATAACCTGTTTCTTTAAATATCGGGACTATATCCATAACCTTTTTATCATCAGAAACTGCAATAACATCTGAAAGTGGTACCACTATCTCCGATATTCTTCTTTCGCTAAAAATCAAAATATTGGCTATTATTTTTTTCTTTAATTCATCTATTTCTTTAACTTCAGAAATCAGTAAATCTAAAACTTCTTGCTTTGATAAAGGTTTTTCTGATGCAGGTTTTAGCTTAAAAAGTACAAAAACAGTTTTGTTTATCAAATTAGCAAATATCAAAAATGGCTTAAATATTTTTCTAAAAAGTTCTAAAAAATGAACTACATAATAAATAATGTCATCTGCGTAATGCTGAAAAATGCTCTTTGGTATAACTTCACCAAACAGAAGAGTCAAAATTACTATAGCTTCTGCAAAAATTTCTTCTTTTCCTTTTATGATAGGTGTATAATAGGAAATATCATGAAGTAATGCGACAAATGTAGATGTTGCAAAAGTTATGCTTAAAATTGTACCAATCAATCCAACGGAGATATATTCATTATAATGTTTAGCCAAAAGCTGATAAATTTTTTCTGCTTTCTCATCACCTTTTGAAGCTTGATACTTTAATTTGCTTTTGTTTACTGAAAATAACGCAATCTCTGATCCAGAAAAAAGAGCTTCAAAAAATATAAATAAGATTATCAATATTACAGAACTAATCATTTTCTTCCCCGTTAGAGTTTGGAGTTTCTAATCTCTTTATCATTACCTTTTCTATTCTGTTTGAACTCATTTCAATAACTTTAAATTTATAATCTTGAACGATGAACTCTTCATTTTCCTCCGGAAATCTTTTTAAATAGTCAAGAATAAAACCTGCTATGGTGTCATAGTCATAGTCTTCTGGTAGTAAAATTCCAAGCTCATCTGTTAAGAATGCAACATCTTTCTTACCGGAGACAATCCATACACTATCTGAAATTTGTTTTATTGTTACTTCTTGTAGTTCATACTCCTCCGGTATGTCTCCTACGATTGTCTCAATCAAATCTTTGTATGTAATAAGTCCAACGGTTGTACCATGCTCATCTACTACAATGGCTATATTCTGCTTTGATTCGTTAAATTTTTTCATTGCATCTAAGACAGTTGTAAATTCTGGCAAAAATAAGATTGCTTTTATAAAGCTGTCTATCTTCTCTTCTTTTCCCTCATAGATTAAAAATAAAATATCTTTTAGATAAATAACTCCAACCACATTATCAAGATTATCTTCATAAACAGGAATTTTACTGTAATCCTTACCCTCTAATACTTTTACTAACTCTTTCACCGAAATTCCTTTTTCCACTGCAAATATATCTCTTCTTGGGACCATTATCTCAGTTATTGAAATCTCTGATAGCTCAAAAGTATTAAAAATCAACTCTGCTTCTTCTGACAAAATTTTATGTTCGGCTGACTGATGGATGATGAATTTTAAGTCTTCTTCTGTTATTTTGTGTTCATGTGTTGCAAGCTCTAATCCAAGTTTGTTTAAGACAAAAGTTGTAAATTTTAAAAAAATAATTCTAAAAGGTGTTATTAAAATGTAAAACAGATAAAAAGGTCTTGCAGTTATTAGTGCGTACTTTTCTGGATAATTTGTTCCGATAAGCTTTGGCGTTATATCTCCAAGACTAAGTAAAAGTAATGCACTCACTAATGATCCAACTGCTAAATACTCTTTTCCAAAATGGTTTATGGTGAATGATGCTATTAAAGATGTAGCTGTAATGTTTGCAAGCTCGTTACCTATCAAAAATGTAATTACAAGTCCTTTTGGATGGTTTCTTAAAAACTCTACAAGCTTTGCAGATTTCGAGCCAGTATTTGCTAATTTTTTTATTTTTATTCTATCTAAGGAAAAAAACGAAGATTCTATAGCAGCAAAAAACCCGGCTGTTAAAATAACCAAGAATATTATTAAAGCTTCCATGGTTAGATCAGACAAAATGGCAGTATACTTCTCTACTATCTATATTTTTGTAGTTTGGCTTTGTTTTACATTCATCTTTTTTGATTGGGCAACGATTGTAAAATTCACAACCATCAAAACTTTCATCGTCTTGCTCTATAATGTTTATTATCGTTTTTCTGTATTTTGGATGATGTGGTGACAGGCTTTCAAATAATATTTTTGTGTATGGATGCAGTGGGTTTTCTATAATATCGTTTTTTACTCCTTTCTCCATTATTTTACCTTTGTATAATACAACTATGTAATCAGATAACTTTCCAACAACGTTTAAATCGTGAGATATAAAAATAAAGCTTATATTTTTTTCATTTTTTAGTTTTTCTAAAAGATTTACAATCTGTAGCTGAACTGTAACATCAAGGGCGGATGTTGGCTCATCTGCAATTATTAGCTTTGGATTAAGAATAATAGCTCTTGCAATGGCTACTCTCTGCCTTTGACCACCAGAAAGCTCGTGTGGATATCTATCTAAAAATGTTTCATCTAATTCGACAGATTTTATAGTTTTGACTACAATATCTTTCCTTTCATTTTTTGGTATATTATGAACTATCAAAGGCTCTTCTAAAATGTTGTAGATTTTAAATCTTGGGTTTAAGGATGTTCTTGGGTCTTGGAATATGATGGATATTTCTCTTCTTAAAGCTTTTGATAGATTGTTTGTAATATCTATGCCTTTGTATAAAATCTTTCCTTCATTCGGCTTGATAAGGTTTAGAATAAGCTTTCCGATTGTGGATTTTCCGCTTCCGGATTCTCCAACAAGCCCTAAAACTTGACCTGTGTTTAACTCAAAGGATACATTATTGACAGCTGTAAAATAATTTTTACTGAAAAATCCTTTTTTTATAAGATATCTTTTAGTAAGATTTTCAACCTTTAAAAGCGGCTGCCTACCACTATCCATTTTTATAAGTTTTTAAAAGCAAAATGTAAAAATTAAATTTTTCATAATAGCTATATTATAGCATAAGCTTTGGGAGTAAGAAATTAAAAAGATTGCAAGATTGTTTAATGTAGCCGTAGAATGTTAAAAGTGAGAAAATGATAGGTTGTAGATGTTTGGGAGAAGTTTATGAAATGCCTTTATATGAAGTATCAAGAATGAGACTGTTCCAAAAATCCACACTGTCATTCTGCAGCCGGCGAAGAATCTCTTGCTTTTCTTTTCAAGTCAAAAAATCAAAAAATGAGATCCTTCAGCCTACGGCTTCAGGATAACAAAAAACGATACAACTAAGTCATTCTGAGCGAAGCGAAGAATCTCCTCTTTTTCTTTCTTTTCAAAAAAACATTAAAAAATGACATCCTTCACTTCGTTCAGGATGACAAAAAAGATCAAATAGTGTCATTCTGCAGCCGGCGAAGAATCTACTAATTTTACTAAATTTACCGTCCGACAATTTATAAATTGAGCTATTATTTCTACTTCTAACTCTTTCACGGTTGTCTGCAACATTCAAATCGTCATTTCTGCAGTTGTGCTTAAAATCTATTTTTTCCTTCCACCTCTCACTTATTCACTGTATGGGCAATTCATGAATTGCCTCTACTTACTTACCTTCTTTAAAAGAGAAGATCCTTCGGCTTTACAGCCTCAGGATGGCGAAAAGTTAAACTTATAAAAATTTTTAAAACACTCTCCTAACTCTCTAACTTCTCTAAAGCTTCTTTAATTCTTCTTACTCCTTCAACAATATTATCCATAGATGTTGCATAAGATAATCTTATATAACCTTCTTTTCCAAAGGCTGAGCCGGGAACTACAGCAACCCTTGCATTTTCAAGTAAATACTCTGTTAAGTCTAAATCGTTTTTAATATTACCTTTTATGTAATAAGAGACATTAGGAAAAGCATAAAATGCACCTTCTGGTTTTACACACTTAACACCTTTAATGCTGTTTAAAGCATCAACTATATAATCTCTTCTTTTTATAAACTCATTTCTCATCATCGCCGGAAATTGACCGTTGTCTTTTAATGCTTCTAAAGCTCCATACTGGGCAAAAGTTGTTGGGTTTGAGATTGTCTGACTTTGTATGTTAGTAATAGCTTTTATGTACTTTTCAGGGGCTGCAACCCATCCAAGCCTCCAACCTGTCATAGAGTAAGATTTAGAAAATGCTCCAACTGTAAATGTAATCTCTCTGACTTCTTTTGACAAAGAAGCTATGCTAACGTGTGGCTCTCCATAGCTAAACTCTTCATAACACTCGTCGGAAATTATCATTATTTTGTGTTTTAAGCAAACTTCTGCTATTCTTTCAAGCTCTTTTTTTGGTATTACTGCACCGGTAGGGTTTGATGGTGTGTTTAAGACTAAAGCCTTTGTTTTTGGAGTTATTGATGATTCTACTATTTCCGCTGTTAAAACAAAGCCGTTTTCTTCTGATAGCTCCGGTGTAATGCTTTCTCCATCGTTTAAAGCTATCTGCTCTGTATAAGAAACCCAATAAGGAGCTGGAACTATCACTTCATCTCCCGGATTTAAGAGAATTGCAAAGATCTGATACAATCCCATTTTAGCACCGGGAACTACTATAACTTCTGAAGGTGTGTATTCTATGTTATTTCTGTTTTTTAATTTCTCTGCAATTGCTTTTCTAAGCTCAGGAATTCCTGCCGCCGCTGTGTATTTTGTTTTTCCTTCTTTTAATGCCTTTATTGCTGCTTCTTTTACAAAGTCCGGTGTATCAAAGTCTGGCTCTCCTGCGCCAAAGCTTATTATATCAACACCCTTAGCTTTAAGCTCGTTAGCCTTTGCAGTTATTGCGAGCGTCTGAGAAGGTTTTATTTTTTGAATTCTCTGAGATAATTCCATATTTCACCTCTACTTGAGATTTTTTAGCTTAATATTTTATCAATATTTTCAATTACCATCTCAGGATTTATTTTTTCCATACATTCATGTGTTCCAATGGGGCATTTATCATGACCATGAAGTCCGCAAGGTCTACATTTTAAACCTTCAATCTCTACAACAATTCCATTTTTATAAGGATAAAATCCAAAATCTTTAACAGTTGGACCATAGATGTCAATTATTGGAACGTTAAAAGCCACTGCCATATGAACAGGTGCAGAATCGTTAGATATCAATAATTTCGAATGCTTAATTATCGCAAAACTTTCTCTTAAAGAGCTTTTTCCTACCAAGTTTAAAGGAGTGTATTTAGCAATGCTTAAAATTCTATTTGTAAACTCTTCATCTTCCTTTCCACCAATCAAGACAACATCTTCGTTTTTACTAATCAGATAATCAATTAAACTTGCAAAGCCTTTTTCAGTCCATCTTTTTGTCGCCCACTTAGACCCAGGAGCAATCACAATGTAGTTTTTAGAAGTTAGATTATACTTTTGAATATATTTATCTTCTACTTGATCTAAAAATAGTTTTGGATCTTTTGCTATCTTTTTTTCATCAAAATCTGGAAGCTTTTCAAGAAGTTTTAGATTTCTATCTATCTCATGAGTGCCATCAAATCTGTGTGGAACTAAGTCTGTGTATAGGAAAGAAAATCCTGCTTTGTCAAATCCAATTCTTTTTTTGATTGATGCAAAAAATAGAACATAAGATGCCCTATGAGATCTATGGGGAGATATTGAAATATCAAACCTTTTTCTGATTTTTTTTATTAAATCTATCGTAGAATCTTTACTTTTTTCAAAGATTATAAGCTCATCAACAAATGGATTGTTTTTTAAGACATCCTTCCCAAAAGATTTTGCAATAATGGCAAGATGTGAGTTTGGATAGATGTTTTTTATAGATTCTAATAATGGCGTAGTTAAAATCAAATCACCCAAGAATGCTGTTTGATAAACTAAAATTTTCATTAAGAAAATTTTAACATAGATTAAAAAAAGTGATATGGAATGGTGTGTACAAGTTAAAATTAGAGCAACCTTGGGAGTAATTTGGGTTATAATATACCCAAATAAATTTTTAATAAAGAGTTAAAGAGAAGATAATCATGGGGAAAGAACTAACTTTTGACAATTTACACAACCGTTTATATGATTTTACAAAGATAGAAAACGGCATTATTGATGTTTCAAGTTATGATTTTGTAGAACCTGTTGGTATAGCTATACTAAAAGCTATACAACAAGAAATAGAAGATATTGAGATCAAACCAGATCCAAACTCGCGCTTTTACTCGTATTTAAAAATATTAAATGAAGCTTCTTACGATGAAAATAAAACTTACATTCCCTTGGAGATTGTAAAGAGTAGTAATACCAATATTAACAAGGAAAGATTAGTAGAGAAGATAATAAGCAATTTTAAGGACTTGAAAAGTGACGACGAAGAAGATTTAAAAAAATATTTAGATTATATGGTAGGAGAGATACTAAATAATGCCATCCAACATTCACTTAGCTCTATCGGAGCCGTAATTACGGCTCAATACTTCCCAATCCAAGGAAGATTACAAATAGTTGTAGTAGATAGAGGGGTAGGATTTTTACATAATATACAAAAGCGATATCAAGTAAATACGGAACAAGATGCAATTCTAAAAGCTCTTGAAAAGGGTGTAAGTAGTTCACCTACCAAAATGTATTCTACTGCTATTGATAATGCAGGATATGGACTTTACGCACTGAAAACAATAATAAAAAAGACACATGGAAAGCTATTGATAATTTCTAACAACGGTATAGTAAGATTGGATAGACATAATCATATAACTGCCCAAGAGATTCAAAATACAGAATGGAAAGGATCAATAGTGGCTTTTGAGCTTTTTGAAGATGAAATAAATAAAATAAATTTCACCATTGAAGACTTCTTTAGAATATACATATGGGATCAGGATGAAGAGTTATTTTGAGCCATTTTCTTACTGTAAGATACTACCCAGTTTAGCGTACCACGGATAAAATTATTTGCATTAACAACTTTTATCTTGTTTTTAACAAAATCCAAACCACTTTTTCTGACAAATACTCCCACTATTTCATCCCCAAATCCTTGGGTAATAATTTCTATTCCATCAAAGTCTAACACGACTTTCCTATTATATTTTGATAATATTTCATTCATTATTTCTCTAACTTCAAACCCTGTCTCTCTTAAAGTCAAAGAACTGCAATCAGGAAATAATTCTTTAAGTTTTATAACAACCTCATCCTGCGTTTCATTATTTTTAATCTCTTCCTTTGCAACCTCAACACGATTCTCCATAATCTCACCTAAGAAAATATCATGGTTCATTATAATATAATTTAAGTTATTATGTTGATCAACTTTGAAATGTTATAAGAAAAAATAACCATCTTGATTTTCAAAGCAAAGTCTGCAAAACTTATAGCCATAACTTTTTCTACTAAGATTAAATTTCCTAAACAAAATCCAAAGTTTAAAAAAACAATAAGCTAATAATTTACTTTCAGAAATTTTTTAAAGTTTTTTAAGAAGACTTTTGATTTATAATTTCTATCAAATAGCAACTTAAGTTATAATAATAGTTTAAATCCCGTTATTTAAAGGTTAGGCTATGCTTAAAGTGTTTGTTGCTTATGTGCTATTTGCGTCTGTTTTGACTATGTTTGTTATATATAAATATTTTAGATTTTTCTTTTGGAGAAAGACAGAAGGGGAGATTTTAGATAAGAGAGTTGAGAGAGTTAAAGAGATAATCAAATATGAAACTTATAGGCCGGTCATAGAATATAAATACCAAGTAGACGGAAAAGAATACATATCTAATAGGGTATTCATAACTCCTTTTGAATCTGACTACAACACTGCCGAGAAAATAATAAACGATTTTAACGATAAAAAGGTTATTGTTTATTATAATCCTTTAGATCCTTCAGAAAGCATTCTAAAAAGAAATCTACATGCTGGTATGGTAGTTATGTTAATTGCGTTGATCGGAATTATGCTGCCGTTTCTCTACCAAGCATTTGTAGAAGTTATAGGTATTGGAACATCAAAAGAAGATATAGCTTTTTTTGTTAGAAACTTATTGCATTCTTTGTTTGATAATTAAATTAACTAACACTTTATATTTCATTTACTGGATGAGAGATATTATAAAGTTTAAATTAAGAAGATTCTTCGGACTTACGTTCCCAGGATGATGGAAAAACTATCAGTAGTGTCATCCTACAGCCGGTGAAGAATCTCCTGTTTTCTTTTCAAATCAAAAACCCAAAGAAGAAATCCTTCGGCCTAAAATCATCAAGATGACAAAAAAGATAAACTTGCAAAAATTTTAGAACTCTCACCCTTCTCCTTTCATCTTTTGCAGTATCTCGTACCAAACCGGTAAAACCTTTTTCTTTACTTCTTGATCCATTCTTGCAACTTCTGGCCAATCTCTTGTATAGCCTTCTTCTTTCCATTTAGTAGTTGCATCTATTCCCATCTTTCCACCAAAGCCCGGCAGGTTTGTAGAATGGTCAAGAACATCTATTACGCCCTTTTGAATGATTACATCTCTTGAAGGGTCTACATTATTACCCCAAATCCATAAAACTTCATCAACATCTTGAACGTTTACCCATTCATCAAAAACTATTATATTCTTCTCAAACATTAACTGACCAAGTCCCCAAAGTGCGTTAATGACTTTAAATGCATGTCCGGGATAACGTTTTTTTATAGATACAAAAGCAAAGTTATGAAAACATCCGGAGATTGGCAAATTGTAATCTACAATTTCTGGCAAATTGAACTGAACAAGCGGTAAGAATGCTCTTTCTGTTGCCTTTCCAAGCCAGCCATCTTCCATTGGCGGCTTTCCTACGACTGTTGTTTGATAAATAGGATTTTTTCTATGGGTTATACATGTTATATGCATTAATGGATATTTGTCAACAGGAGTGTAAAATCCTGTATGGTCTCCAAATGGTCCTTCATCGACTAATGGCTCGTTTGGGTCTATGTATCCTTCTATCACAATTTCTACATCTGCCGGAACTTCTAAATCAACCGTTTCGCATTTTACAAGCTTAACACCTTTACCTCTAATAATACCGGCAAATAAAAATTCATCTACATCTTCAGGAAGTGGAGCGGATCCACAGTAAGTAAGAACAGGGTCTGCACCTACAACTATAGCAACTGGGATTTTAACACCAAGCCTTTTAGCCTTCCAAAAATGATGAGAACCACCTTTATGGATCTGCCAATGAACTGTTACTTTGTCTTTATCTATAAGCTGTATTCTGTACATTCCCACATTTCTTATTCCATTTTCCGGGTCTTTTGAAATAACTATTGGAAGTGTTATAAATCTTCCACCGTCTTTTGGCCAGCATTTTAAAACTGGAAAATCAAAGATGTTTACATCTTGACCTTTTTTGATTACTTCTTTACATTTTCCATCTTTAACAACAACAGGTAAAGCATCATTTAATTTTTTCAATTCTGGTAGCTTTTTTATCTTGTCTAAAAACGTGTTAGGAATTTCTGGTTTTAAGATTTTATATAATTTCCAGCCGATGCTTTCAAAATTTTCAACGCCCAGTGCCATTTTCATACGCTTTTCACTTCCAAAGGCATTGATTAAAACCGGGATGTTTTCGTATCCTTCAACGTTTTCAAAAAGTAAAGCCTTTCCGCCTTTTGGAAGTTTTGACATTCTATCTGCAAGCTCAGTTATTTCAAGAATCGGACTAACTTTACTTTTTACTCTGATCAACTCTCCGTTTTTTTCAAGGTCTGATATAAATTCTCTTAAATCTTCATAAAGCATTTTTTACTCCGTTTTCTATAACCTTTACTTCTTCTGTTTTCTGATTTTCCAATAATTTTATCTGTTTTTTAATAACTAATCCACCAGAAAGTATAGTTCTTGTTGCCTCTTCAACGGTTAAATCTGTAAGAATAAGGTCTTCTTTTTTTACCATTATGGCAAACCCAGAAGTTGGGTTTATTGCTGCCGGTATAAAAACAATGTAATAATGTTCATTACATATTTTTAACTCATTAGCCACAAAGCTTATTGCAAGGGTGTCTTTATGTGGATACCTAACAAGAGCAACCTTTGAGAAATTTTCTTTCTTTGAGAATAACGCTTCCATTATTTGCTTTGTTGCATTGTAAATAGAGCTCACTACAGGAATTTTTGAAATAAATTTATCCCAATATTCCAGTAATATCTTGCCAAAATAATTTTGAGCTAAAAGTCCAAGAAGAAAGATGATGCTTAAAGTTACTAATATCCCAAGACCGGGAATATGAGGAACCGGAACACCAAACTCTTCAATGTAAGGAAGTATTAGATTATTTACCGCTGATAAAACGGTCTTTACAACCCAAAATGTAACTATTATAGGTATTAAAACAAAAAGTCCTGTAATAAATGTGTTTTTTAGGTTTATCTTCATTTTTTAATTGCCTCTGGTCTTTTTATCGGTGGTTCTGATAAATATTGGACAGCATGAATTCCTGTCGATTGAGAATATAAATCCATCAAAATATAAACTTCTTCTGGCATTTGGGTGCTTACGTTTAGCTCCAAAGATTTTAGATAATCGTAGGTAAGCGGATAATCATGCGTCCATTTTCCTTGAGATAGTTCATTTGCTATCAATTCAGCCTTTTCTTCACTATGCCCTTTTTTTATAAGAATTTCTTTAACTGTATCTTTCATCTGCTTTAAGCTTTTTTACTCATGTTAATTTTAACAAGTAAACTATTAAAAACATTCCTTAACTTTTCTTCAAGCTCGTCTTTTGAATTTACTTCTTTGATTACTTTCAATAAATATTTGTTATCCTCTAAGCCACCAATTACTTTTTGATAGTTTCCGGATTTATAACCTTTTTCTTGCCTTATATGATTGAGTATATTTTTGCCAATATAAAGAAGGTATAATTTATCAAAATTAAAGACTTCCGAGACAACTATACCAAAGAAAAATAGCACGCCATTTAAATCTTGCTTTAAGGCTTTTTCTGCTATTCTTTCTATCAAATAGATATAAATTTTCGTATTTTCTTCTTTATACTTTAGTGCTAAATAATGGTTGATATAATCACCTTCTATATCTTTTAAATCTGAAAAATCTTTGTTTAAACCCTTGTAAAAATAACTTAAATCCGGGTTTCTCTCCATAAGAACCAATGATAATACAAAATGAAATATGTCAGCAAGTTCAATTTCAAGATTTTGTATATCCGGTTCAATCTTTTTCCACCATTTCCAAGGCAAAGATTCAACAGATTCAGCACATTCAAGCCATATAGCTCTAAAAAAATCTTCTCTTGTTCTTATATTTTTCCAATTTATATCAATTTTTTTGTTAAGTTCATCTTGCAGTTTTAAACATTCATGTATTTTCTCTTTCAAGTAAAACCTCCTAATCGCTAAAAATACTGTATTTATACTCTAAAAATTCTAAATACTCTTTATCTATTTTACCCATCTCTAACTGTTCTTTCAATGTGTAAAAATGGCTTATATGTTCTTTCAATCTGTCTGTTGCATAATGCTGAGCTGTTTCTGTTGTTATTAAAAATGTCCAATCACTACTTTGAGCTAATAACAATTGAACCTCTAACTGCTTTAAGACCCTTTGATTGCTATATTTAGATTTTAAACTTTCTAAATCTCTTTCCATTTGATGTAAATATCTATAGACCCAGTGATTTTTTGGATTTATCCATACTTCATAGTATCCCTTATCTCCCCAAGATGATGGAGATGGTCTGATTACTTGGTTTTCTGGGTATATATTCAGATACTCAGATGGTGTAATTGCTTTAAATTGTTTATGCTTGTCAATTTCTTTAAAAAGGTTATATAAAAATTCTGGTCCTTCAAACCACCAATGACCAAACAGTTCTGCATCGTAAGGAGAAACGATTAATGGCAATCTATCCATAAATTTGCCAAGATGTTCCATTTGTTTTTCTCTTGATATATGAAAATGTCCAGCGTGAACCTTTGTCATCTCCTTTGCCTTATCTGGGTCATATGGTTGTTTGTGGGCAAGATCAACATCTCCTGTTACTCTGTAATATTTTATTCCTGTATAAACTCTAATTCCATCTGGACTTATATAGTCTTTGATATAATCAAAATCAAGGTCAAAACCTATATCTCTATAAAAGTCTCTGTAATTAGGGTCTCCTGGGTATCCTTCTTTTGCGCTCCATACTTGCTTTGAAGACTCTGGGTCCCTTCCGAATGCTGCCACTTTTGATGGTGTATAAACGGGTGCAAAAACACCGTATCTTGGAGTTGGCTTTCCAAAAATTAATCCATGAGAATCTAAAAAGAAATACTCTATTCCATGCTTAGCTAATATACTATCAAGTCCATCGTAATATGCACATTCTGCAAGCCAGATACCTTTTGGCTTTTTACCGAAAAATTTTTCGTGAGTTTTGACTGCAAGCTCAATTTGTCTCTCTACCGATTGAACTTCCGGTTGAAGCAAAGGCAAGAACCCATGGGTTGCATTGCAAGTAATTATTTCTATGTATCCTTTTTCCTCAAAATATCTATAACCGTTTAAAACATTTTGATTTAAAAATTCATAAAAAAAATCTTTAATATCAGTAAACAGCTTGTTATAAAAATTTGCCAGTCTGTTAAATGTTTCACTTGCTCTTGTTCTCTTGATTTCTTTTTCTGTAAGGGATAGCATTTTGTCAAGATATTTTTTGTACTTTTCAATCAGTAGCCGGTCTGATAGCATGTATGCTAAAGGTGGAGTGATAGAAGTTGTTATTCTAAAATCTACACCTTCTTCTTCAAGCTTTTTAAACCTCATCAAAAGCGGTATGTATGTTTCTGTTATAGCTTCGAAAAGCCAATGCTCTTCAAGAAAGTATTCATATTCTGGATGTTTTACAAATGGCAAGTGTGAATGTAATACTGGCATCCAGTAGCCTTTCATTAAGTCTCCCTCCTTTTGTTGTAGGTATGTATAAATTTAGTTTATATTCCTTAAAAATGTACAATTGTAAATATTCTAACATAACAAGATTTTAAAGGATGGTGATAATCGATCAGTAAAAGGATGTTGGCATTAAAGAAAAAATCAAAATCATTTCTTTGAAAATTTAATGGCAATTCTTTAGAATGCCATAAGTAAGAAATTAGGGATTTTCATAGAATTAAAAAAGAAGATCTTTCAGACTTACATCCTCGGGGATGGCAAAAAAGTGAAAGTAAAGACAATTCATGAATTGTCATTACAGAAGAGAATGAGAATTTAGAAGTAAAGTATTGCTATTTTGTAGTCGGAGAAGAATCTCATACTTTTTTGAATTTTCCACCTAAAAAGATAATTAAAAAGAAGAATTTTTAAAATAGTAAATTTTAATTAATGAAAGGGAGGACAAGTCTCCCTTTATATAGTGTGAAATTACTTTTGTTCAGCTGGTTTTTGTTCTCCTGCTGGTGCAGCTTGTTGTTCTCCACCTTGTGCAGGTGCAGCTTGTTGAGCTGGTTGTTGTTCAGCTGGTACTGGTGCAGCTTGTTGAGCTGGTTGTTGTTCAGCTGGTGCTGGTGCAGCTTGTTGCTCTGCTGGTTGTTGTTCTTCTTTCTTTTGGCAGCTGAAAAGTAAAGATGCTGATAATACAGCCGCTACTGATCCGAGTACTAATTTTTTCATTTTTAACTACCTCCTATTAAAAAAATTTAGAGAATATTATAACATAAAAAATATATCGGGTTAGAAATTCAATGAAAATATGAGATTCTTCACTTCGCTCAGAATGACAATGTGATTTTTGGAACACTTTTCAGGTCTTAATTTAAAGTTAAAAACTTAGATTAACTGACGGATTTAATCAGGAAAAGTTTGAATTTGAATTTATACAAACTTTGTTCTTAATATGGTAGAATTAAGAAAAAATAATGCTAAAAGGAGTTATTCTTGAACAAAAAGATATATAACAATCAAAGAGTTGCTATATTTGTGGACATACAGAATCTATATTATTCAGCAAGGGATACATTTAACAGAAAAGTAAATTTTGAGAGTATCCTTTATAAAACTCTTGGAGATAGGATTTTAATTAGAGCTTTTGCTTATATAGTGAAGCTACAAGGTGTTGACCAAAAAGGATTTATAAACACACTTAAACATATAGGTTATCAAGTTAGAGAAAAGGAGCCAAAAATATTTAAAAGATTGGATGAAGAAGGTAATCTTTGGACAACGATCAAAGCAGATTGGGACATGGGAATAGCAATAGACGCTATAGCTTTATCTGAAAAGATAGATGTAGCCATACTTACGACGGGAGATGGAGATTTTAAAGACCTTGTAAAATACTTACAAACAAAAGGTGTTAAAGTAGAAATTGCAGCATTTAAACAAACAACAGCTAAAGAGCTGATAGAAGTTGCAGATGAATTTATAGATTTGACAACATTTGGCGAAGATATTTTCTTGTAAAAAACCTTATCAGACATAAATTATATAAAGTAAGAAGAAAGCAAAATTCAAAATCATTCCGTAATGTTTGTAAAACAAAAATCAGGAGGTAAAAAGTTGGAAGAAAAGAACAATCAAGAAAATATTGAAAATCAAGAACAAAATCAAGAAGAAGTTAGAGAAGAAAAGTCTTTAACAGAGCAAGAAAAAGATGAGCTTATAAATAAGCTACAAGAAGAAGTAGAAACATTAAAACAAAAATTACAAAAAACAGAAGAAGCTGCAAAACGTTTAAGCGCTTTATATCAATCTATTCAAAAAGATTTTGAAGATTATAAAATCAGAGCTATAAAAGAAAGAGAACAAACAAAAGAAGAATCTATAGAAAAGTTTGCAAAAGCTTTTTTAGACGTGGTGGATAATTTTGAAAAAGCGTTAGAAAGCTTTAAAGTATCTAACGATATAAACGCTATCATGCAAGGAATACAGATGACACATTATCAAATTATGAACCTTCTTCAAAGCTATGGAATCGAAAAGATAGAGGCAGTAGGGGAATTTAATCCAATGGAACACGAAGCTTTAGAAACTCTAAAAACAAAAGAGTATGGCAATAATCAAATCGTCAAAGTTCTTCAAGCAGGATATAAATATAAAGGTAAAGTTATAAGACCGGCAAAAGTAGTGGTTGCTATATCTGAGGAAGAAGAAATAACATAATGAATTTTTATAAGCTTCTTGGCTTAAAAATAGATGCTACCGAGGAAGAGATAAAAAAAGCCTTCAGAAAACAAGCCAAGAAGTTTCATCCCGATTTAAACAAAGATTCCGAAGAAATTTTTAAGCTTATCAACCAGGCATATAAAACTCTCATAGACCCAGAAAAAAGAAATTCTTATAATAGTATTCTTGGAAAATCAAGTCTTTTAAATGTATTTGAGGAAAAACTTCTTGATTTTTTAGGATTTACTGACAAGCCAAAAAATGGTTCAAATATTTATATAACTTTAAAAGTTAGTCTAAAAGATGCTATTTTGGGTAGTGAAAAAGTCATCACTTATAAAAGATATAAAACATGTGAAAATTGTGAAGGTTCAGGTCTCTCACAATCAAGCAAGATTGTAAAGTGTAAAAAATGTGATGGAATTGGCAAAATTCAGACAAAAATAGGAAAAATTGTTTGTTTTAATTGTCTTGGTAAAGGATATGAAATTCTAAATCCATGTGAAAAATGTAAAGGGCAGGGCTATTATAAAAGATTAGAATCTATTAAAATTAACATTCCAAAAAGTATTGATGATGGAGAAAGGTTAAGAATTAGAAATTTAGGTCATGATGGTACAAACGGTGGAAAAAGCGGAGACCTTATAATAAAATTTAAACTAGTTGAAAATGTATTTAAAAAAATGGACAATAATTTGTATCTAAAATTAAAATTACAAAAGCCATTGGAAGAGTACGAAATTCTGAGAATTAAAACAATAACAGATGAGATTTTAGAGTTAAAAATTCCAAAGGAAGAACAATTACCTTTAACTTTAAAAATTCCAAAGGAAGGCTATATAGATAAATCTGGAAATAGAGGAGATTTATACATCTATATTTTTTAAGGATGTTTAAGCCGTGACAGTTTTGGAAAATTAAAATAAATTATAAGACTCTTAGTTTGTTGCTTACTGACAAAAGCTCTCTAATAGCGTCATTCTACAGCCGGCAAAGAATCTCTTTTTTTCTTTTCAAGTTAAAAAATCAAAAGAGGAGATCCTTCGAAATTATATCCTCAGGATGACGGATAAAAGTAAGCTCATTTTACTTTTACACATAAATTATATAACTTACAGGAATTTTGGAGCACCCTCAGTAAGTAGACGAGAAAGCAAGAAGTCAACAATTTTTTATACTGTATTTATTCTTAAGCGTTCATGGATTTTAAAAACTCGCCATTTGTCTTAAATTTGGAAAGTTTGCTTAACAGAAATTCCATTGCTTCAACTTCATCCATTGTAGATAAGAATTTACGCAATACCCATAATCTTTGCAGTTGCCAATCTTCCAACAAAAGTTCCTCTTTTCTTGTTCCGGACTTGCTTATATTTATCGCCGGAAAGATTCTTCTTTCCATTAATCTTCTATCCAAGTAAAGCTCCATGTTGCCAGTTCCTTTAAATTCTTCAAATATTACATCGTCCATTCTTGAACCGGTTTCCACAAGAGCTGTTGAGAGAATTGTGAGGCTTCCGCCATTTTCTATATTACGAGCTGCTCCAAAGAATTTTTTAGGTCTTTGTAATGCCGTTGCTTCAATACCACCAGATAAAACTCTACCAGATGGCGGTGTGACAGCATTTGAAGCTCTTGCAAGCCTTGTCATTGAGTCAAGTAAAATCACAACATCTCTACCTTCCTCTACAATTCTTTTTGCTTTTTCAATTACAAGCTCAGAGATTTGTATGTGTCTTTCTGGTGGTTCATCAAACGTAGATGCTACTACTTCTGCCCCGGAGCCTACTATTCTTCTCATTTCTGTAACTTCTTCCGGTCTTTCATCTATGAGAAGGATTATTAAATGAATTTCTGAATGGTTCTTTATTATAGCTTTTGCTATTCTTTGGATTAAAACTGTTTTACCGGCTTTAGGCGGTGCAACTATCAACCCTCTTTGACCTTTACCAATAGGTGCTACAAGGCTAACAACTCTCGTTGATAAATCAGATGGGTCGTATTCTAAATTCAATCTTTCTGTTGGGTGGTATGGGATAAGCTTATCAAAAGATGGTCTTTTCTTTAACTCTTCTACCGGAAGACTTCCAACTCTATCTATTCTGACTAATGCTCTGTATTTTTCACCTTCCTTTGGATTTCTTGCTACTCCAATAATTGTATCTCCAGTTTTAAGTCCAAATCTTTTTATCTGAGAAGGTGAAACATATATATCTTGTGGACTTGGTGCGTAATTGTTTTCAAGAAATCTAACAAACCCAAAACCTTCAGGAAGGATTTCTAAAACACCATTTATCTTAACTAAACCTTCTTTTTCTTCCTTTTTCTCTATGATTTTTTCTAAAAGCTCATCTTTTTTTAGTCCTGATATTTTTTCTACACCGAGCTCTTCAGCTAATTTTTTTAATTCTACCAATGTTTTTTCTTTCAATGATTCATGTGTGATGGTTGATAAGTCTACCATGAGACCTCCTTTAATTATTTGATTATTTACCTATGCAGAATTTACTAAAGATATTATCTAAAACATCTTCTGTTGATATAGCCCCTACGACTTCATCTAAATAATTTAAAGCCTCTTGAATGTAAATCATTAATATTTCTTTCTTGTTGATTAAATAGTTAATATGATTTTCTATCTCCTCTATTTTTTCCTTTGCTTGCTTTAGTAAAGTCGATTGTCTTAGGTTTATAAAGAGATTATCTTCTTTTTCTATGATTCCTAAGGATGTTATGATTTTTTCTTCTAACTCTTTTATTCCTTGATTGTTTATAACACTTGTATATACAATGTTATCATATTTTTCAAAAAAATCAATAGGTTTGTTGTTTAAATCAGATTTATTTACTACAATTATATGTAGCTTATCTTTAATTTTATCATAAATTTTTTTATCCTCCTCTGTAAAACCAGAAGATGCATCTATCACAAATAAGATAATATCAGCTTCATTTATTTTCTCTTGTGCTTTTTCTATGCCTATTTTTTCTATTTTATCTTCTGTATCTCTAAGCCCCGCTGTATCAAGTAAAATAACCGGAATATCTTTTATTTTAAGGCTTTCTTCTATAAAATCTCTTGTAGTTCCTTGTATTTCAGAAACTATTGCTCTTTCATAGCCAACAAGTGCATTAAATAAAGAGGATTTTCCAACATTTGGTCTTCCAACGATTGTAAGCTTAATACCTTCTTTTATAAGATTTCCTTTTTTATAGCTTGCTAAAAGTTTATCTATTTGAGATTTTACCTCTTCTAACTGAGAAATAATAAGACTGCTGTCTATCTCTTCCACATCTTCAGGAAAATTAATCTCAGCTTCTATCAAAGATATAAGATTTATTAACTTTTCTCTTAAAGTGTTTATCTGTTTAGATAATTTTCCTTCCAGTATAGAGACTGCAATTTTTGCTGCTCTTTCAGATTTTGCATTGATTAGGTCTGCTATAGCTTCTGCTTGTAATAGATCAATTTTTCCATTTAAAAAAGCTCTTTCTGTAAATTCACCCGGTCTTGCTAATCTTGCACCATACATAAAACAAACTTCTAATATGCTTTTTACAACAGGAACGCTTCCGTGGGGGTAAATCTCTACAAGGTCTTCACCGGTAAAGCTTTTTGGCTTTTGAAAGTATACGAATAAACCTTCATCGATAACTTCACCTTTATGGTTAAAAATTTTACCAAAATAAGCTTTTCTTGGAGTTATTTTTTCTGGCAAAGAGAATATTTTTCTACCTATTTCTAAAGCCTTATCCCCACTAATCCTAACTATTGAAATTGCTGATGGAATTAGTGGAGTTGCGTTTGCTACGATCGTATCTTTGTTCATTTTTTCATTGATTTGTTAACAATAACACTTTGAATTAATCCTAATATATTATTCGTTAGCCAGTATAAAACAAGTCCTGATGGAAAATTCATAAACATAAATGTAAACACGCCAGCCATAATATACATGATCATTCTTTGATTTTTATCTGAGGTTGGAGTTATAAACTGCTGAGCAACCATTGACAGCCCCATTAAGATTGGTAAAACATAGTAAGGGTCTTTATCTGAAAGGTCTTTTATCCAAAGCATAAACGGAGCATTTTTTAACTCAACTGTTACCATTAAAACATTGTACAATGCTATGAATATAGGAATTTGAGCAAGAATTGGCAAGCATCCGCTCATTGGATTTGCTCCAGCTTCTGCGTACAGCTTCACAATTTCTTCTTGCAGTTTTTGCGGGTCTTTTGCGTATTTTTTCTTAAGTTTTTCCATTTCCGGAGCAAGATCTGCCATTTTTTTCATTGCTTTTAAAGATTTATGATTAAGCGGGAATAACACAAGTCTTAATAATACAGTTAAGACAATGATTGCTAGCCCCCAGTTATGGACAAAGTCATATATAAAATGAAGCAGTAAGAATAAAGGTTTTCCAAGAATACCAAAGAAGCCAAAATCAATAGAACTTCTTAAATCTAAATCTGCATTCCAAAGCTTTTGATACTTATCTGTAATTTCTCCAAGAAGTGAGTAAAGTTTTGGACCTAAATAATTAAAACCTTCAAAAGATGCCGGGATTTCAGATAAAACAACGATAGTATCTTTTGCAACCGGAACTATATAAACAGTGTTTATACCACCTTTAATAAACAGAATCTGCATAAAATATTTATTTTCTTGACCAGCCCAAAGTATTTTATCTCTAATTGTTTGAATAGTATTAATGTCGTTGTCTATTTTTATAATTTCCTTGTCAGTCTTAATGATAGGTCCGTCATGTCCAAAAGTTCCCTCAGATTTTAAAGTTATACCTGTTAAATATGCCAATCCTACATTTTCAAGACCTTTGGTTTTAATGTCTACTGTTATAGTATTATCGTCGTTAATTGTATAAGTTTTTTCAACTTCTATATTTTCATTTTTTAAGTAAAATGAGATTTTATTATCTTGTATTTTTGATTCGTATTTTGAAAAGTTTAAAAGTTTTGTAATGTTTATATCTGTGGTTATGATTTCTCCAGAGAAAACTTTATTAGATTTAGAAAATTCAGGAACAATGTCAATATTATATCTATTATCAAAAGCTGATACTATTCTACCACCGATATTACTAAACTCTATATATCCTTCCTTTGTTTTAATCCTAACTATATCTTTTAAATTATCAACATTAACCCTTTCACCAGTTAAGACAAGGTCATAACTTCCGCTAATTTGTTTAATAGGAGCTGCAGCTTCTCTTTGAGTCTGCTGAGTTTGATTTTTTTGATTTTGAGTATTGTCTTTGAAAAAATATTGACTGATTAGAGAAAAAGATATCAGTAGTAGTCCAACTGCTCCAAAAAATATCATAAATCTCTTTTGCATATCTTGTTGTTCCATCTTTTCACCTCTAATGTTTTAAGGATAATCAACACCACCCTTTGAAAAAGGATTACATCTTAGAATTCTCCAGATAGCTTTTAATGAGCCTTTTATAATTCCATACTTTTCAATAGATAAAACTGCATACTCTGAGCAAGTCGGGTGAAATCTGCAACTCTGCCCTTTAATAGGTGAGATGTATTTTTGATAAAATCTTATTACGTTAATAAATAACTTTTTAACCATTATTTTTTAGCTTTCCTATTACTGTGTCAAGTTTAGATAGAATATCATAAACTTTTTTATTTAAAATACTTTTTTTTGCTATAAAAATCATATCGTATTTAAGATCATTTAATAAGTTAAGACGAAGCCTTACGGCTTCTCTTAGTAGTCTTTTTGCTCTATTTCTATCTACGGATTTTTTAAAGTTTTTTTTTGAAGCTACAAAAGCATACCTTGATTTTTCTTGATCGTTTTTTAAGTAAACCACCAAAAAATCTTCATTATCTAAAATTTGTTTCTTAGAAAAAATATTTTGTATGTCTTTTTTTTTAATGTGATCATTTACTTGATAGCAATACGCTTTCTTCCTTTTGCTCTTCTTCTTGCTAAAACTTTCCTTCCAGCTTTAGTTTTCATTCTTGCAAGAAATCCAGAAGTTTTCTTTCTTTTCTTATTTGATAAATGTGATTTTGCTTTCATATTCGCCATTTCTACACACCTCCTATAAAAATAAAATAAGGCAGCCCTTTATGGCTGCCAACAAATTTTTAAACTAAAATTTATCTTAGAAGCCTGCTTTTGAATCGAAAAGACCGGTAAAGATGAATATAATTGCGATAAGTAATGCATAGAGAACGAATGTTTCTATTAATGCCATACCAATGAACATAGTTGTTAATAATTTTGGACCCATGTTAGGGTTTCTTGCCATTCCTTCAAGAACACCTCTGATTGCATTTCCAAGACCGGCAGCACCACCACCTGCAGCTGCACCGATAGCAACACCAGCGCCGATAGCTAACGCACCATAAAATACAGCTCTTGCCATTGGGTCACCTTCTGCAGCAAACGCAGCAGAAACCGTTCCTACTAAAACCATCAACATCAACACTTTTGAGAACTTAACCATTATTAATACAACCTCCTATAAGTAATTATTTTTTTACAGTAAAGACATTAGAATCAGTTAATAAGTTTTCTATTCTGCTTTTAGCATCTATTCTGCTTTTAGCAGATGTTTTATTTTTTTTCTTCAAGATCCAGTGGAACAGGTAATCCAAATCTTGCTGCATTTCTTTTCACCACATACGTATCTTCTATTTCATGGAAAATGATAAGCTGACTATTGTATTTATTATCTAAGTCTTTTGCAATTTCTAAAGCTTTTAAAGAGATATTGTTAAACTGAAAGTTTATAAAAATCTTTGTTATTTCAACCATTAATCCTCCATTAGTGTTCAGCATGAGTAATAGCACCAGCGATGTAAACAGTTGTCAAGACTACAAAAACGTATGTTTGTAAGAATACAGCTATTAAGTGAATTAGCATAACTGGCATTGGAATTAAGAATGGGACAAGCATGATTAAAACTACGCTTATAAGCTCACCACCTGTCATGTTTGCAAAAAGACGAAGAGCCAATGTTACTGGTCTGCTAAGATGGCTAAGAAGTTCTATGATAACAAAAACCGGAGCCATTGCACGAAAAGGACCTAAAAAGTGTTTAAAGTAGTCAACACCATTTTCTCTAATACCTTCAAAGTTGTATATAAAGAATACTAAAAGAGCGAGAGCCATTGTTGTGTTTAAGTTTGCTGTTGGAGATTCTAAACCTGGTATAATTCCAAGTAAGTTTCCAAAGAATACAAACAATCCAATTGATGCTATCAATGGAAAGTATTTTCTACCTTTTTCACCCATATTTTCTTTTATAAGATTGTCTATAAATTCTATGTATATCTCAAATACGTTTTGAATAGGTGTCGGTATTAATGATGGCTTTTTTGCAAAAATAGTAAATATAATCGGAACCACTACTAACACTATAAGAGTCATTATAATATGCTGTTCCATTTGTTCCTCCATTATATTTAATTTTGTAATATTATACAGGATTTTTTTAAGCTTGTAAACTTATTGTATAAGTCATACCAGTTTGGAGAAATATAATAAAACTAAGAACTATAAAAACCTCGGGTGAGAAATTCAAATATAAATAAAACATCTAAAAAACTCCTTGGTGGCAGTTAAAATTTTAATAGTAAAAATTCTACCAAGGAGGTAAAAATGCAAAAATCTAATCTTTATTTTACAATATTTCAAAAAATCTCTGAGCATCTAACTATACTTTTAAATATTTCAAACACTCCTATTCTTACACTTGCCAGATTTGTAATTTAGACT
>Ga0081479_118300_pt1 | contig 37999 bp, 33 predicted proteins | sample MamHotmetagenome_FD_70984 | JGI IMG/M metagenome (GOLD analysis project Ga0081479, IMG submission 70984) | Hot spring cone microbial streamer communities from Mammoth Hot Spring (Liberty Cap Streamers), Yellowstone National Park, USA - T=72 v2... | ecosystem: Environmental > Aquatic > Thermal...
ACTCCGGTGTCAGCCGCACGCTAAGCACCTTGAGCGTCGAGTAGGATGTTAAGGTTCAGTGCATGTAGTGCCTTTTTGGGCCAAATATTGGTCTTGTGACCAGGCCCAGGCTCCTGAACCGAAGTCAAAATCTTGTGATTCAATGCCGTTTTTCAACGAATCGCTTCCGGTTGCACAAAACTTGGGTTAAAGGCTTTTGGTTCCCACTAATGGGGTAGTTTTCAAAGTGGCGTGATTTCAATTTCATCTGTGACAGACCAGTAGTTACTGACAAACGCAAGGGTGAGGAGACGCTGGACGGTGCACTCTGGACGGTTCTCCCATGACAGTTCACTGTCGGATTGTCGTCTTTTCTCTTTGACGCCCCTGCCAACCTGCGCTATACTTGAAAGCGCAGGCGGTGATCCGTGTGTTTCACGGCTTGCAGGACGGATTAACGCTTTCCATTCCATAAAGGAGGCCCCTATGTCCTTCAAACTGACCTATGCCACGATGTTCAATCCCCCTGAGGAGATGCATCAAAAGTACGAGGAGGCCCTGGCAAAAGTCAAAGCCTCGTTGGGGCGCGAGTATGCGATGTTCATTGATGGCAAAGATGTCTTTGCCGAGGAGAAATTCGAGGATCGCACCCCGATCAACACAGACGTGGTCCTGGCCGTGATGCAGAAGGGTAATGAGCGTCATGCGCAGATGGCGCTGGAAGCAGCGCGTAAGGCATTCCCGATGTGGAGCCATACTCCATGGCAGGAACGCGTGCGCCTGCTGCGCCGGGCGGCGCAGTTGATTGAGGAGCGCATTTTCGAGCTGGGCGCGGCCATGTCACTGGATGTGGGGAAAAATCGCATGGAGGCGCTCGGCGATGTGCAGGAAACAGCAGACCTGATCTACTATGCCTGCTACCAGATGGAGAAAAACAATGGTTTCATCGTCGAGATGGGCAAAGACCCGCTCCCGAATCATGATGCCACCAACATCTCTGTCTTGCGCCCCTATGGCGTCTGGCTGGTGATCAGTCCCTTCAACTTCCCCTTCGCGCTGACTGGCGGGCCCGCAGGCGCCGCCCTGGTGACAGGCAATACGGTGGTCATCAAGCCCGCAACCGATACTCCCTGGATCGTGCGCCTGCTGGTAGAATGCTTCCGCGATGCGGGCATCCCCGATGGGGTGGTGAACTTCGTGACCGGGCCGGGGCGCACGCTGGGGCAGGCGCTGATTGATAGCCCTGAAGTGGATGGCGTAACGTTCACTGGCTCCTACGATGTGGGCATGAAAATTTTCCGTGACTTCGCTCAGCGCAATTATATCCGCCCGGTCATCCTGGAGCTGGGAGGCAAGAATCCGACCATCGTTTCGCGCCATGCCAACCTGGACGATGCAGCTATTGGCATTGTACGCTCGGCTTTTGGGCTGCAAGGGCAGAAGTGCTCGGCTGCCTCGCGCGTTTTCATCGAAGCACCCGTCTATGACGAGATGCTCCATCGCCTGAAGTCGCTGACCGAGAAGCTCAGCGTTGGCGATCCCACCGATCGCAAAAACTGGATGGGGCCGGTCATCAACCAGAACGCCTACAACGATTTCAAGAACTTCACCGAGGAACTTTCTCAGGCCGGCGGTCACTTCCTGACGGGCGGCCATGTGCTGGTGGAAGGCGAGCTGGCAAAGGGATATTACTGCGCACCGACCTTTGTGACCGATGTGCCTCTCACCCATCGCCTGTGGAAATACGAGATGTTCCTCCCCATCAGCACCATTGCGAAGGTGGAGAGCCTGGAGGAGGCGATGCATTATGCCAACGATGTCAATTATGGTCTGACAGCCGGTTTCTATGGCACGGAGGAAGAGGCGGAGTGGTTCTTCGATAACATCCAGGCCGGCGTGACCTATGCCAATCGCCCACAAGGCGCGACGACCGGCGCCTGGCCCGGTTTCCAACCCTTCGGCGGCTGGAAGGGCTCCGGTGCGACGGGCAAGAACGCTGGCGGGCATTATTACCTGCCTCTCTACATGCACGAGCAGATCCGCACCCTGGTTCGCCCCAAGAAATAACCTTCTGATGCGCAGGCCCCTCTGCTTCGGGGAGGGGCCTTTTTTCTGCCATGGATGATTTCCTGTATCGTGTGGGCGTTTACTTTTTCCTCCTGGCAGTGGGCTTTTTCCTGCTCTTTGTTGCCAGCGATTGGAGCGGTGTCACAAACTTTGATTATTTTTGCACCTCCCTGGTTTTGTTTGCCATTGGCTGGTACTTTGCGCGGCGCGGGACTCCATCCCCTTCGCAGAGCGGGCGCTTCGCCACGGTACGCAAATGGCGGGAGGCCTGGCACCAGCGCCGTCAGAAAAAGGCGGAGGCGAAGAAAAAGAAGTGATGGTGAAGTGAGTATTTGGAGGAATGACCATGCGTTCCATTGCTTTGGTGCTTGTATGGATGTGGGTACAATGGTTGCCCAGACCATGACCGCCTATGTTGATGAGCTGAAGGCCACGCAGGTAGTACAAACACTGGAGGCGCTTCAGACACAAGTGGCGGCTGCCGGCGACACTCCGCCATTGGCCTCCCCTGCCATTCCGAGCAGTGTCTCGCCCTCTCCCACGCCCGCGGCTCCGCTCCCCTCCCCGATGCCCGAAGAAATCGCTCCCCATCCTCTACCGCCCGCATATACCGGGATCACCCTTCACAATGGCGAATGCTTTGACCTTGATAGCGGTCAGATTTTCACTTCGGCAAACCCTCTATGCGACATCTGGTTGGTTGAGCCAGCGTTGATTCGCCAACAGAACGGTGCACGCCTTTCGGGCTATGTTACCCGGACTCCGCCGACTCGCAGTGCCTGCCTGGGGGCACGCTATGAACCAGGCGATCTGGTCATGCAAACGGGCCTGTATTATTGCTTTATCACAAATGCTGGTCAACCAGGATTCCTGGTGCCAACCGGTTATCTGGGTGGAATTCCGCCCACAGCAATTGTGTTCAATTACTGGGTGTTCCATTAAAGCGATTCGCCGGCCATGGCATGAGACACGCGAAATCCCGCTTTTTTTCTTTACGAATGCCGTTATAGCTCATCTGTCTTGAGCGGAGCGTAATGGAATAGCAATGGCGCGCCATGACAGATGTTTATGACCACTCTATGAGCATCCCTCCCTACGGAGAAATGTATGTCCAAGCTGATGTCCCTGCAAGAAGCCATTGCCCGTTTTGTACAGGATGGCGATCTGGTCTATGCTGCCGGGTTCACTCATCTCATCCCCTTTGCGGCTGGTCATGAGATCATTCGTCAGCGAAAGCGCAATCTGATCCTGGCGCGCGCCACGCCGGACCTGATCTACGATCAAATGGTGGCGGCCGGCTGTGCACGCAAAATCATCTTCTCCTATATGGGCAATCCCGGCGTGGGTTCTCTGCGCATGGTTCGAGCAGCCATTGAGCGCGGCGAGCTGGAATGGGAGGAATATTCCCATTTTGGCATGATCTCCCGCTTGCAGGCCGGGGCTGCCGGACTTCCCTTTATGCCCATGCGTCAGACCGGCGCCACCGATCTGGAGCGCGCCAACCCAAACATCCGCCGCATCACCGACCCTTATAGCGGCGAAGAAGTGATCGTCGTCCCGGCGCTGAACCCGGATGTGGCCATTGTCCATGTGCAGCGCGCCGATGTTCAGGGCAATGCCCATTTATGGGGCATTATCGGCGAGCAGAAAGAGGCGGCCTTCGCCGCGCGCCGCGTGATCCTGACCGCTGAGGAGATCGTGGACGAGGAAGTCATCCGCTCCGACCCGAACCGCACCCTGATCCCCGGCTTCATTGTCAGCGCAGTATGTCATGTCCCCTATGCCTGCCATCCCTCCTATGCCCAGGGCTACTATGATCGCGACAATGCCTTCTATCTGCAGTGGGATAAGATCAGCGAATCGCCGCAGGCCGTGCAGGAATGGCTGGAGGAATGGGTCTATGGGGTGCGGGATCGGCAGGAATACTGGGAGAAGCTTGGCCCCGAAGTGCACCAGCGATTGCGTGTGCCGCCGCGCTGGAGCCAACCGGTGAATTACGGGAGCTACTGATGAGTGTGCCCGAACTGGATTTCGGCGGTCAGGGGGCAACGCTCGTTTTCCTCCATGCGAACGGCTATCCCCCTGCCTGTTATCGCCCCTTGCTGGAGTTGCTCAGCCGCCATTTTCGCGTGCGCGCCCCGTTGCTGCGCCCGTTGTGGTCCAACGAGGAGGCCTCCCGCCTTGAAGACTGGCACATTTTCAGCCGTGACCTTCTCCAATACCTGCAGGAGAACGCCCTCGATTCCGTGATCGGCGTTGGGCATTCCATCGGCGCGGTGACTTTGCTGCGCGCCGCGCTCTGGCAACCGCAACCCTTTCGGGCGTTGGTTTTGCTCGATCCGGTGCTTTTCCGGCCCTCCTTCATGCTCTTCTGGAATCTGGTGCGTGCCCTGGGGCTGGGGTATCGGATGCATCCTTTGATCCCGCTGGCGCTGCGCCGTCGTCGGACGTTCGATAACCTGGAGCTGGTCTTTAGGGCTTACCGGCAGCGACCGGTTTTCCGCTATTTCAGCGACGAAAGCCTGTGGGCCTACATACGGGGCATTGTGCAGCCGGCGCAAGATGGCACTTATACGCTGATCTATCCCCCGGAATGGGAGGCGCGCATCTATTTCACCGGCGTCTGGCGCGATTGGGACATCTGGCGCCATGTGCCCCACCTGCGTCCCCCGACTTTGATTCTACGCGGCGCCGAGACGGATACGTTTCTGGAACCCACGGCCCGTTTGCTCCAGCGCCGTGCGCCGCATGTCCAGGTGCAGACACTGGAAAAGACGACCCACCTTTTGCCCCTGGAACGCCCGCAGGCGGTGGCCGAAGCGATCCGTTCATTCTTGAAGACGACGCTTATGGAGTGATGCGATGGGTGAAGTGAACTATTCTGCGGCAGAACTGATGATTGTCAACGCCGCGCGCCTGCTGCGCGATGGCGATGTGGTCTTTGTCGGTGTGGGGCAGCCCAACCTGGCCTGTAATCTGGCCAAACGCACCCATGCCCCGAATCTGGTGATGATCTACGAGGCGGGCGTGATCGGCGCAGAGCCGGCGCGTTTGCCGCTCTCCATCGGCGATCCCACGCTGGTCAGCGGAGCGCTTTCGGTGGTCAGCATGTATGATATTTTCGCCCTCTATCTTCAGCGGGGCAATGTGGATGTTGGTTTCATGGGGGGCGCTCAGATTGACCGCTTTGGGAACATCAACGCCACGGTGATCGGCGATTACGCGCATCCGAAGGTGCGCCTGCCCGGCTCGGGCGGCTCCCAGGAGATCGCGGCCTGGGCCAACCGTTGCTATATTCTCACCCCCCACCAGAAACGACGCTTCCCGGAGCGGGTGGATTTCCTGACCTCCGCCGGTTTCCTCTCCGGGCGCGCAGAGCGCCAACGCCTGGGGCTGCGCGGCAAGGGGATCGAGGCTGTCGTCACAGATATTGGCATCCTGGAGCCGAACGAGGAAGGGGAATTGATCCTGACCGCGCTTCATCCGGGGCGCACCGTTGAAGAAGCGAAAGCGAACACCGGCTGGGATTTGAAAGTGGCCGCCACCCTGCGCATCACCGATCCGCCGACACAGCGTGAGCTGGATATTCTGCGCCACGAACTCGATCCGCAGGGCATTTACTTGAAGTGAAGAACGGGCCGGGCATGGCGGGGTCTGCGAACGCGCTCCCTCTTGCTGCGAGCGAAGCATCTCTCCCCCGGCCGCGGGCAGGGGTTGGGAGAGCGTCGGCGCGCAGGCAGGAAGAGTACTTCGCCTTCCGTGGCGATTTGCGATGACCGGGGGGATGGCCTGAAGTGAAACCGTGGGATTCCCTTCGCTGGGGACTTCTGAGCGGGCTGCTGTTCCTGGCTTTGAGCGCGTGTGGAGCGACTCTCACCCCATGGCCCACGCCTGAAACGCCTGTTCCGAGCGCGACCTTCACCCCTTTCCCGGCGCTCCCGACGCCCAGCCTCACGCCTTCGCCCTTTCCCCCGACCTCCACGCCCGATCCCACCCTCAATCCCCTGACCGGCCTGCCTGCTGTTCATCCTGAGCTACTGCAGCATCGCCCGGTGGCGATCAAGATCACCAACTTTCCGCGCTACGTGCGCCCGCAGTCAGGGCTTTCCCATGCGGATGTGGTCTTTGAATATTACATCGAGGCAGAGCTAACGCGTTTCATCGCCGTTTTCTATGGGGACGAGGCCGAGCGCGTGGGGCCGGTGCGTTCCGGTCGCTATTTCGATGCCCATGTGGCGCGCATGTTCCAATCGTTCTTCGTTTTCAAGTTCGCCGATCCGCGGGTGATGCGCTATCTGACAAACAGCGATCTTGCTCCTTACCTGCTGGTCATTGAAAACGGAGAATGTCCCCCTTTTGCGTTGGGAAAAAACACGTTTGATAACTACAATAACGTGTTCTTCGAGCTGGTGAAATTTCGCCGTGTTTGCCTGGCAGGAATGCAGGCGGAAGACCGCCCGCCCTCGTTCACGCCCTGGCGCTTTGACCCGCGCCCGCCGCAGGGGGAGGTCGGGGTGCGCATTTCGATCCGCTACTCTGCGGATAGCTACCATCTCTGGCTTTACGATGCTTCCAGCGGTCGTTATCAACGCTACCAGGAAACGGCAGATACGCGGGATGGGAAACCGGAGTCCTATGCCCCTTTGACCGATGCGCTGGATGGCCGCCCCATCCTGGCGGATAACGTGGTGGTGCTCTTTGTTCCACACCTCTTTGCCAACCGCTACGATAAGGATGACGAGGTCTTCCAGATCAACCTGGAGGGCTTTGGGCCGGCGGTACTCTTTCGGGATGGAATGGCGCAGGAAGGCTACTGGCGTCGGGAGGAAACCTATCAACCCCTGCGCCTGACAGATGCCTATGGGGAGCCGCTGCCTCTCCGCCCAGGCATCACGTTCTATCAGGTGCTCGGCCTCTCCTCGCGGTACTGGTCAGCGCCGGATGGCTGGCATTTCATCTTTCAATTCCCATGAGCTGATTTCAAAAGCGATCATCCATCGTCCACTTCTGCCCTCCCACCCTTTACACCGCCTGCTTCCTGGCGGAAATTCTGCTCCGCGCTTTCTGGACGAACGGCCAGGGATCAGGTATCATGAGCGTATGCCTCACGTCGTGCGCGTTTGCCTGATGCCCTTGCGGATCGAGGCCAGGAATCCAGCGCTGAATTTCCTGCGCTTCCAGCAGAGACTGGAAGAGGTGGCCCGCTTTCGCCCGGATATTGTATGCCTGCCGGAATGCGCCTGGAGCGGCTATCTCTACGAAGAAAAGGATTTTGAGGCATTTGCCGAGCCGATCCCCAGTCCGAGAACACAGGCAGTTTCCGCCCTCGCCCGCAAATACCATTGCCATATTTGCTTTGGGATGCTGGAGCGTGCGCCAGAAGGGGTTTATAGCTCCGCCCTCTGGATAGAGCGGAACGGCGAAATCGCGCTGCATTACCGCAAAATCTCCGAAGACCCACCCTTCCAGCGGGGAAGCGAAGTCAAGCACGTGACGGTGGACGCTGGACGTTTTGCGGTGATCCTGTGCGGTGACTTGTTCGATGAGAAAATACAGGCTAAAATTGAGCGCGACGTGGATGCCTTGCTCGTTCCGCTGGCCAGAAGTTTCGATGGCAAATCCCCCGATCTGGAACGCTGGCTGCGGGAGGAACGCCAGGCCTATGCGGAAGCAGTGCGCAAAATCGGCGTGATGGGCTGGCTCGTGAATTTACTGGAGGATTCCAGCATTCCAGAAGCCGCATTCGGCGGCGCGATGATCATCGGTCGGGATGGGGAAATCCTGGCAGAATCCGCGCACGGTACGGACGAGCCGCTGATTTACGATCTCGTGGTGTCCAGCCAATGACTGTGACCAGACTGTAGAATGGAGGCAAAGATGCGTAAAATTTTTGCGTTTCTCATTGGTGTTCTTCTGGGGAGCCTGGTGGGGAGTACGATTGCCCTGCTCCTGGCGCCCGCTTCCGGGGAGCAATTGCGCGCCCAATTGCGCCAGCGCGCCCAGGCAGTGGCAGCCGAGGTACGGAAAGCAACAGAGCAACGGCGGATCGAGCTGGAGCAACGCCTGCAAGAACTACGCAGCCGGGGCGCCTGATCGGCCATGACCTTCTCTATCGTCGCTTGTGATTTAAGCGAACCGGCCTGGGGCGTCGCCGTTGCCTCGAAATTCCCCGCCGTGGGCGCCGTCGTCCCCTGGGCGCAGGCAGGCGCCGGCGCGATTGCCACCCAGTCTTATGCCAACACTTCGTTCGGGCCGCGCGGGCTGAGTTTGCTGGCGCAGGGATGGAGCGCCGCCGGGGTGCTGGAGCGATTGCTCGCTGAGGACGAAGGGCGCGAATTGCGTCAGGTGGGCATCGTGGATGTGCAGGGGAATGCCGTTACCTTCACGGGAAAGGAGTGCTTCGCCTGGGCCGGCGGTCGCACTGGCCCTGGCTATGCCATCCAGGGTAACATCCTCCGCGGCGCAGAAGTCGTTGAAGCCATGGAGCGCGCCTTCCTGGAAACGCGCGGCGACCTGCCCCATCGTCTCTATGCGGCGTTGCTGGCCGGAGATCGGGCCGGCGGGGATCGGCGAGGGCGTCAGAGCGCTGCCATCTATGTCGTCAAGCCTCATGGCGGCTATGGAGGCTTCCTGGACCGCTGGATAGATTATCGGGTGGATGACGATCCCGATCCGGTGCTCCGACTCGGGCATCTGCTGGAATTGCACGAGCTATATTTTGGGAAGAGCGACCCCGCTGAACGCGTTCCACTGGAGGGGGAGCCGCTGATCGCACTCCAGCGGCTGCTGCAGGCGCAGAAGCTCTATGCAGGCCCTCTCCATGGGAGACTGGATGAAGCAACCGCGGCGGCCCTGCGCACCTTCCTCGGCAACGAGAACTTTGAAGAACGCTCCAGCGTGGAAGAGGGCTGGATAGATCGCCCTGTGCTGGAATATCTGCTCCGTCATTTTCCCACAACCTGAACGGGTGGATGCGATGAACCTGATCCTGGACATGGATGGCGTTCTCTGGCGCGGGGAGGCGCCGATTGGCAATCTGGCGGAGATTTTCCAGGAAATGCGCCGGCGGGGTTGGCGCTTTGTCTTTGCCACGAATAACAGCACGCGCACGCCGCAGGAATACGTGGCGCGCCTGGAGCACTTTGGCGTGCCTGCCGAACCCTGGCAGGTTGTCACCTCTTCGCAGGCTGTGGCGGAGATGATCCGTCGCGAGCACCCACAGATTGAAACGGTCTTCGCCATTGGCGAGAACGGACTGCTGCGTGCGCTGGAAGCGCGCGGGTTGCGCTGCCTGCCTGTGGAACAGGCTCAGGAAGCCCAGGCGGTCGTTGTCGGGCTGGATCGGCAGGTGAACTTTGCCAAAATGTCAGAGGCCACCCTGCTGGTACGGCGCGGCCTGCCTTTTTATGCCACCAATCCTGATCGCACCTTCCCGACCCCTCGTGGCGAAATCCCCGGCGCCGGCGCCTGGGTCTCGGTGATCGTGACTGCCAGCGATGTCACCCCACGCTTCGCCGGCAAGCCCTCCCCCTACCTGATCGAACTTGCGCTGCAACGTCTGGGAAGCGCGCCGCAGGATACCTGGGTGGTTGGGGATCGCCTGGAAACGGATGTCGCTGCTGCCCAGGCGGCCGGATGCCGTTCTGTGCTTGTGCTGAGCGGCGTTTCCACCCGTCAGCAGGCAGAGCGATGGTCGCCGCCCCCCGACCGCGTGGTAGAGAATCTGGCCGCGCTTCTGGAAGAAAGGGACAGATGATACGAGCCGTTTTGTTTGATTTGGGAGGGGTGCTCCTGCGCACCGAATTCGAGGCTCCGAGACAATACCTGGCCGAACGATTGGGGCTGGAATTCGAGGAGCTGCTTCGCCAGGTTTTCGATAGCCCCTCGGCGCGGAGCGCTTCGCTGGGCGAGATCACTGCCGCCGCCCACTGGGCCGAGCTGGCGCGCCGCTGGCATCGCCCTGCTGAAGAGGCCGCTTTCCTGAGCAAACAGTTTTTCGCCGGGGATTTGCTGGACCGCGAGCTGGTAGATTTCATCCGATCCCTGCGCCCGCAATTCAAGACCGGGCTGATCTCCAATGCCTGGGATGATCTGCGTCAGTACCTGCGCCAGATGCGCCTGGAAGATGCGTTTGATGTGATTGTCATCTCTGCTGAGGTCGGCCTGGTCAAGCCGGATGCGCGCATCTATCAGCTTGCGCTGGAACGCCTGCAAGTGCAACCCTATGAGGCGATCTTTGTGGACGATTCGCCGCCGAACGTGCAGGCTGCACGCGAGCTTGGAATGTGGGCGATCCAGTTCACCGATCGCCATCAGACCCTGCACAACCTTCAACGGATTCTGGATGGGATGAAATGAACCTGGCATTCCGATTTGGTACGGTTGGCTCACCCCTTAAGACGCCCCCTAAGCCTGGCGGGAGCGTTGGTGCTATCCTGTACCTGCGCAGCCTGGGGCTGGATGCGCTGGAGCTGGGCTGGGTGCAGGCGGTGCGCGTCACGCAGGCAACTTGCGAAGCGATTCGGCAAACCGCCCAGGAGCAGGATGTTGCCATCAGTGTCCATGCGCCCTACTTTATCAACCTGAACGCAGAGGATGAAGAGTGGCCGAAATCACGGAAGCGATTGATGGATGCTGCTCATTATGGCTATCTGGCCGGCGCCACGGATATTGTCTTCCATCCCGGCTCCTATTTTGGTCAGACGCCTGCGGAAGTGATGCGGCGCGTGCTGCCGCGGCTGGAATCCTGCCTGGAAGAGCTACGCGCCCAGGGCAATCCGGTGCGCCTTCGCCCCGAGACGATGGGGAAAGCGGCCATGTTGGGATCGCTCGAGGATACCCTGGTCATGGCGCGGTCACTGCCTGGTGTTGAACCATGCCTGGACTTTGCCCATCTTCACGCCCGCGCCGGCGATGGGAGCATGAACACCGCCGATGAGTGGCGCAGCGCCCTTGAGGCCTATGCTCAGGCCTTGGGAGAAGAGGCGCTCAAGCGATTGCATATCCATCTCTCGGGCATTGCCTACGGGCCGAAAGGGGAAAAAGAACATCTGGTCTTCGAGCAGGCCGATCTGAATGTGAGGGCGATCTTTGAGGTGCTGCACGAAATGGGCTGCGAAGGCCGCATCCTGTGCGAAAGCCCAATCCTGGAAGAGGATGCCCTGCGGCTGAAAGCCTGGTGGCAGGAGATCGCGGCCTGAGAAAGCCAGCCATGCGCTGCAAGGCAAGAGGAGGCTCCGCTCGCTTCAGCCTCTCCGCCAGCGCTGCTGACGTTCCAGGAGCAGGTTTAGCTCCAGCGATTGATCCGTCAGTTTGCGTAAAATCTGGGATCGAAGGCTGCCTTCGGCAGCAGCAAGCTGTTCTCGAAGCGCGGCTATCTCCTGGAGCAGCTCCACTTCACGGGGCAGGAAGCCGGCCTGTTTCATGAGCGCGTAAGCCGCGCGCCACGCTGGGGGAGCGCTGAAATAATCTTCCAGATTTAGCGGCTGACCGCGTCCCTCCAGCGACTCAAACTCCCCCCGTTCCATCGCTTCTTGAATGCGATTCTCAGCGATCCGTGTCAGTGCGCTCATTTTTCCTGCGTGATCTCATCGGAGAGCTCGTCCAGTTCTTCGATTTCCGCCTCGCTCAAACGCCAGCCGCTGGCGCCTGCGTTCTGGATGGCCTGGGCCGCGTTCTTGGCCCCTGGAATGGGCAAGGCGCCTTTGCAGATCAGCCAGTTGAGAGCCACCTGGGAGGGCGATTTTCCCCCATGCGCCTCGCCGATCTGGCGCATCCGCTCGATCAGGCGTGGCAGCGAGGGCAACAAACGCCGGTAGCGCGTTCCGCGAACGCCGGGCGGCGGATTTTCAGGCCCATATTTGCCGGTCAACAACCCCATCTCCAGGGGACTGTAAGCGATCAATCGCACGCCTAATTCCTTGCATCGCGCCAGCAACCCGTTCTTCTCCACGCGTCGATCCAGCAGGCTGTATTTCACCTGATTCGAGGCCAGCGGCAGGCCATGACGCTGTAAGGTCGCATAGGCCTGCATCATCTGGCTCAGGTTGTAATTGGAAACGCCCACCGTGCGCGTCAACCCCTTTTCGACTGCCTCCACCATCGCCTCCATCCAGGTCTCAATGGAAAGAGGCGGAAAGGGCCAGTGAATCTGATATAAATCTACCTGGTTTAATCCCAGACGCTCCAGGCTGTTTCGCAAGGCGCGCAGGAGGAAGCGGCGCGAAAGCCTCCAGGGGAACGGCATGAACTTGGTCGCTACCAGCACGGGTTCTTCCGTCTCCTTCAAAAAAGCTCCCAACAAACGCTCGGAGCGCCCGTTGCCATAGACCTCGGCGGTGTCTACCAGGCGCACCCCGGCCTGGATCGAAGCCAGGAAAGCCTCCCGAATGGCTTCTTCGTCATAGCCCTGGCCGAATTGCCAGATGAAGCGATCCCCCCATTGCCAGGCCCCCAGGCCCAGTTCGACCACGTGGAGAAAACGAGTGGCATCAGGAATTGAGGACATTCACACCTCCAGAATGCTCTGCTGAAAATGTTTCACAGCTCCTGCCATCGCTGCTTGCCAGCCATCGGCAGGGAATCTCCGGATCAGTGATTCGGGCAGCGGGCGAATGCTGGTTACAGTCATCCAATAGCCCTCATGGATCTGCTCGTTACAGACGCGGCGACGAAGGGTTGGTTTCAAAGGTTGGGCAAGCAAGACACCTTTACTTACCTGAATCTGTGCCGGCTCGCGGCACATACCTGAAGGAGCGAAGTCGCTCTCCGCTACAAACAGTGGTAGGCGCATTTTACCAACTGCCTGGCACTCGCCCCGGCTCTAATCCGAAAAAATAGTAGCCTAAAAACCCTATGAAACCACCTTCTCTTGATATACCTGGGCTATATAATGCGAACCCCAAAAAGACAATCCAAAAGGTGAGCATCAGTGCCATGTAGTTCAGTAACATACGCCACTGCTTATAGTGATTACTCACAAATTTATCAAACAGTATTGCCACTGTGATTTGGGATATTACAAATAAGGGGACTCGGATCATGTAAATATCCATCATGCGAGTACCGTTGTTAACTCCAATATCGAAATAAACCATGTAGTCAAATGAAAAATACACAAAAAACACCGTTAATGAGGTGCTGAATATTACATGTGCTCCTGGAAGGATTATTTTCTTCATTTCAAACTCCCATCATCTACCCAATAGATGAGCACTGCTACACCGGGGCCATTTTTCTGAATGTTCAAATAATCGTTTGTATGAGATGAGTCCACTGCAAAAACTCACCACGGAGAGCACAGAGCACACAGAGCGTGTAAGGTTTATGAATAAAAGGATAATTTTTGGCCACTTGGTGTATGTAAAAATTTTCACATCCATATTTTTTGATAAAGATAAAATTATCTTTAGTCTCTGTGATCTCTGTGGTCTCTGGGGTGAAAAGATGACCTTTTTGCAGGGAAGTCTTTATTTTTCATTAATCTGTCGTTGATCAATTTTTCAGGCCATACCGTCAACGAATTTTTTTAACGAATAACCGAATGTGTGTTTCCCTTTCGTTGGCGGTATCCTCCGGCAGGAGGGAAAGATTGGGCTATGCTGCCACCATCCACGTTTGTCTACCGTCCATCGTCTGAGGGGATGGAAAGCCCGTCCTGCAGTCATCTCGCCTACCGTCCGTCCCGCTGTCCGTCGTTCGTGTCCGTTGCCTGTCTTGCGGTGCCGTCCGCCGTCCATATTCGTTTATTCGTTCCCCGTTCGTTGACGGTTTTCCTTACCGGAGTCGGTTGTTTTTGCCTGACAGGATGTCCCTCATGTGCTACGCTCTCACCACCTGTAGCCTGCAAATGTCAAAAACGCGCTATAATCCCTGCAACGCGCCACCGAAACCACACTTCTCTGGATTATACATCAGCGTCTGAGAATGTCAACATGAAGCCCTGCGCCGAAAATTCACCGTGGAGAGCGTAGAGTACATAAAAGGCGCAAAACTTACGAACAAATGATAATTTTTGCTTCAGAATTCAATCCTGAGCAAAAAACGGGTAAAATATATCTAATCTCCTGCAGGGGTAGGATGGATATGCCGAGCTATGACTATATCTGTCTGAACTGTCGCAAACGGTTTGAAGTGTTTATGAGTTATTCCGAATACGGGAAGCGCCCGGTGCAGTGCCCGCATTGTCACAGTGAACACGTGCGGCGACGCATTGGGCGAATCCGGGTTTTGCGCTCCGAGGAAAGCCGCCTGGAAGCGCTCGAAGACCTGGCGGATGCGAACGCGCTCGAAGGCCTGGAAAAGGACCCGCGCACCCTGGGGCGCATGATGCGGAAAATGGGCGAAGAACTGGGCGAGGAGCTACCCCCCGAATTCGACGAAGTGGTGGATCGCCTGGAGGCCGGCCAGAGCCCGGAAGAGATCGAAGCAGCCCTGCCCGAGCTGGCTGGCGAAGGCGGCGCCGAGGAAAGCGAAGAGAAATTGTAATCCTGGAGGACACTCAATGTTGGAAAAACTTTCTGCACTGGAACAACAGGCCCTCGAGGCGCTGGAAGGAATCACCGAGGAGCAGGCCCTGGAGGCCTGGCGCGTCGCTCACCTGGGGCGCAATGCGCCACTCATGCAGGTATTTTCTGCCCTGGCAACCCTGCCACGAGAGGAGCGCCCTCTGGTCGGCCAGCGAGCCAATCAGGTAAAAACCCGCCTGGAACAGGCCTTCGCGGAAAAGCAACGTCAGCTCAAAGAGACCTGGCTGGCGCGCACCCTGCAGGCCGAACGCCTGGATGTCACCCTGCCGGGGCGCCGTCCGCCTTTGGGACGCCTTCACCCCTCCACCCAGCAGTTGCGCCGTGTCTTGAGCATCCTGGCCGAGATGGGATTTCAGGTGTTCACCTCGCGGGAAGTGGAAACCGATGAATACAATTTCCAGCTCCTGAACATCCCACCGCACCATCCGGCGCGTGAAATGCAGGATACCTTTTACGTGGACGCCGGCCTCAAAGATGATACGTACAACTGGGTGCTGCGCACACACACTTCCCCCGGCCAGATTCACGCCATGCGCTATTTCGCCGCCCTCAATCCGCAGGACCCTCCGCCGATCCGCATCGCTTTGCCGGGGATGTGCTTCCGCTATGAGCAGATCACGGCGCGCTCGGAGATTCAATTCCATCAGGTCGAAGGGCTGGTAGTGGGGCATCATGTCACCTTCAGCGATTTGAAGGGCACCCTGGTAGATTTCTGCCGCCGCATGTTTGGCCAGGAAGCCCGCGTGCGTTTCCGCCCCTCTTACTTCCCGTTCACCGAGCCTTCGGCTGAAGTGGATGTCGAGTGCTTCGTCTGCGGCGGAAAGGGCTGCAGCGTGTGCAAATATTCCGGCTGGCTGGAAATCCTCGGCGCCGGCATGGTTCACCCGGTCGTGTTGCAGAACGGTGGATACGATCCGCAACGCTACACCGGCTTCGCCTTCGGGATGGGGCCGGAGCGCCAGTTCATGCTCCGCTACCGGGTGGAGGACATTCGCTTCTTCTGGAGCAACGATCTGCGCTTCCTGGAGCAATTTTGATCGCGCTCAGGACTCCAATTTTCCCATTCTGAGGCACTTATGAAGGTCCCCGTTTCATGGCTTAAAGATTTTGTTTCGCTGGACGATCTGAGCATTGAGCAAATCGCCCGTGCACTGACTTTTGCCGGCCTGGAGGTGGAAGAAATCCGCTATGTGGGCTGGCCCATGCAAGAGCCGATTCATGAGTTCAAGGTGAGCGGTCTGAGCTGGGATCGGGAGAAAATCGTCGTGGCCGAGATCCGCGAGGTCATGCCCCACCCCAATGCCGACCGCCTGGTGCTGTGCGATCTCTACGATGGGCAGCAACAACACACGGTGCTGACCGGAGCGCCCAACCTCTTCCCCTATAAGGGGGCCGGTCGCCTGCCACAGCCGATCAAGGTGGCATACGCGAAAGAGGGGGCCGTGCTCTACGATGGACATGCCGAAGGGCAGAAACTCACCACCCTCAAACGCACCCGCATTCGCGGCGTGGAATCCTATTCGATGGTATGCTCAGAGAAAGAGCTGGGCATCTCCGACGATCATGAGGGGATCATCGTGCTCGATGAAGACGCGCCGGTTGGGATGCCGCTGGCCGATTACATGGGAGATGTGGTGCTGGAGATCAGCATTCTGCCAAACATGGCGCGCGCGCTGAGCATCCTGGGCATTGCCCGCGAACTGGCGGCGATCTTTGATCGTCCCCTCCGCCTGCCCGATCTGCGCCTTCCATCTCCGTATGCGGAGGGTCGGCTGGCGGATCAGGTGGAGATCGAAATCACCAGCCCCGAGCTCAATCCGCGTTTTGTGCTCGGCCTGATCTGCGATGTCCAGATTCGCCCCAGCCCCTATTGGGTGCAGCGACGGCTGAAGCTGGCCGGTATGCGTCCCATCAACAATATTGTGGATGCCACGAACTACGCCATGCTTGAACTGGGGGAACCGCTCCACGCCTTCGATTACGACGTGCTGCGCGCACGCGCCGCAGGGGGGAAGGTGCATATCCTCACCCGTACCGCCCGCCCTGGCGAGCGGCTCCAGACGCTGGATGGCGTGGAGCGCGTGCTGCAACCGGGCAACGTCCTGGTGTGCGATGCCAAAGGGCCGCTCTCGATAGCGGGTGTGATGGGCGGCGCAGAATCCGAAGTCACCGAAAAGACCCGCAATGTGCTGCTGGAGGGCGCGGCCTGGAATGCCATCAACATCCGACGCACCATGTTAATGCATAACCTGCCTTCGGAGGCCGCCTATCGCTTTTCGCGCGGGGTGCACCCTGCGCTGGCTGAGGAGGGCGTGCGGCGCGGCCTGCAATGGATGGCTGCTTGGAGCGGTGGCCAGGTGTTCGGCGACCTGGTGGACGCCTATCCCTTACCCCCGCGACATGCGCCCATCGAGATCACCCCGTCGCAGGTGGAGCGGCTGCTCGGTTTTTCGCTGCGCCGCGATGAGTTACGCGCTTTACTGGAGCGACTGCAGTTCACCTGCGAAGCATTTGGCGAGGATGGCCTGCGCGTGCATGTACCGCCCCATCGCCTGGACATCGGCGAGGGGATCGTGGGCGTCGCCGATCTTTGCGAGGAGATTGCCCGTCTCTATGGCTATGAGCGCATTCCGACCACCCGCCTTTCGGATACGCTACCCCCACAGATCGGCAATCCAGCGTATGAGTGGGAAGAGTCGCTGCGCGATCTGCTGGCCAATTTGGGGCTGCAGGAGGTGATCACTTATCGTCTGACCTCGCCCGAACGCGAGGCGCGCCTGTCAGGAGCGCAGGATGAATCCCAATACATTCGCCTGGTCAATCCGATTGCGCCGGATCGCCGCGTGCTGCGGCGCAATTTGCTCGTCTCCGTGCTTGAAGTCGCCGAACGCAACGTGCGCCATCGTTCCCGGATTGCGCTTTTCGAGATCGGCCCGATCTTTCTGCCCCGCCCCGACGATCTGCCCCTGGAGCAACCCTGGCTGGCGATCGTCATGGGGGGAGATCGCTGGCTTCCGAGCTGGGATGGCGGTGCGACAGCGAAGATGGATTTCTTCGACCTGAAAGGGGTGTTGGAATCGCTGCTGGAGCGCCTGGGATACGACCCCGGCTCCGTGAATGGGGTGGAGTGGAAGGTGGAATCGGAGGTGCCTTATCTACATCCGGGGAAAGCGGCTCGTCTGGAAGTCGAGGGGGAACGTTTGGGATATGCGGGTGAGCTACATCCGCTGGTCCGTGAACGTTTCGACTGGCCGGCGCAGGTCCCCTTGCTGGTTGCGGAGTTAAACCTGGAAGTCTTGCGGAAGCGGAGCCGTCTGCGGGCGGCGCGTCCTGTGCCGGAATATCCGCCGGTGCGCGAGGACCTGGCCGTGATCGTGCCGGAGGAGATGCCCGCAGCTCAGGTGGAGCACCTGATCCGCGAGGCGGGCGGGCGATCTCTGACCGAAATTCAGCTCTTCGATGTCTACCGGGGCGAACAGCTCGGCCCTGGGCGCAAGTCGCTGGCCTATCATCTGACCTATCAGGCCTACGATCACACGCTGACGGATGCAGAGGTGGCGCCGATCCGCAATCGCATCATCCGCCGCCTGGAGTCGCAGCCGGGGGTGCAGGTGCGGCGCACGGGTTGAGGAGACAGGCGCATGGAGAAACGTCTCGCGATGCTGGCCGTGATCCAGGAGCAGGATTTGGAGGATGCGCTGCGCGCCCTGCGTAAGCGGAATCTACCGGTCTCTTACCTGAGCACCAGTGGGGGCTTCCTGGAACGGCGCAATGCGACGCTGATGATCTCCCTGCGCCCGGAAGATGTGGAAGAGGCGCTGCAGGCCCTGCGCGTCTCCTGTCGCCAGCGGGTGGAATACATGAGCCTGCCGGTGGAGGGCTCGCCGTTCCCGGTTCCCACCTCGTTGCCGGTCACGGTGGGCGGGGCAACGGTATTCATGCTGCCCATCGAGTATTTTGAGGAGCTTTAGCGATGAAGTTGATCGTACTGATCGTTCGGGATCACGATGCCGATGCCACCATTCACCAGCTTGTTCAGGCCGGCTACCGCGTGACGCGCATCGCCTCGACCGGAGGGGTGCTGCGCCGCGGGCAGGCTACGCTGCTGATGGGAGTGGAAGATGCGCAGGTGGAGCCAGCCCTCACACTGATTCGCAGCCTCCTGCCACGCACCAACCCCCAGGAACCCCGCGGCCTGGTCTTCGTCCTGCCTGTGGAACGCTTCGAGCAGATTGGGTGAGGACGAAACAGGTTTGCGAGGGCAGGTAGCAAAATGGGGGGCATGATGGGGGGGGTATATCGAATGCTTCCGTGAGTTATAATATCTAAAGCAAAAAGTATCCCGTAGAAACAAATCTTTCCTCGGTTTGGGTGACATGTTCCACAGGATTTGGAAGTTTATTGACGATCTTTTTTCCCGTGGTATACGTTGGATGCTGCTACCTTTTTCCGTGTTCCTGGCAGTGTTTACACTCAGCTGGATCGTCTTTGTGATGATCCTCTGGCCAGCTGAAAACAACGGCACTATCAGGGAGGAGATTGGACTCGAACAGTATGATTTTGAGATCGTAAAGCCCAAGATCGTGCCAGGCGATCATACGGTCACGCTTCAGATCAGGTGGATTGGTGGGGACTCGTGCTTTCCGCCCGTCGTTGATGTTCAAGTCCCCCGCGAACTGGAGATTGTGGATCCACAGCCACAGGAATATAATCACCTGAAACTCTTTCTTGAAAAGGGTAAGATTTACAGCATAAACCTGAAGAATACCCGTCTCGTTCGGTGGATAAAGGATACAAAGCAAATTTTCCTGTCGGCCGATGCACAAGAAAGACCTCTGGAAATAGAAATAGAAATAGAGGGGAACCTCCGCACGATATTGCTGCATTACGGTACGCAAGAGTTTCCCTTTATCCCTCTTATCTCCTTGTTTCTCGCTATCATGACGTTCTATCAAGATACTGTGGTAAAACAACGGGAAATCCAGGAACGCGAACGCAAAGAAAAGCGAGAACATGCCCAACACCTCATGGAACAGATGCGAGAAGCGTTCATTTCCGCCGATATTGGGCAGGCGCAAAATATTCTTCGCACGCTTGAAGAGAAGCAGTTGCTCCCTGAGATGGAAGCCCCGTATGAAGTCGAAACAGCCCGCCGCCTGCTTCAAGTCGCGCAGGGGGAGTTCCGTGTTTTGCCCCAGCCTTTCCCGCCCTCAGGATGGGAGGAAGAAGCCGCAGGAGCGCTGATTGATCTTGCTGAACACCATTCTCGCTCTCCTGAATTAAGCTTTCTGATGCGCACATTTCCTGAGGATCGCCTTCGACAAAACAAGGAACGTTTTGAGCAGGTAAAGAAAAAATTTCTGGAATTTCCACTCAGAGAACGTTCCTGGCCGGTTTTACCCTCTCCGCCAAAGCTACCGGAAGTGGGTAAGTTTCTTATCCCTTTCTTTCCGCAAGGGGTTGCCGAAAGTGAGGAGGCATTTTTGTTCTCTGAAGCCGGATTGTTTTATACGGATCATCCTCTTTACAGGCAGTTACAAAACGAAACCGGTCTTTGTTTTGTAACGGGAGACCCCGGTAGTGGGCTTACCGCATTGGGCCTGGCCTTCGGGCGCTACCATCTCCTGGAGAGCGAAAGAAACGCAGCATTTGGCTGTTATCTCCCCCGCATTGTCACAGCCCGGGAACTGCAACAGGTTCTGACTGCCAGACTTTGGGAGTTCATCGAGAGCAATCCGTCTCAACTTGCCCTCTGGAGCAGGGAACAGTACCGGATGGGTGCGGCCCTGTTATGCGCGGGCCTGGGAAAACAAGCGGTCCTCGCACGCTTATCGGCAATCCTTTTCCAGGAATCGCATTCTCAAAGTGATGCGACTGGAAAGAGAAACGAAGCCATATCGGAGGCGGAAAAAGTTCGTCGAGATGTAGAGCTGACACAGATTCGGATGCTTCTGGAGGCTTGTCGCTCGACGGAGGAGCGACCGTTACCGGACCATGAGTGGCCTGCCATGCTGGTCACCTGTTTGAATCAGACGGGTTTCAGACATTTCTATCTCGTCTTTGATTTGAAAGCCCCCTATTCTATTTCCTGGCATGAAACCGTCTTTTTGCCTTTCTGGTTAGTCTTCACTCTCTGGCCGGGGGCCTCCAGATTCCATGCTATCATGATCGTCCAGGGTAAGGCATTGCCAGAAACGCCTGGAGGAGTCACATTTTCGTTGGAATGGTCAACGGAAGAGCTGAAAAAATTACTGGTTCATCGTTGGGCGCAAACACGGCAAGGCCCATTCCTCAATATTTTTGAAGAGGAGGAGGTACTGCAACTGTTGCTCACCCAGGCGAACGGAAATCCTCGTCGCTTGTTGAAAATGGTCTGGAACCTGTTCCATCATGATTCGCCTCCCTTTTCGAAAGCGCATGTGCTACGGCATATCTGACCATGCCTTTTCCAGTTTCTCTATGGCCTTTTGAGTTTCCTCATAACGCCTCAGAGTATGAGAACCGCTGGTGGCAAGAGTGCTTTCTGGCTCCTCCTGCCCTGGAAAAGGCGGTGGAGACGCCACAATGGGTTTTGATCTATGGGCCCCCATTGAGCGGTAAAAGCACGTTACTGCAGGCATTGCAACGGTATTATCGGGCTCGCCCTTCGTTGGTGATTTCGGATATTTTTCAGAAACGAGAAGAAAAGGGGTGGAATTTTGTCTCTCATTTGATGTATACAGCCGCCTGGGAAGTCCGGCACTACCTGGTACATCACCCGGAAGGCCTTGATCGGCTGAGTCGCACTCAACGAGAATTTCTCCGTTGGGTGATTGAAAAATTTCATCGCCCACGGGCGTTCATGCGATGGTTGGATGGCCTTCCGCCCCATCAAGCAGAACTTTTTGCGGATGTTCCCTATCAGGATATTTACCCCACCCAAACCGACCCTCTGGATGTACATGGTCAGATCGAGGAAATGTGCAACTTATGTCGGCGGTTGGGTTTCGATAGTATTATCGTAACCTTTGATGTGCCTTTCTTCGCTGGTCTTGAGCTTCTCCAACAACTGGATTCGTTGCTCGGCTGGTTGGAACCGATGCAGCATCCACAATTGAAGGTGATTATTACGGTGCCAATGCGCTATTTGACGCCAGAACGTGCTCGTCTTCCCCGTGACCGGATAGCACGCTTCCCTATTGAGTACACGGTCGAGGCTATTCAACAAACTTTAGATCGCTTTGTATACCTGGCTACAGGCGGTGCATTAAACAGTATGAACGAGCTTTGTCTGCCTGGACTCAGGGATCAAATTCAAACCCTGGTGGAACAAGAGTTCTCACCCTTTTCACTTGGCGCCTGGATAGGAATATTGGAAACGCTCTTCCGTTTCATTGGACAACATTCTGTGAGCGAACTTCCTCTTGCCCCACACCATTTCGCAAAAATCCGTCTCATGTTTTTCCAAAAATATTTGCCATTGCGCCTCGACGCTGGCAACTTCAACCCCGGTGTCTGGCGAGGGTATCGCTGGATCCCTCTGGATCCAATCGAACACGAGTTTTTAAAAGAGCATCTTTTTAGAGGCAGTGTGGTGAGCCATCAGTCTTTTGGGGGAAGTGCGGCCAATCTGCATACGATTGCCAGACGTCTGAGAATGAGCATCGAACCGGATCCTTCTCATCCGATTTATCTTCTGAATCGGTATGGAGAAGGATACTATCTGGAAAACTACATTCCCTGAAACAGGGTACTGTCACGTTCTTGTCAGATTTTTGTCAGAGATGGGGGTTCAGTCTGTCATCAATTCTGGATAACGTAAGGTAAACCCTCGGAGGCCATGAGAGGTTATCTGTTCAAGTTCCTTTCCAGTAAAGGTCGCGTATGATCAGCATTTCGGATACTCGAAGCCGCCTGTTCGAGGCATTGCAGTTTAAAGCCGATCCTTTCCTTACCCCTGTCGCGGAGCAGGAACTCTTGCGCCTGAAGAGCCTGTTTTTCGATTTTTTTGTTCCCATTCCTTCTTCTCATGGTCTGCTTTCCCCTCAGCTATTGCTGCAACGCGAGGGGCACGATTTTATTTTCGGTGCACCCGGAAGTGGGAAAACAACTTTGCGGCTGGCTTTGGAAGCAGAGAGTCGCAGCGTCATTACCCCGATAGTCGCTGTTTCATATCTGTTCGGTGAGCAATCGTATCGCCTGCGCCCCGAAGAGCATTTGCATTCTCTGGTGAAGACCCTTGCAGTAGATCTGGTGGTGCATTTGCTTGAACGTTTCGACCCTCTTTCTTCTCCCACCGAGGAGCAAATTCAGGCCCTCAGCAAACTGGTAAACCTGGGGGGAGATACACTGCGAAGAACGCTGCGTATCCTTCGAGATGAAATCGAGCATCGGAACCTGGATCCTCATTGGGGCATTTCCCATATTTGGGAAAATCTTGGCAAGATGCCTGTGCGGTACGTAGAAGGTGCAGAGCCTCTGGCTAACCTGATCGGCAGGATACTGGAAGCAGAGGCCCCTGCTCGTTCCCCGGAAGCGGTCACGGACATTGAAGCGATCTTTCAAGCTGCGCATTTGTGGGGCATTTCAAGGATCTTCCTGCTTGTGGACGCGATTGATACGGTAAATCTCCCTGCTGAAACCCTGTTGAACTCCATTAAATCCTTCCTTGAGCTTCTACCTGCCCTTCATCGCTATCCACTCACTGCTAAATTTTTCCTGCCTTTGGAACTCCTCGAAGGAATTCGTGAATACTCTGCGGGCTTGCCTTTTAATGTTAACCTTATTATAATAGAATGGAATAGCCAGTGGCAAAATGAGCTAATCCGTCAACGCTTACGAGCAGTTACCCTTGCCGGAGGTTCCCGGTATAGCTCCCTGGATCAGTTGGCGGCGCCGAATCTGGAACTTTCTGCGAAGCTGATTGCTGCTTCCGGGGGATCGCCGCGCAAACTGTTACAGATGATCAACCGATTGTTTGCCATTTGTGCCGAGAGAGAAAAGGGCACGATAACAATCACTCATGACCACTGGCAACAATTGGAAAAAGAACTGGAACAAAGAGAGGATCCTCCTTCCTCGAAATTTTCCGGCCTGAGGGAGGCCCGCATGAGGAGTAGCTCATTTTTCATAGATCGTCCGCAGGTGATGGATGAGATCAGAAAATGGATCTCCGATCCCGGCATCTACAACCAGGGAATTCCAAAGCGCGTTCTCTCTCTGATCGGGCCTCCAGGCAGTGGCAAGACTACATTGATCGAACATCTCACTCACAATCCTCCCTCTGAAGTAAAGGTGTTTTCCCTGCCCCATCCCTCCGAATTTTTTCAGGACAGCCAAATATCGGAACAGCAAGCACGACGCTTGATAGAGAATTTACTTGGTATAAAAACGCCCGATCCGCATGCTACTCCTGGCGCCATTGTACAGCACTGGGTTCAGAAATATTGCGGGATGCCCGCAAAGCATATCCCCCTCTTCCTGGCTGATGGCTACGACGAAATTTCAGACGAACAGGCTGGAGAGTATAGCCGTAAAATCCTGGAACCGATCCTCTCAGCCTCCTGTACGCGTCTGATTGTTGCCCGCCGTGAGAACATCGGACTTGCATCGCTCGTTTTGCGTCTTCAGCAAACGCGTCTGCATTTGAACAAATTCAGAGATGTGAATCGTGACTTCGCACGCCGACAGTTCGAGGAACTGGGGAAAGGTGAAATTTCCTCCGCTGAAATCGAAAGCTGGATGAAGTGCTTTGTGGAATACCTCTGGGAAAATCCCTTGTTGAACGAGGGGCTTTTCTATAAGGCATGGGATGGAAAAAGTTTAAAGGGAGCGGATGCTTCTATCATTCGTGAGGTCATTGGGGAAGCCGTCACACGTTCTGGCAAATTTTCACCGTTAACTGACACCCAGTTTGATCACCTGTGTACGCTGGCCGGGCTGGAAAAAGAATGGAGCGGTAGAGAGGCGGAACAGAAACTTGGAATCAGTGATTTCTACAGGAACGGGGATATAACAGGGCTTTTTAAGGCGGGGTTAATTGTAGAGATAGAAGATTCCATTAATCATACCCTGGCCAGCGGTTTTCGGGGATTGCTTCGAGAGTTCAAGAGACTCAGAGGAGGATAGGGCTATGGTCACTCCACTCTTCACCAGTATTCCGCGCACGCCTCGCTTGATCAATCGTGAGGGAGAACTGGAATCCATCCGTCGGGCAATTTACGAAGCAGAAGCTGGAAGTTGTCAGATAATTTTGCTCCAGGCACCGGGGGGATTAGGGAAATCTCGACTGGCTGAGGAGGTCTTATGGCGAGGGGGAAATCCTTTGCTGCGAGAAGCCCTGGGGAAAATTCCTGCAGAGCTGGATTGGGGATCTCGCTACCCTGGCCAGGCTGTTTTTGCTGACTTGCTCGACATGGCCAATCCAGGTTATCATGCGCGCCTGAACTTTATCCAGGGAGTGCGGGATGCATTGGTTTGGGCAGGCAGTCCGGTGAGCTTCCCAAAGTATGATGCCACGTACAACCGGTTACAAACGCAGCGTCAATGGATGGGGGACCCGCGTTACATCGAAAGCCTGGCTCGTGAGGCCGAAAAATATTTTCTGGAGGAACTGAAAGAGAATGCCAGGAGGCAACGCCTGGTGATCGTGCTGGACACCGTTGAAAGGCTTTCTCCGATTGGGGGAACACAATGGTTAATTGACAGAGAATTGCTTTCCCGAGAGGATTTGCAATTTCACACTTATTACTGGTTCCTGGAACGCCTGGAAAAGGGTGATTTTGCCAATCTCACCTTCATCCTGGCCGGGCGCGGCAATGAGCCGAGCGGAGAGCGCTTCTTCGCTGACGTTACCAGCGCCGCCGCTCAAAATCCTGCCTGCAGGGTATCTTCACTGAAACTCGAGCCCTTCACGGCTGAAGAAACGCGTCAGTTCCTGCAAACCCTGGCTGATAGCTGGGAGGGGAAGGGGAAAAAGGAACTGGCCACCGATTTACGCCACATCGCTGAACAGTTGAGCGAAACTTTGCACACATATACCGGCGGTCAACCGGTGCGACTGGCGCTTTACACCGATCTCCTGCTCCAATCCATTTCGCTCCCTGAAGAGCTGTTTTCTCCTCCTCCATCTGGCCAGGATTTGGAAGACATCCAGCGAAAAGTGGAGAGCCGGTTCATTCGTTTGCTTTTCTCCCCCCGTGGCGGAAGACGCAGTGAAATCCTGCGCGTCTTAATCCAGACGCCCCGCGGCCTGGATGCAGAACAACTGGCTTTCCTCCTCTCCGATGACAGCGATCCCGAAGCGTGGCTGAAGAGCTCTCAAGCCGCAAGATTGCGAGAAGAAATTGAAGAGGAGCTGAAAGAACTGGCCCATCTCTCTCTGGTCAAAAAGCGGCCAGATGGGCGTCTTGGCCTGCAAGACGAAATTTATCGCATTTATGCCCGGCATATCTCCCAGGAGGAAAAGTGGCGGGAAGAAGAGCGTCAGAGTCGTAAGGCGCGCTATGAAAAACTGGAAGTATGGGCGCGGTATCAGTATAGAGAGCAGATGAAAGAGTTAAGTATGCTTCGTGAGATTGAGGAAAGTAGAATCCCTATCACTGTTCCCTCTCGTGTTTACCGAGACGTACACTTTCCTGTCTTGACTGAGAATGAACGTTTACACCGCACGAATATATACAATGCATTACATCGTTGGGAATTTGAGGCTTTACACTATGCCTTGTTAGCTGATCCTGTGACTAATCTTAACTTAAGAGTTTTTGAATTAGCTGATCAAAAATGGTTAGCCCTAGATCCAGATTTTGAGTTGCTCATTCAGGCTGAACTCTGGCAAATACTTGAAAACCCTACATTTGCTTTAGAAGAATTTGGCACTTTTAGAGATTGGCCAGCATTGAAGAGCAGAAAAGAATCTGCAGTGAGCGCGCTTAAGCGTGTCAGCCAGCAAGAAGATGTTACTTACTGGCTAAAGCGATTTGCGTTGAAAGAGGAATATAAGAAAACCCTCGAATTTTATGAGCGATTAGAGGCAAAGCTCCGGCAAGATTATCCTCCAGATAGCGAAGAACTGGCAGAACGTTCCTGGCATCACTCGTTGACACGGTTGCAACGTGCACTATGGCGAGATTATGCCCGCATCTTTTTGGGAGAGGGCCTTGAAGGTGTAGTAAATGAAATGGAGAAGAATGTAAAACGGCTTGAAATTCTTGCCAGTCATGGACAAGATGAGCTATTGGAAAACGGAGAATATGGTTTTATTGACCATCCAGCAGAGACCAAAATCAAACGGGTCATTGGTTTATACCACAACTACATTGCATATGGATATGCACAATTAGGACGTAACCGAAAGGCCAGAGAGCACTACAATCGGGCGATTCAAATATTTCGACAGATAGATTCCAAAGAACTTCTCTCAAATGCAATGAATAACCTCTCGCGTGTGCTTTCTGAGAGTGGTTATCACCGGGCGCGGCGCGTTTGCCTGGATGGGCTGAAGATGCGTCGCGAACTCGGGGCGGATGTACCCCTGGCCTACTCTTATAACACGCTGGCATTGATTGATAATGACCATTACCGTCCCGATCTCGCCTGGGTGGAGGCAGCCATCGCTACTGCCTATTTTCGCAGGGCTGAAGAGAATCGAGGGCTCGGGCTGGCGCTGTTGCAGCTTGGAGAAGCCTTGCGCCGTCTGGCAAGATCCGCGGAGCGCTTTCATTTGCGCGGAGATGATCCGGAACGCATTCTGGAAACGGCGATTCAAGTGCTGGATGAGGCGGTGAATCTTTTTACCGAGCGGGAGGAAAAGATTCGTCTGGTAGAGGCCTGGATCGAACGCGGCTGCCTGGAGCGAGATCGGATTTCCCTTGCTTCCGACAAGGAACGCAAACGACGCCACTACAATGAGGCGCTCAACTACCTTAGCCAGGCTGTCAAAAAGGCACATGAGCTGGAGAATTTGCGTCTGGAGCTGGATGCACGCGTCAACATTGCCTGGACTCACTATTACTATGGGGATATGAACGCTGCCGAACAAATGCTCAAGGAAGCGATAGAAAGCATTCCCAAAGAAGCGCAATTTGCAGAAGGATCCGCGCCGCCTGCGGAACGGGATGATCTCTACCTATACCAGCAGTTGAGCAAAATTTATGGTTTGAAAGGGCGGATACGATTCAAGCGGTTTATCGAATTGACGGAGGCTTTTAAAGAGAGCCATCCAGAACAGAGCAAAGAAGAACGGCAAAAAGCTCTGGCCATGGATGAAAAAGTGCAGCATGAATTGGAAGGAGCAGCCGAAGCATATACGCTGGCCATTGGCTATGCCTTCCTGCTCTCCCCCACATCCAGCGCCTTAGATGTGACTTATGATGCACTCTATGAATTCGTCAAAGGCCTGAACCGCTTTGAGATGGAGCGTTTCAACGAATACTGTCTGAAATTCCGGCGCGTATATCGGTTAGAGCATCTTTCTGGTACTTCCCCTGTCTATATTGACCGCTTTCTCGAGGAGAGTTTTGGCCTTTCCAAGGAGTCTGCACATGCTCCAACCTTCTCATGAAATTCCTCTTTTGTTTGCTGCCCGTCAACGTGTATTGGAGGATGATTGTGCATGTGCGCCGGCTACGATGCTGAGCGTATCTGAAGCCTCTGGTCTCTCTGAGCAAGATTGTGCCTGCCCGACTTCCCTAGGTAGGCGAGTGTCTGCGGTCCAGGCCGATGCCCGCTATCGTCAGGCAGAGGAGGTTTGGAGCCAGAACCTGGCAGGAGATTTCCATCTGGTGTTCCATCCTCGCGCCCCGCAGGGGCCTTGTGTGCTCAATACGGCTGCCTGGAAACGCTGGCAAGATTTCCAGATTCCGCAACCTCTGAGTCAGCCGATTGATCATCAACTGGCTGAGCAACGTTTGCTACTCCCGCTTGATCGTCCAGCCCCTTCGGTGCCCCAACCTGATACGCTGATGGTCTGGTTACATGTGACGAATCAATGTAATCTGCGATGCGCCTATTGTTATGTCAACAAGAATGCGGCCTCCATGAGCCAGGAAATCGGCGAACAGGCCATTCGGAGAGTGATGGAAAATGCGGTGGAACATCATTTTGTGGCCGTCAAACTCAAATATGCCGGTGGAGAGCCGAGCCTCAACTTCCCCTTGATTCGCCACCTGGCTATCCAGGCACAGCGTGAGGCGGAGGCACATCATCTCAGGCTGGAGCAGGTCGTTTTAAGCAACGGCACTCACCTGAGGCCGGAGGATGCAAAATGGTTACATCATCACGGAGTGCGCCTGATGATCTCGCTCGACGGCATTGGAGAAATACATGATCGGCTGCGCCCCTATCTGGGAGGCAAAGGCTCATTTGCTACGGTAAGTAACACAATAGAAAAAATACTGCTCCCCTCAGGATTAATCCCTACGATCTCCATCACGGTCACGCGGTACAATGCCCACGGCATTGCGGAGGCCGTTCGCTGGGCATTAGAGCGGAATTTGCCGGTGAGCCTGAATTTTTACCGTCAGCCTTTTGGAGCACCTGAAGACCTGGCGGCGGAAGAACAAATGATCATCCAGGGAATGCTGGCCGCCTATCGTGTTTTTGAGGAGTTCTTGCCCACTTATCCTTTCTTGAGCGGTCTGCTTGATCGCGCACAGGCCACCGAACATCAACATCCCTGTGCGGCTGGCATCTCCTATCTGGTCATCACGCATGAGGGGAAACTTGCGCAATGCCAGATGTTACTTGACCGGCCGGTCTCTGACCATTTGCAGGGGGATCTCATCCTGAAGGTGCGCAATGGCCCGTTACGCAATCTGAGCGTGGATCAAAAAGAACAATGCCACACGTGCACGTATCGTTATTTTTGTGCAGGGGGATGTCCTCTTGAAACGTTTCGGACCAAAGGAAAATGGAATGCTCCCAGTCCCAATTGTCGCATCTATCAAGCGCTTTTCCCTGAAGCTTTGCGACTGGAGGGTTTGCGCCTGCTGAAGCTGCATGGCCTTTTGAATTAGGGGGTAAATTACCCGGCACATTGAAGCAGAGACAAATGCTCGCAAACTGGTCATTTTGCTCGTTGCGAGCCTCGTGTCATTATCAACCACTATGGAGTGAGGGGAGAATCCCTCTGACCCTCATGGCGGGCCTGGCACATGCTCCGCCTGTCAGGGGGAGTGTGGCGCATGGAGCGCGGGAAAGAGCAACCCTTCCAGAGATCGTTTGCTTCGTTGCCTGGGGTAGTGCCATGACAGAAGAGGGGGGTATCTACTTCTGTCAGAATTCTCCCATCCATGAAAGAAACTTGCAAGAAATATCCCTGCTGGAAGAAAGGCTCTTGCCAGGGAGTGTTCACGTTTGACAGTTCATTTTGATAGCTTCGGGGGATAAGCTAAAGGTGGAAAGAATCCCAATCTGGCAATCCAGAGCAACCTCTAGAGATTAAGGAGAAAAAAATTATGGAAAGGCCGATTGTTTTCTTCCCTTCCGCTTTTCTCGTTATTCTGATGCTGACTATGGCCTGCGGTGTGCTTGCTCTCAGCGGAGCAGATGTGGTCAACCCCATCCACAGTTTTCTGGATTATCAGAAAGGGATGGTGGATGTGGAAAAACAACGAGCCTTGAACGCGACGCGGATCCAGATCGAGCAAGCAGAGCTTTGGCAACAGCATCAGCACAATCAGGAGATGCGCGAGCTGGAATTCCAGAACAAAGTGCAGGAACTGGAATTCCAGCAGCAGCGCAGGGCGGCGGAACTGGCACATTTTGAGAGGCTCAATCGCGTCACAGAAGCACTGCTGGAGTTTGGCGGTAAGGCTCTGATTTCCCTGGTGATCGCGGTGCTCTTCATCATGGTCAGCTCACGAATCGTAGTGCATACCCTCCGAAGCCTTCGCCGTGAGGGAATCCAACCTCCTCAAACTCCTCGCAGGCCAACCGAGGAAGAGAAACGCGCCCTCATCCAGGCCGCTCGTGCTCGGGAACAGCAAGAACGCTTGCAAAAGATTCGCGAACGCGAACGCGTGCGCCAGGATGCGGGAAATGATCATAAGCAAGCGGCTACCTCTTCCACGGTTGAATGCTATCCAGAAGACATTGAAGACTACGGCACACTCTCCCTTGCTGTCTGATAAGGAGGCTCGATGCGATTCTTTTCCCTTCCTGTTTCCCTTTTTCCTCTCTTCCCCCCGTGCATTCGTCCACCGCCGATGGTGAACGCGTTCACTCCTCCTCTTCAAACGATTCCACCTGATAGACCAGCACCTCCATCTCCCCTTCCCGCCAGCAGCCGGCGGGAAGGCCCATTTTGAGACACAGGTGATCCAGGAAGGTTTCTGGGTCCGGGAGTTGTTCCCAGACCTGGGGGAGGAAGGTGGCGCGACGCCAGCCACGACGCAGTACCACGCCATCTATGCCCGGACGCAGACGGGTGAGCAGTTCTTCCGGGGAGGTGTATTCCAGCAATTGGGGCGGCGTGAGACAGGAAATTTCAATGCGCAGGTGGGGGACTTCTTCCGGGGTGACGGGCGGGAAGCGAAAGTCGTTCAGGGCAGCAGCGACGGCGTGTTCGCGTACATCTTCAGCCAGCGGCTGGTAGGCCTCCAGGGTGCCAACACAGCCGCGCAACTGCCCTTCGCGGGTCAGGGTGACAAAGCTGGCGCCCGGTTCCTGTAAACGCAGCGGCAAACGGCTTAGGTCGAGGGGCGCCAGGGGCTTGCCGCGCACGCCCTCTTCCAGCGCCTGACGCGCCAGCCTGAGCAGGATGGAGCGTTCCTCTTGTGTGAGGCTCATGGTGAACTCCGTCTGAACCGTGAGGTATGGCTATCGTCTTTAGCTCCACAATGTTATATTTCAGCATAGTTGTCATTGCGAGGAGCGTTCTTTGCGACGAAGCAATCCCCAGGCTGTCAAGCTGGCCTGATAAACGGGAGATTGCTTCGCCCAAAAACGGCTCGCAATGACATGGCTGAGTAGTTACGAGGATTGTTCATTCCTGCAGGAGGCGATATTGGCGGTTGAAGTAAACCAGCGGTTTGCCTTCCGGCTGCAGGATGCGCGTGGCGAGCACTTCGGCGATAAAGAGTGTGCTCTGAGAGACATCCAGCGTGTGCACCACACGGCAATCCAGCCAGGCCAGTCCTCCTTCCAGGAGCGGCGCCCCGCTCTGCAGCGTTTGCGTGGCCAATCCAGCCAGCCGATCCCCTTCCTCCGGAATGCGTCCGGCAAAGCGTTCCGAGATTTCTCGCTGATCCGCGGAGAGAATGGTCAGGCCAAAGAAGCCGCTTGCCAGCACCAGTTCACGCGTGCGCGTGCCGCGCTGCAGCGAAACGCTCACCCACGGCGGGTCGAGGGCAATCGAAGTGAATGAATTCACCGTCATTCCGTGGGTCTTCTCTCCATGACGCGCCGTAAGCACAGCCACACCGCTGGCCCACAGGCGCATCGCCGAGCGCAATGCTTCTCCGTTGCTCATTGTATCTCCTCAATGCGCCAGGATTCTTCACCAAGCAGACTCCGCAGCTCCCGCAGCAGGCGTGGTGAAATATGCGTGGTGGAATTCGGAAAATCTATCAGGAACGAACGCCCTCCTTCGACGATATGGAAGGAGAAACGGTCTCGCCCGTGATGACTGCTCAAGAGACCATACAACATGCGAATTCGCCGCCGATCCCGCGCTTTGTCGCCGGTCGAATGGATGAGAATGGTGATCTGTTGCGGGGGACTGGAGGGGGTACGCTCCGTGTGCACCCCAGCCTCGTGAACGAAAGGTAGAAAACCCTCCAGGGGATACTCGAGCCAGCGTTTGACCTCATCCCCGTAAACGAGGTTAGAGACCCCTGCCCCGCCAGCGGGGTTAGGGGTATCTGCCACGCGAGCAGGGTGAGGGGTGTATCCACCCGGCGCGTTCAGGATCGGCCCCGGCTGCGTTCCCACACCCCAGGCAGGGGCCGCAGGGGAGGCAGGAGGCGTCACCCCCTGCGCCGCCAGCGGGGTTTGGGACCCCTGCCCCGCAAGCGGGGTTTGGGGTTGCCCCGTAAACGGAGTTGGGGATAGCCCCTCCGCGATCATTAGCTCATCCATGGAGGGTTGCCAGGCCTCCTCCCAGCCTTCCGGGAAAGGTTCGGGCGGCGGAGGTACCCCCTGCTCCGCAAGCGGGGTTACACTCTCCCCCGTAAACGGGGTTTGCGACCCCTGCCCCGCAAGCGGGGTTTGGGATTGCGCCGTGAACGGGGCGGCAGGCTCTTCCGCAGGGGGTGGGGGCTCCTTTGCTTCAGGGGAGGAGGAAGCGACAGGCCCGGCAGCCGGGCCGCGGTCGAGGGGTGAAGGCGCAGGGGGAACCCTTTGCCCGGAAGGCTCGCTGCTCTTTTGCAATGGGCGCGAGCCGATAGCAGGCGCGGGGTTTTCGGTAATGATCTTAAATTCTTTGGATGCACTATCCACCAGGATTTTGGGCGGCGGGTTGAGAAGGTCCACCTTGCCCTCGACGATCAGGATGGCGCCTTCTTCAAAGAGGGGACGGTAACGTTCCCAGGTCTTGGGGAAGAGGATCAGTTCGATCTCGCCTTGCAGGTCTTCCAGCGTGACAAAGCCCATCGGTTTGCCGTTTTTGGTCTGGTAGGGACGCACGCTGGTCACCAGCCCGGCCACGCGCACTTTTTCTTCGTGGGCGGCCTCTTCCAGTTGGGCTGAGGTGTGCGTGATGATGCGGATGAGATCGGCCTGGTAGGGCTGAAGGGGATGCTCCGAAAGGTAGAGGCCGATCAGTTCACGCTCCCAGGCCAGCATCTGGCGCCGCGCCCCTTCTCCGCGAGCGGAGTCAGGGGTAGTGGGGAGATGGATTTCCTGCCAGGAGGTGCTGCTGATGGAGCTGGCGCCGAACAGGGTGAGCTGGCCGGCCTGGGCGGCTCGCTGATGCTCGGTACTCAGCGCTATTAATCGGTCGAGGTTTTCAAGAAGCGCATGACGGCTGCCGAATTCATCCATGGCGCCCACTTTAATCAGGCATTCCAGAGCGCGCTTGCCCACCTTTCGCAGGTCCACCCGATGCAGGAAGTCGCTCAGGTTGCGGAAGGGGCCGCCCTGAGCGCGGGCAGCCACGATGGTCTCCACTGCACCCTGCCCGACGTTTTTGATGGCGCCCAGGCCAAAACGAATGGCGGGGCCTTCTGGCCGATCCTCGATCAGAAAATCCCAGTCCGAGGCGTTGACGCTGGGCGGTAAGACGGGGATGCCCAGGCTACGCGCTTCGGCCACATAGAGGGCCACTTTGGCAGTCTCGTTTTTGCTCACCGAGAGCAAAGCGGTCATGTATTCGGCAGGGTAATGCGCCTTGAGATAGGCGGTTTCCACGGCGATCATGCCGTAATCGGCGGCATGGGAGCGGTTGAAGCCGTAGCGGGCAAATTCTTCCCAATCTGAGAAAATCTGATTGGCGGTTTCTTCAGGGATGCCGTTTTTGACGGCGCCGGCGACGAATTTCTGGCGGTGTTTTTGGAGTTTATCGGGGATTTTCTTGGCAATCGCCTTGCGCAGGTCGTCGGCCTCGGATTGGGTGTAGCCGGCAAGGGCGACCGCGGCGTTCATGAGCTGTTCCTGGTAGACCGGGATGCCATAGGTGGAGCGGAAGATCGGCTCCAGGGCCGGATGACGATATTCGACCTCGGCCTCGCCGTGCATACGGGCGATGTAATCGGGGATGAATTGCATGGGACCGGGGCGATAGAGCGCCACCATGGCGATCACGTGCTCCAGGGTCTTGGGTTTCATCTGGACCAGCCAGCGGGTCATGCCGCTGCCTTCAAGCTGGAAGATGCCGGCTGTTTTGCCTTCGCCGAGGAGTTCAAAGGCTTTGGGGTCGTCGAGAGGGATGTTGCCCAGATGGTAGCGTTTGCCGTGGCGCTTTTCGATCAGCTCGCAGGCGCGCGCCATGAGGGTCAGAGTGGCCAGGCCGAGGAAATCCACCTTAAGCATGCCCAGGCTCTCTAAGATACCCATCTCGAACTGGGTGACGGTGCGGATGGGGACCCCTGCCCCGCCAGCGGGGTTAGGGGTTGACTCGCTGCCGGAGGTGGGGCGATGGAGGGGGAGGTATTCGACGAGGGGTTTATCGGAGATAACCACACCGGCGGCATGGGTGCCGGCGTTCCGTACCACGCCTTCCATGCGGGCGGCGGTGTCCACCAGTTTGCGGATGTGTTCCGCGGAATCGTAGAGCTGGCGAAATTCTGGCACGGTCTCCAATACCTCGCGCAGAGTGACCGGCTTTCCCGGAATGGCCGGTACCAGCTTGGAAAGCCGATCTACCTCGGAAAGGGGAATGTCCATGACGCGGCCCACGTCGCGCAGGGCAGCCTTGGCACCCATGGTGCCGAAGGTGATGATCTGAGCGACCCTGTCCTCGCCGTATTTTTTCACCGCGTATTCGAGCATTTCAGCGCGGCGGTCGTCCTGGAAATCGAGATCAATATCCGGCATCGAGATACGCCCCGGATTGAGGAAACGCTCGAAGATCAGGTCATGCTCGAGGGGGTCTACCAGGGTGATCTCCAGCGCGTAGGCGACGATGGAACCAGCAGCCGAGCCGCGGGCGTTATACCAGATGCCGCGCTCACGGGCATGGCGGCAGAGGTCCCAGACGATCAGGAAGTAGGTATCGAAGCCCATCTCATGGATGACGCGTAGCTCATATTCCAGTCGCTGGCGAACGCGTTCTTCCGAACTGCGGGGACCATAGCGTTTTTGGATGCCGCTTTCGCAAAGCTGGCGCAGGTACGTTTCTGCAGTATAGCCTTCGGGAACAGGAAAATGCGGCAGGTGGTAGCCCTTGAAAGAGAGGTCCACCTGACAGCGTTCGGCGATCCAGAGGGTATTTTTCAGGGCTTCTGGGACTTCGGCGAAGAGCGCGGCCATCTCCTGCGGCGAACGCAGGTAGTAAGAGGCGTCGCTCATGCGCATTCGCTTGGGGTCGCTGAGCACGCTGTTGGTCTGGATGGCGAGCAGGATGTCCTGGAGGACGGCGTCTTCCGGGTTGATGTAGTGCACATCATTGGTAGCGACGAGAGGGAGCTGATAGGCGCGGGCCAGCTCGATCAGATGTCGGTTCAGGTCGCGGATTTGGGGGATCTCATGGTGCTGGAGTTCGATAAAGAAGCGTTCGCGCCCGAAGAGGTCGAGGTACCATTCCAGCGTGCGGCGCGCTTTTTCCAGGTTGCCTTCCAGGATGGCCGAGGGGATTTCGGCGGACATGCAGCCGCTGGTGCAGATCAGGCCTGCCGAATGAGCGGCCAGGAATTCGCGATCAATGCGCGGGTAGTAGTAAAAGCCCTGGAGCTGGGCAGCGGTGGCGATTTTGAGGAGGTTTCGGTAACCTTCGTCGTTCTCGGACAGGAGCAGCAGATGGAAAGAGGTGCGATCCAGTTTGGGGTCGCGATCGGTCATGCGGCGGGCGGCCATGTAGGCCTCAACCCCGATGATCGGCTTGATTCCGGCTGCCTGGGCGGCGTTGTAGAACTCGATCACGCCGAACATCGTGCCATGATCGGTGATGGCCACGGCAGGCATCTCCATCTCCCGGACGCGTTGCATGAGCTGCTTGATGTTGGAGAAGCCATCCAGCAGGGAATACTCAGTGTGGAGGTGAAGATGGACAAATGACATGGCTACGAATTCCAGGAAACCCCTAACCCCGTTTACGGGGATTGACTCAATTGTAACGCTTTTGGAGAAATCGAGGATTAGAAAATGGACGGCGGACCGCGAAATGGACGGTGGACGGTAGACCGCGGGATGGCGGAGCGTGCAGGATGGGCTTTCCAGCTCGTCAGGGGGGAGGACCGTCAACGAATCAGGAACGAATCAACGAATGCAGACGGCAGACCGCAGACCACAGCAGGGCAGGCTTTCCAGCCTGCCAGGGGGAGGAGCGTCAACAAATGGGGGGGACGGACGATAGACGGTAGATGGATGGCGGAGCGTGTAGGACGGGCTTTCCAGCTCGTCAGGGGGAGGACCGTCCACGAATGGAGGATGGTAGAATGGGCGGCGGATGACAGATGTCAGACTGTGAACGGTGGAGGGTTTCTTGTCATCGGGAGAAGCGTCATCAGGGTTTGACGCTCCAAAGCTTTCTTTCCGTGGCTGGTTTTCGTAGAGGATTTTTATGCTCAATTTATTGCAGTGGATGGTATAATGATAGAGAATGTCCAACCTTTTCTGAACAAAGGAGGTTCTAATGAAAAAGACAGTGTACGTGTTTGCTTTCTTTGTGCTGATAGGGGTGCTCAGCCTGGCCTGTCTCTCTCCTACCATCTCTTCCCTGCCTGCGCCGACGCCTGTTCCTCCCACACCGACCGAAAGCCAGCCTCCTGCTTCAGTAGATACCCCCACGCCACTTCCCACCAGCACGCCCGCCGACACCCCCACCCCGGAAGCGCAGGATTTCTTCACAGAAGAATTCAATAGCTCCGCAGACCTGTGGTCCTACTTCATCATTGACGGCTACCAAGAGAAGAATCGCCTGGTAGAGGGGGATGAGCCGAAGGTCTCTGTTGGGACGAACAATGGATACCTGGTCTTTGAGATCAACAAAAACTATCAGTATGTGTATGTGACCTATGATCCCTACACCTACACGGATGTGCGGATAGACGTTCGGGCAGAGAATTTTGGGGTGAACAACAACAGTGTGAGCCTGATTTGCCGTTACAGCGATCAGGGGTGGTATGAATTTAATATTGCCAACAATGGATTGTACAGCATACTCTACGCGGAGTGGAAACCTTCCAAACAAGTTGTTTACCATCTGATTGCGGATGGCGGCTCGAACAAGATCCGGATGGGGAAGGATGTAAACGAGTACACGGCAATTTGCAAGGGGCGCACGCTGCAGCTTTTCATCAACGGCTATGAGACGAATACACTCACTGAAAATCGCTTTGCCTTGCGCGAAGGACAGGTAGGCATCTCGGTCTCCTCGTTCAACGTCTTGCCGGTGCACGTGGAGTTTGATTGGGTGAAGATCACGCCGCCCTGATTCGTGAGAGGAGCTCTCGCATCCAAAATCACGCTTTCTGAGATAAACGCTTCGAGTGGGTGAGCGCATCCAAAGATCGCGCCCTGGAGGAGATGCTCCGGGGCGCGATTGTTGCAGGGAGGGTGCTCTTGTAAGAAATCCAGAGATTGCGATAGAATCACGAGAGCCGGCGAGGAGGGCGCCGGCTCTCTACTGAAAGGAGGAGAAGAGATGTTGTGCATCTCTACTATACCAGAATCCTCTGAATGTTACCTGACGGAAACCCTACGATTCCTCTACGATTTTCATACGATTTGGGTAACTGCCTACCCTAAGCGATGAAGAACTCTCTAACTCTTGTCATTGCGAGCGTAGCGAAGCAATCTCCTGGCCGATATGGGGATTGCTTCGCCGCCTGCGGCGGCTCGCAATGACAAAG
>Ga0081479_111196_pt1 | contig 36823 bp, 30 predicted proteins | sample MamHotmetagenome_FD_70984 | JGI IMG/M metagenome (GOLD analysis project Ga0081479, IMG submission 70984) | Hot spring cone microbial streamer communities from Mammoth Hot Spring (Liberty Cap Streamers), Yellowstone National Park, USA - T=72 v2... | ecosystem: Environmental > Aquatic > Thermal...
AGTTGACGATGAGCCTTTTGCTCTATTGAGGCTTGAGAGGTTACTTAGGGAAGCCTCTGTGGAGGAAGTGCTAACAGCACAGAACGCCTATGAAGCAAAAAAGATATTGGAAGAAAATCCAGATATTGAGGCAGTGTTTCTTGATATTCGTATGCCCGGAAAGGATGGAGTTCAACTTGCACATGAAATAGTCGGAGAGAGGGACGATGTGTTCATCGTCTTTCAAACAGCATACGATGAGCACAGTCTTCAAGCCTTTGAAGTAGGGGCCATAGGCTATCTTACTAAACCTTATTTTCTTGAGGATGTGATAAGGGTCTTAAACAGGATCAAGAAGTTCAGAGGAGAAAAGCCAAGAATTCAAGTCTTGGATAGAGCCGAAAATCTCATACCGATGCCTCTCTCAGAAATTTATTATTTTGAGGCAAGGTTAAAACATAGCCTTTGCGTTACCCGAAGAGGTGCTTTTATCTGTCCTAAAAGCATTGGTTATTTGGAAGAGGCTTTGAAATCCTACGGTTTTTTGCGGGTTCATAAGTCATATCTCGTAAACTTAGATAAGGTCGCAGGCTTTAGGTCCCTTCCTGATGGAAAGATTGAAGTTTGCTTCAAAGACTTGCCTCGTAAGATAATAACAAGCAAGCTTGGAGCAAAGAAATTGAGAGAAGTTTTGAGAATATAGTCCTAAAAGGAAAGGAGGGAAAGGCTATTCCTGCAACCAAAATTTGTGTGTTTGATGCGGGTTATCTTCACGACATCGGAAAGCTCTTCATCCCGGATGATATCCTGAAGAAGCAAGGTGAGCTAACCAGTGAAGAATTAGAGATAGTGAAGAAGCATCCTGTTATCGGAGCAAACTGCTTGAGGCATGTGAGGCTCTTCCAGGGTAGAGGAGGGATTGCTGAAATGGTGCTTAATCAGCACCCAGTTTGACCCCTTGATCGTCACCGCTCTTTTAAATATGGAGCATAACATCAGAGCCTGGTTTGGGCTGTGTTAGTAGAAGTGTTAATTTTAACTTTTTTAGAGCTTTGGGATCGAGGAACATGGCAAGGGTGTATGTATCAGCAATCGGCTGCCACATTTTTAGCTAATGAGTAAAAAGTATAGAAGAGCGATTGTCTGGTTTAAGCGAGACCTAAGGGTTGAGGATAACGAAGCCCTGCACAACGCCTGTTTCCTGGCAGAGGAGGTTATTCCTATTTTTATCTTCATTCCAAGCCTTCTTGAGAGGTTTGGAAAAAGGAAAGATAGGCTTGGGTTCATTGTTTCAGCGCTAAGAAAGCTTGATGAAGACCTGAGAGAACTTGGCGGTAAGCTTTATGTTTTTCGCGGTGAGCCTGATGAAGTTTTTCCTTACATCATAAGGACATCTCAGGCTCAGGCAGTTTTCACAAATAAAGCCCTATCCTTTCTTGGAGAAGAATTCGAAAGAAAAGTAAAAACCTTCTTAAGGTCCCATGGGGTTGACTTAAATTTTTATCTTGGAAATTTTCTTTGCGATGTAGCGAAAATACCTTTTAAAAGGGTTTACAGCCATTTTTTTAAAGAGTGGATAAAAGGATTAAGGCTTGAAGTATTCCCAAAGCCAGTAAGGATAAACACTCCAGAACTACCATTCCCTACCTTAGCTCAAATCACAAGAGAGCTTGAGTACGAAGAAAACAGATATTTTCCTATAGAGTTTGGTTTTAGGAGGCTTGAGGAATTTGATTTTAGGGCATACAGCGAACTTAGAAACAGGCTTGACCTTGATGGCGCTTCTAAACTTTCTCCCTACATCCGTTTTGGCGTTATTTCGTTGAAAAGGATTTATGGGAAAGCTATCGAGCAAGCTGGATTGAATTGTCAGTATGTTAAAGAACTAGCCTGGAGGGAATTTTGGTACCATATCAAACATTACTTTCCTGAACTCCAAAATTTAGAGTTTCAGGAAAAAAGAAGAGGCATTCCTTGGAGCGATGATCAAGTTATTTTTAGAGCCTTCGTTGAGGGAAGAACTGGTTATCCTATAGTTGATGCGGCGATAAGACAGCTTCATGTTGAAGGCTATATGCACAACCGAGCAAGGATGATTGTTGCCTCTTTTTTGACCAAAGACCTTTTTATAGATTGGCGTTTGGGGGAGGACTTCTTCAAGGAGCATCTTATAGACTACGACGAGGTGGTAAATGTAGGCAATTGGCAGTGGGTAGCATCCGTTGGTGCTGACCCAAAACCCTTTAGAATGTTTAACCCCATTCTACAGTCAAAAAAGTTTGACCCCGAAGCTAAATATATTAAAAAGTATCTTCCAGAGCTAAAAGAACTTCCACCTCACATGATCCATGATCCCCTTAGGTATAAACTCCCTTACCATCGTCCAATCGTTAATCACTTTGAGAGAGTAAGAAGGGTCCGCGAATATTTCGTGAAGAATCTAAACTAGAAAAAGGGTAAACCGATTGCTTAAATTACCGAAGAAAAAGCTTTAACCTGATTTTAAAAGAATAGCTGGGTCGATCTTTGTAGCTCTATAGGCAGGGTATACTCCCGCAAAAAGCCCGATAATAATGGTCAAAAAAGAAGACACTAAGACGGGTTTTACAGGAACGATCAAAGGATAGTTAAAGGCAGGAAGCAGAATAAAAACTAATATTAGCCCAAGGAGTATTCCTATAAGACCGCCGGCTAAGGTGATGAATAAGCTTTCAATTAGAAACTGCATAAATATATCTCTTCTCTGAGCTCCTAAGGCTAAACGTAAGCCAATCTCCTTTGTTCTTTCATTGACTGATAAGGTCATTATCCCCGCAACCCCAAGGGCGCCTACGATTAAACACAAGATAGATACGCTTGCTACCAAGCTTGAAAAAGTTCTTGTAGTTTGCTCCTTTGCTTGCACGAGGTCTTCGGCTTTAAGAATGGAAAAATCCTTTCTCTTTGGGTCAACATTATGACGCTTGATGAGAAGCTCTTCTACTTGTTTCACTAAATAGGGCAAAGTTGATGTGGACTCAGCTTTTATAAAGATGCCTGTTAAATAGTCTACATTAAAGAGGGCAGACATGGCAGTCGGGTAAGGGACTAAGACCTGATCATCCTGGTCCTGTCCGCTTGCATCAACTCCAATGGGAGCTAAAACTCCTATCACCGTGAAAGGAAGCTTGCTTACCAAGACCTTTTCTCCAACCGCAGACTTTTCGCTAAAGACTTGACTTTTTATCTTATATCCAAGGATGACCACCTTGCTAAAGGTTTGTATTTCCTCGCGGGAAAAGTTTCTCCCTTCAAGCAAGGGATAATTTCGCATAGCAACATACTCTTCATTTACGCCGTTTACGGTAGTAATAAGATTAACACCCTCACCCCTTACTACAGTTTGTCCAGTATAGACAGGAGAGATGTTTTTAACTCCAGGGAGGTTTCTTAAAGCTTGAGCATCCTCAACTTTGAGCGTTGTCATCTGCTCTGTCTGCATTGCCCGCCCAGCCATCACCCTTGCCGACCCAGATATAACCATAAAAAGGTCTGGTCCAAAGGTTTCTATCTCAGCAAGGGTTTTAACCTTAGCGGATTCGCCGAAGGAGTTCATGATGAGAAGAGCAGAAACCCCGATGATGATACCAATCAAGGAAAGAAGGAGCCTAAGCTTCTTATGAAGAAGCGCACCGAATAAAAGTTTTAGCTTAAGCTTCATGGCGGCTAAAGGCTTTTAAGGAGTATAGCAGGCTCAACTTTCGTCGCCCGAGTAGCTGGAATTACGCTGAAAATAAGGGATGTTGCCACGGAAAAAATTAGGCTCAATCCAAAGGTCGTCCCGGAAAAAAGGGGTTTTAAAGGTGTAAAGGCGGAGATAAGATGCATGACCCCAAGGCTAAGAAGCCATCCCACAAAACCGCTAAACAGAGCAACCATTAGGCTCATAGCAATATAATGAATGAAGATGATCCTGTTTGTGGCTCCAAGCGCCCTTCGTAGGGCAATTATTCCAGCCTTTTCTTCAACCATCGCTGACATAAGGTTTAAAATAACAACACCGCTTATGATAAGGCTGATTAAGGATATGGCAAGGAGAAAGGTTTGCAGCACCCTTTGAGCAGAGAAAAACCTTGCAAGCACAAAATCTGGGGTGATAATCCTAAAATCATCCTCCGCAATTCCATAGAGGTTATGCCTTTCCCTTAGGATAGATCGGATCAAGGGGACAGAGGTCCTTTGTTCAGCCGTTGGCTGGAGGACGATTTTTATAGCGGTGATGTAATCTCTGTTAAAAAGCCTCCTCTGAGCGGTAGTAAAGGGCACAAAAACCCTTTCATTAAAGGGGAAATGTCCAAAGGAAGGTTTTTCTTCAAGGATGCCAACTATGGTGAAATGTTGCCCTGCAATCAAGATCTTATCCCCTATAAGATTAGCAATCCCAAACTTTTTAGGAATATCGCTTCCGAGCACTGCAACTTTGTTTAGCTTTTCAAGGTCTTCATCTTCGATAAAACGACCAACCTTAACATTACATGTGTTTGCAGGGGCATAAACTGGGAACACCCCCTCAACCCTTATCTTTTCTACTTGCCCTTTATAGCTAACCTCTAAAGTGCCGCCTGAAGTTGGGGAGACGAGTTTAACAAAAGAAAGCTTCTCTAAAGCTTTGGCGTCCTCTAATTTAAAGGTGTCTGAACGGGTAAGCCCAACGCCCGTAAACCTGTGTCCACCAGCCAAGATCAAAATTGCATCTTTACCAAAATTGAGATTGGCAAAGGTATCAAGCACCTGCTTTTCTGCTGATTTACCAAGGGCATAGATGGTGTTTATCGCCGTTAAACTAAGAACTAATGCCAAGACCATGAACACCAAATTTACCTTGTTTGAAAGAAGTTCTTTGACAACCTCCCGATAGTAAGCTAAAACAGGGAAAAACCTATTCTTCAACGAAGACCCCATCCTTTAAAAACTTTACTTTTTTTGCGCTTTTTGCTACCTCAGGATCATGCGTAACAAGGATTATGGTTAAGCCCTCTTCATTTAACTCTTTGAGAATTTTTACTACCTCTAGACTACTCTTAGAATCAAGGTTTCCTGTTGGCTCATCCGCAAGAAGTAGTGATGGCTTGTTGATTAAGGCTCTGGCAATGGCAACCCTTTGTTGCTCTCCCCCTGATAGCTCAGCAGGCTTTAAATTTTTCTTATTTTGAAGACCAAGCCTATCAAGAAGAAGAGATGCCCTTTCAACATCCTTTTCGGTTAGACTCCCCCGGTAAAGGGTTGGAAGAAGGACATTTTCTAAGGCTGTTGCCCAGGGCACTAAGTGGAAGGCTTGAAAGATAAAGCCTATCTTTTGGTTTCTAAGGTGTGCCATCTCTGCTTCCGAAAGGGTTGATACTTCTCTTCCTTCAAAAAGATAGCTTCCTGAAGTTGGCTTGTCGAGAAGACCAAGGATGTAAAGGAGGGTTGATTTCCCACCTCCTGAGGGACCCATGATGGCTAAGAAATCTCCTGCAAAAACTTCAAGATTTACCCCTTTTAAGACTTCATAGGAAATCTTTCCCACTACGAAGACTTTTTTGATATCTCTCAAAAGGATTAAAGGTTTAGACACCTTACCAAATGCCAACAAGGTCAGTTTTTGAAAGTCCAGACAAAACTTCTACCTTACCTTGGGACTCCCATCCTGTGGTAATGTATTGTTTTACAACCTTATCCCCACGCTTTACATAAACAATCCTCTTACCCTTTTCATCAACCTTTATTGCTCGAGCTGGTATCTGCAAAGCCTTCTCTTTTTTATCAGCAATGATGGTTACTTGAGCCGTCATCTCAGGGCGTAAATAGCCCCCATAGGGGGTGAGAATGTCCAAAACCGTATCGTAGAAGACGACGTTATTTCTTATGATAGCTCCTGGGTATATGGTTCGCACCTTGGCTTCAAAAACTTTATCCGGGAAGCTATCTACGCGAAACCTTGCCGGCATATTAGGCTTTATCTTGCCAATATCGGTCTCATCGATGTAACAATGGACTTCAAGCTTTGAAAGGTCAATAACTGTGATGAAGGTTGGGGCATTAAGTCCAGCAACGACCGTTTCTCCTTGCTGAGTTGAAACCTCGGAAACATAACCGTCAATCGGGCTGTAGATAAAAGCATAATTAAGCTTTACTTTTGAAGCTTCATACTGGTTTTTAGCAGACAGAACCAAGGCTTGAGTTCTCTTTAGTTCTTGATTGTATTCCTCTTCTAAGGCTGAAAGCTTGGCAAGTTCAGAGGCAAGCTGATTTTCCTTGACTTCCGCATCTCGCTCTATTCTTTCAAGGTCGTTCTTTGAGATTAAACCTTCTTGGTAAAGGGCAAGAAGCCTTTCCTTTTCCCTTTTTAGCTGAGCTAAGTCTGCCTTGACTGCTGAGATAACCCTTTTTTGAGCCTTAATGTTTTCTGGGTAGGTTTTTTTTGCTTTTTCATGCTGGGCTTGGGCTTGAAGATATTCTTGATAGTTCTTATCTACCTCCCTTTGCAGGTCAGCATGCTCAATGATGGCGATAAGCTGACCAGCTTTGACATAGTCTCCTTGCTTCACAAAGAGCTCTTCTACCCGACCTGAAATCCTTGCTCCAACCTTCACTTGCGCACCAACTTGGGGTTTTACAGCACCCGTTGCTGAAATTTCAAGAAACATAGGTCCTTCTTCCACTTGGACAAACTTTGTGGGTAAAGCCTCTTCTTTTTTTTCTCCCTTCTTTGAGCAGGCTGAGGTTGATAATAAAATAATTAAAAAAAGAAAGAAAAGCCGTAGCTTCATATCAGGCTACTCCAAACCCGGAATAAATCCAGCTGTCCGTTTAAGGACAAAATAGCTTCTATACCAGTCGTAGCGAGAGGTAGCAACCTGGCTTCTTGCTTGGGATAGCCTAGCAAGTATGGTTGTCAAGTCCACTATGCTTGCAAGCCCGTTCTCATACCGCTTCTTCACAATCCTGTAGTCTTCTTCCATCTTTTTTAACCAAGCAAGAGAGGCAGAATAATACTCCTTCTTCGTAAGGTAGTTTTGATAGGCGGAAAACACATCCTGCTCTATGCTTAGCTCAAGAGCTCTTTTTTCAAAATTTTTCTTTTCTAAGGTTGCCCTTTCGGCAGAGACCTTAGCTGGCGTTGAAAAACCAGTAAAAAGGGGAAGATTAATCTTTATTCCAAAGGTGAAGGTGCTATCCCTATCTGGGTAGAAGGATTTGTCTATGCGATATAAAGAAGTAAAAAGGTCAATGCTTGGAAAATATTCTCCTTTTACGCTTTTTATTCGGTTTTCTTGAGCTAAGATCTCTTTTTCTTTAGCAAGAAGTTCTGGTCTTTTCTTTTTGGCGAGAGATAGCAAGCTTTCAAAATCCGTATCAGTTAGCAATTCCTCAGGGAAATCTAAAAGCTCCGTGTCCTTTGCCTCTAAAACCGAAAGATTAAGAAGAATTAGTAAATTCGTCTTTGCTATCTCGGCTGTATATTTATAGTTTATAGAGTTTGCTTCGGATTCTTTAAGCTTTGCCTCGGCATCGAGAACATCAGCAAGGGGTGATAGACCGACTTCATAGCGCTTCTGAGCAAGCTTAAGCAAAACTTTGGCATCATCTACATCGTTGAGCGAGGCTTCATAAAGGGATTTAGTTTTAAGATAGTCTGAGTAGGCTGAAACTACTCTTAAAGCTATATCCTGTATCTTAGCCTTAGCCAGGGCATCAGAAACCTCAATAAGCCTAAGAGCTTCCTGATAGGCATACCAGGTAGAAAAGCCAGAAAAGACATTCCAAGTAAGGCTTGGACCAAATTGATGGGTATCAACGGTTGGTATGTTTTTACCAAGGTCTTGTCTTTGATAGTTGTAGCTAAGGGAAAGTTTGGGGAAGAATTCAGCACGCACTATATTCTTTTTAAAAGAAAGAGATTCCTTTTCTTTTATGGCTGCGCTAATCTCTGGATTTTGTGATATGGCTATAGAAACTGCTTCTTTTAAAGAAAGAACTCTTTTCGACTGAGCTTTAGATGAGAAGACAAGGCTTATAAAAATAAAAAAAGAAACCAGCAGAATTGAAAACGATATCTTTTTCATCTTGAAAAGATTTTAGCATGCCAAAAGAGATTATCAAGGTTAACCGAAGGGATGACGCTTCATGAGGAGACCCGTCGCCTTGCGCCTCGGGGTGACAAAAAAAGAGGCTCGGGGTGACAGCAGGAGGGTTTACACAAAAACATTTCTGAACATTCCCCCTTTCTGTTGATGCTTTAACTTGTTAATAGTAAAATTTTTGAAGACATAAATTCTGAAATGTCTACTTACAGGAGAAGGTTTTATGAACGATAGGGCTGAGCTTGTGGAAAAAATTCTAACTCTTAAAGAAAAGCGAAAAGCCATCATTCTTGCCCACAACTATCAACCCCCAGAGATCCAAGATATTGCCGACTTGAGAGGCGACTCCTTAGAGCTTAGCCTTAAAGCAAGCAAAGCCGACGCTGAGGTGATAGTCTTCTGCGGCGTCTTTTTCATGGCAGAAACTGCAAAGATTGTTTCTCCGCAAAAGAAAGTTGTTATTCCTGTTAGCTCAGCCTTCTGCGATATGGCAAACATGGTGTCACCTGAGGATGTCCGAACCTTAAGAGAAGAATATCCTGGGGTTCCTGTTGTCACTTATGTTAACTCAACCGCTGAAGTGAAAGCCCTAAGCGATGTTTGCTGCACCTCAGCCAATGCTATAAAGGTGGTGGGAACTTTCCCAGATAAAAGGATTATCATGCTTCCTGACATGAACTTAGCAAGGTATGTTCAAAGGTTTTATCCCGATAAAGAAATTATCTATTTTGAGGGCTTTTGTCCCTTTCATCATACGCTCTTGCCCGAAGATGTTATGAAAGCAAAAAAGGAGCATCCGTCCGCAGTTTTTATCGCCCATCCAGAGTGTAGACCAGAAGTCATCGACCTTGCCGATTATGTTGCCTCAACAAGCGGTATGCTGAGGCTTGCAAAAGAGCTTCCTCATAAGGAATTTATCATTGGCACGGAGGTTGGTCTTCTTTATCCCCTCTCTGAGGAGAACCCGGATAAGGTATTCTATCATCCAGCTCCAGATAAGATGGTTTGCCCATCCATGAAAAAAATACGCCTTGAGGATGTGCTAAGAGCTCTTGAAGAGCTTGAGTTTGAAGTCGTTTTGCCTGAGGAGGTCCGAACAAAGGCTTACAACGCCGTTAAAAGAATGCTTGAAATAGTGTAGTGAGACTTTAGCCTTGCTTTTAGACCTCTTAGAGGAGCTATCACCCCTTCCCTTTGTCAAATTCATGGAGCTTTGTTTGTATCATCCTGATTATGGATACTATGCCCGGGGAAATTTACCCGGAAAGCAGGGGGATTTTGTGACAGCTCCGTGCATTCACCCCGTTTTTGGCGCAACCATTGCCAGGCAAATTTTAGAGATGTGGGAGGCTCTCGGAAGTCCAAAGGATTTCCTCATCCTTGAAGCAGGAGCTGGGCAAGGATACTTAGCCTTAGACATCTTGACCTATCTTAGGAAAAAGGGCTACTCTTTTAAATACGCCATCATTGAGCCTTTTCCAGCTATAAGAGCGGTTCAAGAGGAGGTTTTGCAGGACTTTCTTGATGATGTATCCTGGTATACTACACCCAAGGATGTTCCTTTCTTTCAGGGGATTTTACTTGCAAACGAGCTTTCTGATGCCTTTCCAGTTCATCTTGTAGAAAAAAGAGAGGGTGAGCTTCATGAAGTTTGGGTTGAGGTGAAGGGTGGACACATCCGAGAATTCTACGAAAAGTTTTGCGACCCAAGAGTTTTAAGAAGAGTTTACAGATTCTTTCCTTACTGGTGCGAGGGATACCGCACTGAGGTCTGCTTAACCATAGAAGATTTTTACAGGGAACTTGCTCAAAAGTTGATTAAAGGTTTTTTCTTTATCATCGATTACGGTTATCCCAGACAGGATTATTACTCACCTGAGCGAACCTGCGGGACTTTAGTTTGCTACTATAAACACCGGTTAGTTGACAACCCTTATCTTGCACCGGGGCATACGGACATTTCCTGCCATGTAGACTTTACTCTGCTCAGGGAGCTTGGAGATAAGTATGGCTTGCTCACCGTTGGTTTTACCCAGCAGGGTCCTTTCTTAGTCTCCTGCGGCATAGATAGGGTCCTTTTAGAAGTCTCTGAAGGAAGTTATAGGGATCTGAACGCGGTTAAGAGGCTAATCTTACCTGAAGGGCTTGGAGGAAGCCACTGGGTCTTAGTGCAGGGAAGGCTCTACAGCAACATTTTCGAGGTTAAGCTTTCAGGCTTTAGCTTAAGCAACCGAACCAATCTCCTTCTGGGCGATTTTAGCTCAGTTTAAGGAGAGGTGATGGAGGGATGAAGAAAGTTAGCATTGATGATATAATATTCTTTCGAAATTTTAAATTTTTTCGGGGGGCTAAGGTGAAAAAAAGGGTCCTTAGCGGGATGAGACCTACTGGTCCTTTACATTTAGGGCATCTTCTCGGCGTTCTCAAGAATTGGCTTTCTTTGCAGGAAAGTTATGAATGCTTCTTTTTTGTTGCCGATTGGCATGCCTTGACGACTGAGTACGAAAATCCTCACAATATAAAAGAGTTCACAAAAGAGCTTCTTTTAGAATGGTTTTCAGTGGGCATCGACCCAGAAAGGGCAGTTGTGTTTATCCAATCAGATGTTAAAGAGCATGCCGAGCTCTATTTACTCTTGGGTATGATTACTCCTGTGCCATGGCTTGAGCGGAATCCCACTTACAAGGAGATGAGGGAAAACCTCAGGGATAAGGATTTAAACACCTATGGTTTCCTTGGCTATCCAGTGCTTCAAGCTGCGGATATACTTATCTATAAAGCTCAACTTGTCCCTGTAGGGATAGACCAGCTGCCTCATCTTGAGCTAACTCGGGAGATAGCAAGGCGATTCAACTACCTTTACCAACGAGAGGTCTTTCCCGAACCGCAAGCCTTACTTTCGGAAGTTCCAAAGATCCCCGGCATTGACGGAAGGAAGATGAGCAAATCCTATGGCAATGCCATCTTCCTCAATGATACCCCTGAAGAAGTCCGTAGAAAAATCTTATCATTCATTACTGATACTCAAAGACCAAGAAAGTCTGACCCAGGAGACCCAGAGGCAAGATGCGTTGCCTTTCAATTGATGAAGCTTTATCTATCGGAAGAGGAAAAGGAAGAGGTTATTTCTTCCTGCAAATCAGCAAAGCTTGGCTGTAGGGATTGCAAGCAGAGGTTTGCTGAAAAGATAATAGCCTTTCTTACTCCTATCTGGGAAAGAAGGGCAAAGCTTTTGCAAGAAAAAGATTGGTTTGATAAAGTAAGAGAGGGGAGGGAAAAAGCTCGAGAAATTGCTAAGCAAACGATGAATGAAGTCTACGCTACGATTTTATCAGCTAAGTCCGCTTATCTTCCGGTATAGCTTGTTTAATCATGTTTAAAAACTCTTCTTCATTGATAATCTTTACACCAAGCTGTAAAGCCTTTTGATATTTTGAACCAGGAGCCTCTCCTACCACCACAAAGTCTACATTTCTTGAGACAGAATCCGACGCCTTCCCCCCAAGGGCTTGAACCAACTCCTTAGCTTTTTCACGGGTCATAGATTTCAAAGTTCCGGTAAAAACGAAGGTTTTTCCTTCAAGGACTTTGGGGAATTCAACCTTCTCCTCACCCTCTTCAACAAAGGTTATTCCAGCCTCAAGCAAACGCTGAACCATATGATGATTTTCTTCCTCTCTAAAGAACTCAACGATTGCCCTTGCCGCTTCTGGTCCAATCCCTGAGATTGCTGTTAAATCAGCCATGGTAGCGTTCATTATCTTATCTAAGCTCTTAAACTTTTCAGCAATAAGCTGAGCTGTAGCCTCACCCACATGCCTAATCCCTAAAGCATAAAGAAACCTTGCCAAAGTGGTCTTTTTGCTCTTTTGAATGGCATCATACAGGTTTTTAGCTTTTTTATAAGCAAAGCCTGGAAGCCTAAGCAGGTCTTCAACCTTTAAATAGTAAAGGTCAGCAGGGCTTTGCACCCATCCTTGGTCAACTAAATCCCTTGCCACCCTATCACCAAGCCCCTCAATGTTCATGGCATTTCTGCTTGCAAAGTGAAGAAGTCTCCTAACCCCCTTGGCATAACAGTTGGGATTGGGGCATCTCCAGATGGCTTCTCCTGGTTTTTTTACAAGCTTTGTTCCACAAATAGGACAATGGGTAGGGAAATGGATTTCCCTTTCTTCTCCGGTCCTTCTTTCCTTTATGGGCATGACAATCTCGGGTATAACATCTCCAGCCCTTTGGACTAACACATAATCGCCGATGCGAACATCAAGGTTTTTGATAAAGTCTTCGTTGTGGAGCGTTGCCCGCTCAACGATAACTCCTCCGATCCTAACTGGCTCAAGAATGGCAACCGGAGTAATGGCTCCTGTCCTGCCAACTTGAAACACAACATCTATAAGCTTTGTTGTGGCTTGGGTTGGTTGAAATTTGTAAGCTATAGCATACCGAGGAGAGCGAGCCTTTGTCCCAAGTTTTTCCCATAGAGAAAGGTCATTTACCTTGGCCACAATTCCATCAATTTCATGGGGAAGCTGTTCTCTTATCCTTTCCATTGCATGATGATATTGAATAACCTCTTTTATGCCTTTAACCAATTTGACATGAGGGTTTATCTTCAATCCCCATTTTGCTAAGGTTTGAAGAACTTCCCACTGAGTTTTGAAAGTTATTCCTTCTACTTTTCCTACACCGTAGCAGAAGATATCAAGCTTTCTTTTTGCGGTGATAGAAGGGTCAAGCTGTCTTAAAGACCCTGCAGCAGCGTTTCTTGGGTTGGCAAAGGGGATTTCTTTTTTAGCAATCCTCTCCTCGTTTATCCTCTTAAATTCCTCCTTGCTTAGATAAACCTCACCTCTTACATCAATTCTTGGCGGTATATCCGTAGCATCATCGGAAAATTTCCTAAGTCTCAAAGGGATACTTTTAATGGTTTTTACATTGTTTGTCACATCCTCTCCTACATATCCGTCTCCTCTTGATGAAGCGACGGTCAAGACCCCGTTTTCATAAACCAATTCCACAGCAACCCCATCAATCTTAGGCTCAACTGTATACTCAATTTCCAGGTCAAGAGGTAGGTTTAAAAATCTTTTGATCCGCTCGTCAAATTCTCTTACTTCATCTTCAGACATGGCATCATCTAAAGAGAGCATTGGCTCGGCATGCGGAACCTCTCTAAAACCCTCAGCTGGCTTAAAACCCACCCGTTGGGTTGGGGAATCAGGCGTTAAAAGCTCTGGATACATTGCTTCAAGCTCTCTTAACTCACGCGTAAGAGCATCGTATTCCGCATCAGAGATCATTGGACTATCAAGGACATAGTAACGATAGTTGTGATATTCTATTTCTTCTCTAAGCTTCTTTACTCGCTCAATAACCTCAGGCGGTATTTCCCGTTTAATCTGTTCCTTAGCCATGGTATAAACCCCCCATAGAAGAAAGCGTCTTTTTTTAATAGTTTAAGAAAGAGCTATATTCCGTCAAGGTTTTAAAATTCTTCCCTAAAGCTTGTATTTTAAAGCAAGTTAAAGTATATTAGCAAAGGATGCTATTCAAAGACTTTAAGGGGGATTTATGCGCAATTCAATCTTGAACATGTTGGGGAGCGCACGGCTTGCTATTGCTCTATTTTTTATCTTAGCAATTCTTTCCGTCTTTGGCACCTTGATTCCTCAAGGACAACCTATAGATTTTTATTTAATGAAATATGGACAATCATTGGGTAAGCTAATTCATTTCTTTCAGCTTGACGATGCCTATCATTCACCTTGGTATATTGCAACCCTATTTCTGTTTATGTTAAATCTTACAATTTGTTCTTTAAATAGACTTCCATTTAATATTAAACTTTACAAGCGAAATCCTGCAGAAGTTAAAGTAGAAGCTCTACCGAATAAAATACAGTTCCAAGTTTCTAATCCCTTAGAGAAAATCACTTCTTTTATAGAAAAAGAGTTAAAATTCACCAAAATTAAAGATGGTTTATACTATAAAAAAGAAAATAGTTTGGCGCATTTTTCTGTGGATGTGGTCCATTTTTCTCTTATCATTATTATAATAGGTGCTTTAGTTGGAGCAATTTTGGGTTACCGTGGGAATATGAGCATTTTAGAAGGAGAAGAATCTAATATAGTTCAACCACTTAGGAAAAAAGAGCCAATTCAACTTGATTTTAAGGTGAGATTAAATAAGTTTATATTGGAAACCTATCCCAATAGTATGCCTAAAGAATACATTTCTAATGTTACCATAATTGATGAAAACAAAACAATAGATGCTATCATTAAAGTAAATGCACCTATAAAGTATAAGGATGTAACTTTCTACCAAGCAAGTTATGATGTCATCCCAGTTTTTGCTTTTAAATTTAAAATTAACACCAAAGTCTATGAGACAAACTTAAGCAAGCTTGAGCCTTTTACCACAGAAGATGGTCTTTCTATCGCCATAACAGATTATGGACAAGCTCATGGATTAATCTTTGTAAAGCTCTGGATCTTAGATGAAAAAGAACAGGAAGAAAGGCAAGTATTAGCTTTAATGGGGAGTTTAGGGATGCAAAATGCTTTAGAATTGCCTAATATGTTGTGTTTTGGTGGAGCGCAAGGTATGTTCCCTTGCAATACTGTTGAAGTTGGTAAACGTGTAATAGAAGCTAAGCTTAAAGATGTGGCTTCTGAGATATATGTAACAGGATTGCAGGCTAAGAAAGACCCAGGCGTTGTTATAGTCTATGTAGGCTTTATTCTCATGATGCTTGGTCTTTTCTTTGTTTACTACTTTGAGCCAAGAATTTATTGGATTTATCTTACGCCAAAGGAAGACTTAGTAGAGATATCGCTTGGCGCTTACGCTAAAAGAGACCGTGCTGGAATAAAAATAAGACTTCAAGAACTTGAAGATAAGATTAAGGAGAAGGCTCAACATGAATGATGACTTCAATTTCAGGAAAGATTGTTTTTATTTCTCTTTCTATCTCATCGCATAGAGCATGAGCATCCTTTACTGATAGATAGCTGGGAACATTTAGGTAAAGTTCAATAAATCCTTTCCTTCCCGCCCTTCTTGTGCGTATTATACAATAAGAAAAGTTGTCCGAATGATCAAATCTTTTTTGTGCTAAAACATTTTCTATCAATTCTTCTATCCTCTCTCTTTTTTCTCTTTCCACCTGTCTATCAAGAAGTGAACTAAGAGATGTTTTTGTAATTTTATATCCCAAATACACAACATTTATACCTATTACGATCCCAATTATTGGGTCAAGAAAAAGAAGCCGAAACTTATCTATTAAAATTATTGCAATCATAGTTCCTACGGTTGTTAATACATCAGTAAAAATATGCGTTGAATGAGAAAAAAGGATAGAAGAATTCAACGATTTTGCTTTTTTATACAAAAAATAAGCTAAACTTAAGTTTGCTACCGCTGAAACTGTTATTAGTATTAGTCCTTCAGTTGCGTTTTCTGGTGCTTTTTGGTTTAAAATTCTTTCTATAGCTTGGTAAAGTATGGATACGGCAGCAAAAAGTATAAACAAACCTTCTATGGATGATACTATATATTCAGCCTTGCCATGACCGTAGGGATGCTCTTTATCTGGCGGTTTTTCAGCGATTTTAGACCCGAGAAAGGCAAAGAGGGCTGAAAAAATGTTAACAATCGATTCCATAGCATCAGAATAGATAGCGACTGATTTAGTGAGAAAGTAGGCAAGAAACTTAATTCCACAAAGCAGGATGCTTAGTAAAAAACTTAGCAAAGTATATCTTTGAAGAGACATGTTTAATCCTTTGCTCTTTTAACTGCAATATAGGCTAAGCTAAAGCTTAATAAAGCTAAACCGAAAAGAATGAATAAACTCACAAAATCATAATTACCAAACAGAGCTATGCTTCTAACATTTTTTGAGACGATGGTAAGAGGGAGGATTTCAAGAATGGGACGGATTAGGGATGGAGCCTTTTCTACTGGGAAAAAGGTTCCCCCTAAGAACATCATCGGTGTGATGATAAAGTTAGTAAGAAGCGTTTGGTCGCCATGGGATTTGATAAGCATGGCTGAGGCAAGTCCAAGGCTTGCAAAGATAAAGGCGTTTAGAAAAAGGAAAAGGAAAAACTCAGGGGCTAAATTTAATTTTATCCCAGAGAAATAAGAAATTAGAAGTATTATAAAAGCAGACAAAAAGGCTCGGGTAATGCCAAAGAAAACTTCCCCCAGGGCATAAGCAAGGATTGATATAGGAGCGGATTGAAATTCTTCGAAAACTTTGAGGTAAAATCTGGCTACATTAAGCTCAACGTTTATGGCAAAGGCTTGGAGCATGCTTGTTGCGGAGATCAAGCCCGGGACTAAAAATTCAAGGTAGCTTACCCCTTGAACTTCTATACCCTGTCCGAGCCCGATGCCAAAGGCAAATAGATAGAGTAGGGGATTTATAGAAAAGGAAAGCAATACTTTCCCTAACCGAGTCCTAAGGATGAGAATTTCTCTTAAATATACGGCAAGGAATCCTTTCATACCTTAGAAGAGCTGCTCACAGTTTTCTGAAGTCTCATGAAAACATCTTCAAGCGTCGTTCTTCTTAAGGCAATACTCCTTGCCTTGCTTTTAAGCTCAAGCATCTTTTCTTCAGCCGATTGTCTATCTCTAAAATACTGCGTTTGCACTTCGTCGTCAGTAAAGATGTCTATGGCAAACTCGCCAAGCTCTTCAATCAGGTATTTTGGCTTTTCAACTCTAAGGATGTTCCCGTTAAAAATAAAGGCCACCCGGTCTGAAAGATACTCAGCTTCTTCCATGTAGTGGGTGGTTAAAAGGATGCTTGCTCCTTTTTCTTGAATTTGTTTAATTAGGTGCCAGATTTTTCTTCTGATATGAGGGTCTAACCCAACCGTTGGTTCATCTAAGAGAAGTATTTTAGGCTTATGAAGGAGCGCCCTCACGATAAGGAGTCTTCTTCTCATTCCCCCTGACAATTCTTTTACCTTCGCCGAACGTCTGTCTGCCAGGTCAGCAAGGGTTAAAAGTTCTTCAATCCGTTCTTTTATCTCGCTTAAGCTCATACCAAAGAGAAGACCATGTATAAGTAGATTTTCGTATACTGTGAGCTCAACATCAAGGTTAACCTGCTGGGGCACATAGCCTGTTAATTTTTTGGCTGATATTTCATTCTTTGATAACTTTTGTCCAAAAATAAAAATAGAGCCTTCATCAGGCTTAGTAAGCCCTGTAAGAATACGGATGGTCGTAGTCTTACCAGCTCCGTTTGGACCAAGAAGGGAAAAAAGTTCTCCTCTTTTTATTTCAAAGCTAATTCCCTTTAAGGCGTGGACCTTTTTGTAGGATTTTTTTAAGCCTTCTACTTTTAGGGCTAAATCGGAGGATGGGTGGTTGCTCATTGAATTGATAAAAAGGATGTTTGATGTTAGAAAACGGAGGGGGCGGGATTCGAACCCGCGGCACGGGTTTTATCCCGTGCATGCGATTTCCAGTCGCACCCCTTCGTCCACTCGGGCACCCCTCCAGCTTTCTTAAGTTTATCCATATTTTAAGATTTTTCAATCCTGGTTAAAGCAGGTAGTTGTTACTATATCTAAATGTCACATTGAAAGTGCATCCTCCCGTATCTGCTTGTCCTGCCAAGCAAAGCGAGACATTCCTCACTTCTTTCGGGACGGCGTCTCACGAGGAGACCCCTCGCCTTGAGGTTCGGGGTGACAGCCTCCCACAGGGTCTTCCCGAGGCATGCAAGTGCCGAAGGACCCCTCACTTCGTTCGGGGGGACAAAAAGGGGGATACTAAGTGAAAGGATTAGTAGACTCACCTTTCGATTGCTCTTTTTATGCGGTTTTTAACTCTTTCTTTGCCTAATATTTTCATTACCTCAAATAGAGGGGGGCTTACGGTTCTTCCAGTCAAGGCTACTCTTATGGCTTGGGCAAGGTCTTTTAGTTTTAAGCTTCTTTCTTCAGCAAACTTTCTGAGTTTCTCTTCAGAATCTTTTTCATCATCAAGGTTTAAACTATCAAGAAGCTTGTAGAAGGCTTCAAGATGAGGCTTTATGCTTGGGGTTAAGTGCTTCTTAATAGCATCCTCTTGAAACGGATAATCTTCGGTCAAAAAATAAACCATGTTCTCGGCAAGCTCTTTTAAAGTTTTTACTCGAGGCTTGAGGCTTCTTATAGCCAAAAGTAGATACTGGGTATCTACATCGTTACTCAAAAAATTTGCTATAAATGGCTTCAAATGAGGGAGTAATTCTTCATCTTGGAGAGTTCTTATCCAATAGGCATTTATGGCTAAAAATTTGTCAGGATCAAACCGAGCTGGTGAGAGGTTGATGCGAGAGAGGTCGAATTTTTCTATTAGTTCTTCTATAGTAAAGTATTCTTGGTCGCCATAGCCCCATCCTAACCTTGCAAGATAGTTCACTACCGCCTGAGGAAGATAGCCCTCATCCCGGTATTCCAGAATAGAGCGAGCACCATGTCTCTTAGATAATCGGGCTCCATCTGGACCGAGCACCATGGGAATATGAGCAAATTTAGGTGGTTCAACCCCTAAGAGTTGATAGACTATAAGCTGTTTAGGAGTGTTTGAAATATGATCATCCCCCCTGATAACATGTGTAATTTTCATATCAATATCATCCACCACCACGGCAAAATTGTAAGTTGGCGTGCCATCGGCTCGAAGGATGATAAAGTCGTCAACCTCGTCCGGCGGAAAAACAATCTTACCCCTTAAAAGGTCCTCAAAAGATATTTCTACCAGGTCAGGAACTTTAATTCGGACTACCCGTCCAGGGGCTTTGCTTAGGTTTAAGTTTCTGCAAGTGCCATCATAGCGAGGTTTTAAGCCTCGCTCCATCATCTCTTTTTTCTTCTGCTCTAACTCCTCCTTTGGGCATTGACAGTAGTAAGCTTTGCCTTCGGCAACAAGTCTTTCAGCTATCTCTTGGTAGCGAGCAAACCTTTCTGTCTGGAAGTATGGTCCTTCATCCCAGTTTAACCCAAGCCAAGATAAGGCTTCGATTATGGAATCGACATATTCTCTTTTTGACCTTTCAAGGTCAGTATCTTCAAACCTCAGAATGAATTTCCCTTTGTTCTTTCTTGCAAACAGCCAGTTAAAAAGAGCAGTCCTTGCCCCTCCAAGATGAAGATAACCTGTAGGGCTTGGAGGAAAACGAGTTATCACCATCAGATACCCCCTCTTTAGTTTAAAAAGAAATGTTAATTAATAATATATAACAATGCCAGCGTAGCCAACTACGGAAGAGTAATCCCTTATTATATCTCCTGAGGTTTTGTAATCAACAAGCTCTACAGTGGAAACAGGAAGTTTTTGACAGGCTGCTAAGAGGCAGGAGACTGGAAGATATCCGCACATGCTTATCCTTTCTTTAAACACAACCTGCAAAAGACCCTCTGGGGAGAGCCTCTTAATTTGTTCTATGGCTAAAAAATCTTTTTTCTTGGCAACTTCGTGAGGAACATAGTGGCTAAAATCAGTGCTTGCAACTAAAAGGATGCTTTTTTCAGGATGCTTTAATACATACTCCGCAAGGGTAGACCCTAAGGTGTAAATTTCTTCAAGGCTAAGGTCAAGAAGAACAATAGGGATAATTTTAATGTTAGGATTTATGTATTGAAGGAAAGGAACTTGGACTTCCAAAGAGTGTTCATGAAGATGGGCAAGCTTTTCAGGAGTAAGAAATGGCGCCTGCTCAATGAGAAAGGAAACCCCATCCTTCTCGACCTTTGCTTCCCCAAGAGGTGTTAGATAAGCGTCTCCATCAAAGATGCTTGCCCTTGCTCCAAGACCTGTATGGTTTGGACCAAGAATGACTGCTATGTCAGGAGGTTCTATCATACCGTAAACTTTGCCTGCTACCCCGCCAGAATACATATAACCAGCATGGGGGACTATAATAGCCTTTGCTGAAACCTTGCGGGAAGAGGAAACCACAAGATACCTTAAGTCTGAAAGCAAGCCATCTTTCGTTGAGGGATAAAAGTATCCGGCAACTGCGGGTTTTCTTAGCATGTGGACCCCTATAATTTTTTAATGTTTTCAAGGTCTTCAGGGGTATCAACTTCGAGCACATCTTCCGGAACAATGGAGACAAAGATTTTATAGCCATGTTCAAGGGCACGAAGTTGTTCGAGCTTTTCTGATGCTTCAAGCACACCTTCCGTAAGGCGTGTAAAAACATCAAGGAAGGATTTTCTGTAAGCATAGACGCCAATATGCTTAAGGTAGGTTGGCTCTTTGCCAGGTGGTCTAAAATAGGGGATGGGAGAACGAGAAAAATAAAGAGCAAATCCGGCTCGGTCAAGGACTACTTTTACCCTGTTTGGGTTTTGAAGATCCTTTAGATTTTTAAAAGGGGTGGCAAGGGTTGACATTGGTATTGTAGCATCAAGTAGTAGGGGTTTGATTAAGCTGTCAAAATAAGATGGTGAAAAAAGGGGCTGGTCTCCTTGGAGGTTGATTATGATCGTATCTTCCTTTAGTCCGAGGATGTTTGCAGCTTCGGCGATGCGGTCTGTTCCAGAAGGATGGTCTGCCCGGGTCATAACAGCTTTTCCTCCAAAGTTAAGAACGGTATCAAAAATCCTCTTATCGTCAGTTGCGACATAGACCTCCTCAAAACCGCCCTCTTTTGCCCTTTCATAAACATGCTGAATTAAAGGTTTATCCCAGAGTATAGTTAAAGGTTTACCTGGGAACCTTGTTGAGCCGTATCTTGCCGGAATTATCACTACTTTTTTCATCAATTTTTAATTTAAATCAAATCGGTGAAAGGTAAAGAGTTTTATTTAGCTCATAGGGGTGAATAGCAGTTAACCGGGGTTTTAAAGGACGCTCGGTTACCCCCTTAAATTGCGTTGGAGATTCTTAATTTTTAAGATGATAGTTGTGAGTGGAAACACCTCAGGCAGAGTCCTTGGGGTGACATGGACGGAGTTTAGAATGGGACATTTCAAAATAGTAACGACAGTAACATATTACTGGGTTGAAAATTATTCATGGTTTGTTAAATTAAAAAATATAAAGCCCGGGTGGCGGAATTGGTAGACGCTGTGGACTTAAAATCCACTGGAGGTCGTCCCTCCGTGCCGGTTCGAGTCCGGCCCCGGGCACCACTTTAGCTTCTCTTTGAATTATGTCTAAAAAACTCTCCTTAAAAGATCTAAGGTTTAAGATTGATGAGATAGACAAACAGATTGTTTCTCTTCTTAAGGAACGTTTCCTTACGGCAAAGGAGATAGGAAAGCTCAAGGAGGAAAAGGGTAGCTCTACTTTTGACCTCTTTCGAGAAAAGGAAGTCTTAAACCATGTTGTTAAGCTCAACGAAGGGGTCTTTCCTGAGGATACTCTTAGGGTGATCTATTCAGAGATCATAAGAGCCTGCCGTGGAGCACAAGAAAAACCCAAAGTTGCCTTTCTTGGTCCTGAAGCAACCTTTAGCCACATTGCTGCTCAGCACTACTTCGGGACTTCAGCCCATTTTATCCCTGTTGAAACCATCATCGATGTGTTTGAAGAGGTTAGCTCGGAACGGGCGCATTTCGGGGTTGTCCCGATTGAAAACTCAATAGAAGGTGTTGTGGCAACAACCCTTGATGCAATCTACGAGTACAATCTAAAGGTTTGCGGTGAAATCTACGAGCCTATATCTCATCATTTGATGAACCAAACAGGTCGGCATGAAGACATTAAAAAGATCCTTTCCCATCCTCAAGCCATTGCCCAGTGTAGGAAATGGTTAAGAAAAAAACTCCCCTCAGTCCCTGTGGAGACTGTATCTTCAACTGCCCTTGCGGCAAAATGGGCTGCCGTTGACCCATCAGTTGGTGCCATTGCAAGCTTAATGGCGGCTCGACTTTATCATCTTCAGATTGTGGCCAAAAACATCGAAGACATAAAAGGGAATTCCACTAGGTTTTGGATTATTGGGAAAAAAGAGGTCTCAAGGACAGGTAATGACAAGACTTCTATTCTATTTAGCGTAGCTGATAGACCAGGTGCTCTGTTTGAGATCCTTCGTTGCTTTGCTGAACGAAAGGTCAATCTCACCAAAATCGAAAGTAGACCATCAAAGGATGAACCTTGGAAGTATGTCTTTTTTCTTGACTGCGAGGGGCATGTGGAAGATGAACTTGTCAAATCCTGTTTAGAGGAGATAAAAAAATACTGCCTGCAGGTTATCTTTCTTGGTTCCTATCCAAAAGGTGAAATTCCTTAATCCCCTTTAATTACAACCATTTTGCCTTATATTTATAGCCAAACATTCATTAAATCGTCCTTAAAATCCTCGGAGGAGGTGATGGTATGGCTATATATGAGTATGAATGCTTAAATTGCGGAGCTCATTTTGAGGTTTGGCAGAAGATTACTGATGAACCATTAACAACTTGCGAAAAATGCGGTGGAAGACTTCAAAAATTAATTAGTAAAAGCGGTTTTATACTGAAAGGCACAGGATGGTATGTCACGGATTATGCAAGAAAAGAAAAAGAGAAAAAAGAGTCTAAAGAGGGATCAAAAGAAACATCTTCTGAAGCTGCTACATAAAAATAAGTGAGAAAGCTATTTCTTCCCTATCGATTGCCCTTTGCCTTACAGTTCGGGGCGGAATCCTTTTCTTACATCTTGAGCCCCCTTTTATCACCCTGAGCCGTAAGACAAGTGGTTCCTCTTTTGTCTTTCCCTTGGAGAGAGGGGAGATGCTTCGCTATGCTCGGCAGGGCAATACACATCTTATTGATTTTTTGAGAAAAGAAATTACTATACTTTTAAAATTGATTGTCGGAGGGAACCTATCAAATGTATGATGTTTTGCTCCTAATTTTAATGATCCTTTTTTGGGTGATCCTTTATAGAATAATCCTACCCAAAACTGGACTTCCGGTTTGAGGTTTTGACCAACCCTCCTGTAAGGAGGATACCTCAAAGAATTCAAAAACTAATAACAAACCTTCTCAATAGGGAAAGGTTCCCACCTCTTTTTATTGTCGCCCCGAGCCTACTTTTTTTTGTCGCCCCGAGACGTAATCCGAGGGACTCCTTTCTATCTGTCGCCCCGAACAACCTTTACCTGTCACCCCGAACGAAGTGAGGGGTCTCCCTGGGGAGTCCGTCCCGATCGAAGTGAGGGATGCCTCGCTACTCTCGGCAGGACAAAGTGGGGCGTAGATGCCTCGCTATCGCTCGGCAGGACAAAGTAGAGGGGGACTTTTTTGTACAGTCCTCATACCTTCTTGTCAATCATTAAAGTTTGTGTTAAATTTAAAAAAGATTTACCGGGGCGTAGCGCAGCCTGGGAGCGCACCTGCCTTGGGAGCAGGGGGTCGGAGGTTCAAATCCTCTCGCCCCGATAAGTCCATAATAATCTTTCCTCTGACCCTTCATCCGAAAATACTTCTTTCTCTTTCTTCAAGCATAAGAGGTTTTAATAGTGTTTTTAATTAATGCCTGAGGCTGTTTTAAAAATTGGTGCAAGCCCCCATGTGTTACCCCGAGCCCACTTTTTTTGTCGCCCCGAGGCGTCAGCCGAGGGGTCCCTCGGCACTTGCGTGCCTCGGGATGACATCCTGGGGATGCCGTCCCGATTGAGGTGAGGGATGCCTCGTTATCGCTCGAGAGGACAAAGTAGGGGGACTTTTTTGAACAGCTTCATTAATGCCTTGACTAACTGTTGGAAAGAGCCTAAAAATTTGCTGTTAGAGTTGAGAGTTGTTTAGTGATTTTAGGTCGTGATTTCTTGGGGAAGCTACCATACCCTTCCTGTCCTCTCAAGTCTTTACACAATTAATGAGACACTACCGTCCATTTCTTAAACCTCCTTCATATTTTTGTTAGGGTCAGACACAATTTTAATCTTACTCCCACTTAAATATCCCATCTCGGTTGAACATCGAATAAACTGATGCTATAATAGCCCTTGATACCCAGTTAGGGGGAAATTATGCCTGCAGTAGTTGTGGTGGGGACTCAGTGGGGAGATGAAGGGAAGGGTAAAATCGTTGACCTACTAACAGAAAAAGCTCATTATGTGATACGTTTTCAAGGGGGAAACAACGCCGGGCATACCTTAGTAGTTAACGGTAAAAAATACATCTTTCACCTAATTCCTTCAGGAATCTTGCACCCTCATACAGTTTGCGTTATCGGAAACGGTGTAGTCGTTGACCCAGAAGTTTTACTTGGTGAGATAGCAAAGCTAAAGCAGGAAGGAGTGCCCATTGGTCCTGAAAAGCTTATAATAAGCGAAAGGGCTCATCTCATTATGCCCTATCATAAAGCCTTAGACCTTGCTCGGGAAGCAAAGGCAAAGGGTGGGAAGATCGGCACAACCGGAAGAGGTATCGGTCCATGCTACGAGGATAAGGTGGGAAGAAGAGGCTTCAGAATGATAGATTTGCTCAATCCAAGGTATTTTAAGGAAAAGTTAGAGGTGGTGCTTGAGGAGAAGAACCAGGTTCTTCGCTACCTTTCAGCCGAGCCTCTTTCCTATGAAGACATTGTTGAGAAGTATCTTAGCTACGGTGAAGCCCTAAGACCTCATATCAAAGATGTATCCTCCATACTTTATCAGGCAAAAAGGGAGGGGAAAAATCTTCTTTTCGAGGGAGCTCAGGGCACCTTTCTTGACATAGACTTTGGAACCTATCCTTATGTCACCTCCTCAAACACCTTAGCTGGCAACGCCTGCTGTGGTTCCGGAATTGGACCAACTGAAATAGACCATGTGATGGGCATTGTTAAAGCCTACACTACCCGCGTAGGAGAGGGACCATTCCCTACGGAGCAAAAAAACGAAATCGGAGAGTATTTACGAGAAAAAGGTGGAGAGTTCGGTTCAACAACCGGAAGACCGAGGAGATGTGGTTGGCTTGATTTAGTGATGGTTAAGACTGCTGTCCGATTAAACGGTCTCTCCTCCATTGCTATAACTAAGCTTGATGTCCTCTCAGGGCTAAAGAAAATTAAGGCTTGTGTTTCCTATAAGATAGATGGCAAGGAATTGGATTATTTTCCGTCAACCCTTGATGAGTTAAGCCGGGTTGAACCAAAGTATGAAGAGTTTGAGGGCTGGGACGAAGACCTCTCTCAAATTTCCCGTTTTGAAGACCTCCCGAAAACCGCTCAAACCTATCTTCAGTTTATTCAAAGCTACTTAGGTGTTCCCATCTACCTCGTTTCAGTTGGTCCGGATCGAGGACATCAGATCAAGCTCGGAGATTTCAAACTATTTTAGAGTTTAAATACCCCTTATGAAGGATAAAGTCCTTATTGCCAATCGTGGGGAGATAGCCCTAAGGATTATGGCAGCTTGTGAAGAGCTTGGGCTAGACTGTGTCTGCGTCTACACTAAAGGGGATGAAGGCTCCCTTCATGTCAAGCTTGCCAAAGAGAAGTATCGCATTTCAGATTATCGAGACATGAACGATTTGCTTTGCGTTGCGGATTATGCTAAGTGCACGGCTATTCATCCGGGGTATGGGTTCTTGTCTGAGAACTACCGCTTTGCAAGAAGGGTTGTGAAAAGAGAAAGACCATTAATCTTTATCGGACCAAGCTGGGAAGCCATTCGTGACCTTGGCAACAAGCTTACTATGAAGCGGATTGCCCTGGAAGCAGGGGTCCCTGTTATCCCAGGGACAATAGAGCCCATCTACAACGAGGTAGAAGCGGAGATTGAGGCAGAAAAACTTTTAGATGAACTTAGAAGCCATGGCGTTGAAAACACTTCTCTGCTTGTAAAAGCCGTTGCCGGCGGTGGTGGAATGGGGATTGAAGAAGTAAAAGACCTCGTTGAGCTTAGACCCGTCTTCCGAAGAGTTAGAGCTTATGCTAAGCGCCTTTTTGGAGATGAAGGGCTGATAATAGAGGCAAAGATTCCAGTTTTTCAGCATTTAGAAGTGCAGATCCTTGGCACAAAGGATGGGGAATATGTGCATTTTGGCACAAGAAACTGCACCATTCAAAGCCCTTTTAAACAAAAAAGGATCGAAGTTGCCCCAGGCTTTGATTATGAAGGAAAGTTTGCGGTTTACAACTTTGACCCACGGAGGATAGAGGCAGAGATAATCGAGCACTCACTAAAGCTTGCAAAACATGTCAACTACGATAATGTCGGCACCTTTGAGTGGTTAGTAACTCCTGAAGGGAAATACTACCTAATGGAGGTCAACACAAGGATCCAGGTAGAAAATGAAATATCCGCTCAGATTTCCTTCGTTCATGGAAAAAGGATCAACCTGATAAAAGAACAAATTAGAACAGCCTTAGGGGATAAGCTTGGATATTCTCAAAAGGATGTTGAGTTTAAAGGATACGCCCTGGAGTTTCGTTTGGTCGCCGAGGATGTGAAGAGGGGTTTTCAACCGGTAAGCGGAACCATAACCAGGTTTGACTGGGCTGACCATCCTTGGCTTACCATGAGAACGCATGTCCCAAGAAATGAAAGGTATGAGATACCAACCCAGTTTGACCCAAACCTTGCCTTAGCTATAATCTATGCAGAGGATTTTACACAGTTGATCGATAGGTGCGAAACCTTCCTTTCGGAGGTGGTTATTGAAGGAGAGACCTCTCAAGGAGCGCCCCTTCCAAACAACATTGCCTACCTTAGAGAAAAATCAAAGTTTATCTATCAGTTCATCTACTGAGGCTTAAGAAGGCTAAAGAATGGGTTATAAGGAGAGATGAGGATCGAGAACCACAAAAGGCTTAAAGAACTTCTTGATAGAGCTGAGTACATCCGGGATATCAAGGGTGAAGACTTTGAAGATGTTATGGAAGTATACTCTCGGCTTAAGTATGCCTTTGAGAATTTTTATGACCTTTCCGAGGAAGAGATAGATTCTTTGCTTAAGAGTTCGGAAAAAAGGCTTGAAGAGTTAACCATCCTTGGAGAAAAAACCCTTACCCCTTATGAAATAGTTAAGATTACACGGCACCCTCAGAGGTTTACCCTTCAAGATATCTTAGAGAATGTTTACGATAGCCATGTGGAGCTTGGGGGAGAAGGGGAGATCAACATTGACCCCGCCGTTGTTTGTGCTAAGGCTATGCTTATCAGGCGAGTTGGTGATGATTTTCATGTGCATCAAGTTATGGTTATTGGTCATGAAAAGGGGAGCGGAGAGGAGTTTAGAAGGGGGGGTAGCGCTGCTCCTTGGGGAAATGAAAAGGCTTTGCGTTACATGCGCATGGCTGAAACAGAAGGCATACCCATCCATTTTTTCATCTTTACTCCAGGCGCTTATCCTATTGAGGATTATCCTGGTGCTGCACAGCAGATCGCTCGAAATCTTTATGCTATGTCCAAGCTCCAAGTTCCGATGATATCCTTCATATCTGAGGGTGGTTCAGGAGGTGCTGAAGCTATAGGTTTAGCAGACCTTAGGCTCATGGCTGAAAAGGGCTATTATTCCGTGATAAGCCCTGAGGGAGCAGCCGCCATCGTTGCTAAGCTTCGAGATGGTCGTCCGCCAAGGGAACTGGTAGAAAAAATGGCTAAAGCCTTAAAGCTAACCGCTCGGGATAACATTGAGCTTGGCACCATCGATAGGATAATTCTAGAGCCACCACTTGGCGCAAGAAAAAGGGATTATGAATTCTTTAAAAGGCTAAAGATTGAATTAATCAAGGCAACGGATGAGGTCGTTTTAAGAACTCGAGGCTTTAAAACCTTCACCAAGCATGCCCTTTCTAAACAAACAACAGATAACTTTAGCTACTATGTAGATTGGGACCTCTCAGGAGACGAAAAGGAAATCCTCGTTGAGCTACGGTATGAAAAGTATCGCAAGATGACCCAATGGGCAGTCGTCATGCCTAAGGGGCTATCGCAGGCCTTGAAAGAAAAGGGAGAGAATTTCCTTAGGGTCTTGAGAAATGAAGTTAAATACAGGGTTTTAAAAAGCGGGCATAAGACTTTCAAAAGGCTTATTGACGACATTTTGAGCGAATCAAGCCTTCTTTTAAAGCCAGTCTCAGACCCGGTAAAGACAGTTTACAACCTTATCGTGGGGAAAAAGGTTAAACCCAGGCTTCCTACAATACCCGAGGAAGAGGTAGAAGTCTCCGAGCTCCCTGTGGCGTTAGAAGATAGAACTGTCACTTGCCCTCAAGCTGAAAAGTATGGCTGTCCGGACATCTGGGTGCCAGACCTTTACGGTGAATTCTGCGGGGTTTGCCCCTACTGTGGTTATCATTTCTTCCTAGAATACCAGTGGTATCTAAACAATGTTATTGACAGGGGTTCCATAAAATTCTTCGATGAGGAGATCGCTTCCACTAATCCCTTAAACTTTAACGGGCATGCGGAAAAGCTAAAAGAGGACAGAAAAAGGACAGGTCTTAACTCGGCATTTCTTTCCTTCACCGCGAAGGTTGGAGGTATATCGGTGGTTTGTGGGATGCTTGTTGCCGATTTTAGGCAAGGCACAGTTGGAGCTGCTGAAGGAGAAAAGTTTATCCGAGCTATCCAGCTTGCCAAGATTACTCGTCGTCCTTTCCTTATGTTTGTTCATAGCACAGGAGGAATAAGGATCCAAGAGGGAACGGTAGGAGTAGTTCAAATGCCAAGATGCACCATGGCTGTTAGGGACTATGTGGATGCTGGTGGTTTATATCTTGTAATATATGATAACAATTCTTATGCTGGTCCGGTGGCAAGCTTTCTTGGGTCAGCACCCTATCAGTTTGCCTTAAAATCAACGAGGCTTGGCTTTGCAGGACCGAGGGTTATCCATGAAACAACCGGTCAGCCCCCACCGCCAGACTATCACTCAGCAGAAAACGCCTTAAGAAGAGGACATATCCAAGGCATCTGGGATAGAAGAGAGTTAAGAAAACGCATATTCCATGCCCTTTTAACCATGGGAGGGAAAAATCTATACTACAGGTAAAGGTGGTTTAACCGCATGTCACTCTATCTCATACTATTACAATACTTAAAGCGAAGCAAAGGGTCCCTACCTTATGTTCCTTCAACTTTTCCTTTTTGTAATTCTGACCCCTCTTTTAATGTCAATCTGAGCCTCGCGAAACGAGGGGTCTCCTCTTTTGCCCTTCTTTTGAAAATAAAGGATATCTTGCTTAGTTCAACAAGACAGAATGGGGGAGGTCAACCCGAACCTTCTTTTTGTCACCCCGAGCCGCCAAGGCGAGGGGTCCCGTGCCATCCCTTGGTGTGCCAAAATAGAGAGGTAAAGATATGAAGGTAGACTTTAAAGAAATAGATAGGCTCCTTCAAAAACTTAGGGCTAATCCCTATAAAATTTTTCCTGTTGAAACGCCCCACACAGGATACATCAAAGAATTTAAAGTAAAGGAAGGGGACAGTGTTACAGGTCCAACTGGCAAGTGGTTGGAAAAACCGGGAACCCCGCTTTTTATCCTTGAGAGGGAACGGAACCCAAAGATTGTAAGAACTCATACCACTGGGATAGTTCAAAATCTTAGAGAAGACCTAAAAGAGAGATTTGTTCAAGCTTTTGAGACCATCCTTGAGATAAAGCATCCTCTTTCTCAAGAGGAAGTTATAAGCGAAGTTCTGCTTTCAGCTCTTCATGTTATATACGCTGAGGAAACGGCAAGGTTTATCTTAGTTCCTGAGATAAGTCATAGGATAGAAAAGCATGGGCTAAAGAGGGCTGAGGTCCGAGGAGGCGAGGATATTTTGATCATGACCTTTATGAAGAGGGAACACTTTATCAAGGTTAAAGAGGAGGGGCGTTTTATTATTTATCAAGTTTACTTTAAGCCCTTTGAGCTTGTGCCCAAGGGGAGTCCCTTAATTGCCCTTTGTCCTTCTGAAGACCTGCCCGTGCTTGAGAGGATTGTAGCAAGGATCAGGGAGGAGTGGCCAAGCTAAGCTGGGTAGTCGGGCAGGAAATTTGGTTCTTTAAGGAGCTTCCCCGAGCTATGTCCTTAGCAAAGGAGCTCATCGATGAGCTCCCCCGAAGTGCTCATGGACGGGTAATCGTTGCCGAACGCTTAACTTCAGCCAAAGGTCGGTTTGACCGGAAATGGTTTGCTGAAAAAGGCGGGCTATGGCTTGCTATATCTCTTTATAATGAGATCCTTCCTCAACATTATGGGCTTTTTTCGCTCCTCTTTGGTCTGGCTATGGTTAAAACCTGTCATGAACTTTCAGCAAAGGCAGTCAAACTTAAGTGGATTAGCGACCCCCATTTTCGAGGAAAAAAGATAGGTGGGACCCTCATCGAAAGCCATAAGGATTGGTTTATCGTTGGTTTAGGTTTAAACATAAACAACGAACCCCCAGAAGGACTTCCTGCAGAAAGCTTAAAAAGGCTCATCCGAAGGGAAATTCCTCTAACCACAGCCCTTAATTTACTTTTAAAATGGATAAACTACTATTATGACGCCCTTTTATCTTATGAAAGGAAATTTTTTGAAGGAGATGATGCTTCTTGTCCCATAATTGAAGATTTTTATCATCTTAGCGACACCATCGGAAGATGCGTTGCCTTTTCTTACAACCTTGATGAAGAGGAGTTTATCGTTGGTAAAGTTCACGATATACTGCCAGATGGTTCCCTTCTACTTGAAGTGGAAGGCGCTGAGCTTCCTTTAAATTTAGGAGAAATAGTTTATTTATTTTGAATTTTTTGAGATATCATGAGAAAATTCAAAGAAAAAATTCATAAAGCAAATTTGTTGAAGAATTTTAAATGTTACTAAATTTGACTTTAATTAATTATAGCCTTTAATATTTAAAATTTTAATATTTGAAATAAGTAATAGAAAATTTTAATTAAATTATAAGGAGGTGGACTAATGAAGGTAAGCAGACGAGATTTTTTAAAAATTCTTGGTGCTACTACTGCAGGTGGCTTAGGGGGAATATTAGGTTTTAATGCTAAACCCGCCTTAGCAATGGTCAGGGATTTAAAAATATCTAAAGCTAAAGTAGGTAAAGTCGTCTGCACATATTGTAGCGTTTTATGTGGTCTTTTGATTTACTCTTTAACCGATGGAGCTAAGAATGTGAAAGGAAGGGTTGTGCATATAGAAGGGAATCCAGATAATGCGGTTAACAGGGGGAGTTTATGCCCTAAGGGGGCTAATTTAAAAGATTTACTAAACTCACCCCATCGTATAACTAAGCCCCTTTACAAGGCACCTGGAGCCACGGAATGGAAGGAGATAAGCTGGGAAGAGGCTATTGAGAAGTGGGCAAAGTGGATTAGAGATACACGAGATAGAACCTTTGTGGAAAAGAATGAGGCTGGGAAAATTGTCAATAGATGCGAAAGCATTTTTTGGCTTAGTGGATCTCAGGCTGAGAACGAGGTTACATATTTATGGGTAAAAATTGCAAGGGTCTTGGGATTAACGAATTTGGAAGTTGTAGCAAGAATTTGACATGCGCCAACGGTGGCCAGTTTGGCCGCTCGTTTTGGAAGAGGTGCTATGACCAATTCTTGGGAGGATATAAAAAATGCAGATGTTATTTTGGTAATGGGTGGGAACCCGGCAGAGAACCACCCATGCGGATTTTATTGGGCTTTAAAGGCTCGTAGGGATAGAGGGGCAAAGATAATCTGCGTTGATGTGCGATACACTAGGACAGCGGCTGTTTCAGACATCTTCGTTCAAATTAGACCTGGAACAGACCTTGCATTTATAGGTGGACTAATCAATTATGTGATACAGAATAAGAAATACAATGTAGAATATGTGCGCCACTTTACCAATGCTACCTACATAGTTAAGGATACATACAGCTTTGATCCTGAGACGGGATTATTCTCTGGATACGATCCAAATTCTCGGAAATACGATACCAATCTTTGGGACTATGAGAAGGATAACAACGGGAATGTTAAGAAAGATATGTCAATGGAGCATCCGAGGTGTGTTTTTCAGCTGCTCAAGCAATTCTATTCAAGGTATACTCCAGAAGTAGTTGAGAAGATAACAGGTGTGCCAAAGGAAAGGTTTTTAGAGATAGCTAAGATAGTTGCCGAAACTGGAAGTCCAGATAAATCTATGACCCATCTTTATGCCCTTGGTTGGACTCAACATAGTTTTGGCGTTCAGTTGATAGGATCAATGGCAATTTTGCAACTATTATTGGGTAATATAGGAGTGCCTGGTGGACAGATAGGAGCTTTAAGAGGCCATTCTAATGTTCAGGGTGCTACAGACTTAGCGGCAACTTGGTCTAATTTACCGGGCTATTTGAAACAACCGAAGGCAGACGATGAAACATTGCAAAAATACATCGAAAATAACACTCCTAAACCTTTGGATGATGGGGCAATGAACTTTTGGTCAAATACTTCAAAGTTTATAGTATCTTTGTTAAAAGCTTTCTATGGCGATAATGCAACGAAGGAGAATGATTTTTGCTACGATTATCTTCCTAAAATAGATAAAGCACCAAGCTGGGACGCTATAATTGACAATATGTACAAAGGAAAGATAGAAGGATTAGCAGCTTTAGGAGTAAATTTATTATGCAACTCTCCTAACGCAAAAAAAACACTAAAGGCTTTATCAAACTTAAAATGGCTAGTTGTAATTGACCCGTTTGAGACAGAAACTGCCTCTTTTTGGGAAAAGCTTGATAAACCTCGGGAAAATCAAACTGAGGTTTTAATTCTACCCTCTGCAGTAATGGGAGAAAAAGAAGGAAGCAAGACAAGTAGCTCAAGACGAATAACCTGGACTTACAAAGTAGTAGACCCACCTGGTGAGGCTAAAAATGAGTACTGGATTTTAGGCAAGCTTTTTGTTAAGTTGAGAGAACTTTATCAAAAGGAGGGAGGAAAGTTTCCTGACCCGATCTTAAAAGCTTACTGGCCTTACAAAAATCCCTATGAACCACATCCTGAAGAGCTTCTTGCGGAAATTAATGGCATAGCTTTAGAAGATATTACTGATGATAAAGGAAATGTAGTAGCTAAAAAAGGAGAGCGTTTGCCAGGTTTTATTCATCTAAAGGATGATGGTTCAACCCTTTGTGGCTGTTGGATCTATAGCGGGGTCTTTCCACAATCTGGCAATCGAGCAAAAAGCGTTGACCTTTCTGACCCGTCTGGTTTGGGTATATATCCTAACTTTGCGTTCACTTGGCCAGCAAATAGAAGAATTTTATACAATAGGGCTTCTGCTAATCCAGAGGGTAAGCCTTGGTCCCCACAAAAGAGGTTGATATGGTGGAACGAAAAAGAGAACAAATGGGTTGGCCATGATGTGCCTGATATCAAGCCTGACCTTCCACCTTCATACGCTCCTTTTATAATGCTTCCTGAAGGCAGAGGTAGGCTATTTTCTTGCAAATATCTGGTTGACGGACCATTCCCTGAATTCTATGAGCCTGTGGAGTCTTCCGTTCCTAATCTTTTACACCCCAAAACTCGGTACAGTCCAGTAGTAAAAATCTACAAATCTGAAGTTGATGTGCTCGGCAGTCCGGATAAATTTCCGTATGTGGCTACAAACTATCGTATTACCGAACATTACCACTTTTTTACAAAGTTTCTGGTAGGTCCTTCAATCTTAGCACCTAAGATGTTTATAGAATTGCCAGAAGAGCTTGCAAAAGAAAAGGGCATTCAAAAGGGTGAAAAAATTAGAGTGGTTAGCGCAAGGGGAGCGGTAGAAGGTTATGCCCTTCCTACAAAAAGGATAAAACCATTAAACATCAATGGCGAAAAGGTTTATGTAGTAGGGATCCCTATACATTGGGGATTTAAAGGTATAGCCAAAGGTTCTATAGCTAATTTGATTACACCGTTTGTCTTTGACCCAAATTCCTTTACACCTGAATTTAAAGGGTTTTTATGCAATGTTGAGAAGATAAAATAAGAGGGGGTAGTCAAATGAGTATAGTTACGAGCGAGGGCACGGTTGGAATAGTATTAAAAAATGTTTCGGCCTCGCCATTGCCGGCGGGTGAGATAAAAAAATATGATAGATTATGCATATTGGTTGATGTATCATCCTGTATAGGTTGTAGAGCCTGTGAAGCGGCTTGTAGGCAATGGCATGATTTAAACCCAAAGGTGCCCGATGAGAAAGACCCATTTACTGGGTATCAAACATTTTCTGATTTGCAAGCGAATTATTTTACTTTAATGAAGTTTAATGAGGTTGAGACGGAAAAGGGAGTGGAATGGTTTATAACAAAGTATCAGTGTATGCATTGTGAGGACCCTGGATGTTTGAAGGCTTGTCCTTATCCAGGGGCGATAATTCAGTATGGGAACGGTGTGGTTGATTTTGACCATTCTAAATGCACGGGGTGTAAGTATTGTGTGTCGGGATGCCCATTTAATGTACCAAGGTATGATGAAAGGTGTAAGCCTTGGAAGTGTAACTTTTGTTTGGATAGGGTATTGGCTGGGCTTGAGCCAGCTTGTGTTAAAACCTGTCCGACTAATGCGTTAAGCTTTGGGACAAAGGAAGAGATGCTTAGGAAGGCGGGCAAAATAGTGGAGGAGCTAAAGAAGAGGGGATACAAGAACCCGGTGATTTATGATCCGAAGGGAGTTGGTGGAACAGGGTATATATATGTGCTACCTTACGGTGAAAGGATTGAGGACTATGGCTTGCCGAAAGACCCGAGTGTATCATTAGCGATAACGCTTTGGAAGGGTCCGTTGAAGTGGATAGGAAGCTTAGCTCTATGGGGAACGGTAGCTGGTGCGATTTTGCATTACATTGTGTATGGACCTAAGAAGATGAAGAAGATTAACAAGGAGGAGGGATAAGATGGTCGAGGTTAAGAATTTAGAAGGATTAGAGGTTGAGAGGTATACAACGAAGGAGCGGATAATTCATTGGTGGGTAGGATTTTCCTTTTTGTTTTTATTTTTATCGGGTTTGGGATTATTTTCACCGAAGTTTAGCTGGATTTTGACAGTTTTGGGTGGGAAGGAGTTTGTTAGGTGGTTGCATCCGATAGTAGGGATATTTTTTATGGTTGGGATAGTTAGGATGTATTTGAGTTGGTGGAGGGATTTTAAGTTAGATAGTGAAGACCGGGTATGGTTGAAGAACATTAAGCATTACATAAGAGGAGAGGAGGAGAAGTTGCCTCCTGTTGGGAAGTATAATGCTGGGCAGAAGCTCTATGGTAGAGTGATGATTTATGGAGCGGTGTTGTTTTTAATATCTGGGATTTTTATGTGGTATCCGTTAGGCTTCCCTAAGCCAATAGTAAGGATAGCTATTCTTGTTCATGAGATGGTTTTTATCATTCTTGGACCTGCGTTTATAGTGCATGTTTATATGAGCACGCTTGCGATGCCAGGGACATTGAGGGCGATGATAACTGGAAAGGTTTCAGGCTTGTGGGTTTTAAGCCATCATCCAAAATGGTTTAATGAAGTTTTTAAAAAATAACAAATAAAGGTTAAAATAGATGAACTTATCCATATTTGACAATCCTGAGTTAACAAAAAAGCAGTTTGAGGTTTATTTTGATAAACATCCGGAACTGAAGGACCTTGCTAAACTGCTAAGGCATATTCTTGATTGGCAATTAGCAACTTATGAAACATTTAAAAATAACGATTCAAGCTCTTGGGAAGAAAATATAAGTTTAATATATCAATTATTTGAAATAGGTGAAAAGCACGGTTCTGATTCTATAAAAAAAATAGTTTATGAGCTTAGAGAACTTGATGAAAAGAGCCTAAAACAAAAGGTACAAGAATTTATTACTAATTTTTGTCATAAAAATAACAAGCCCGTGTCTAACGAAGAACGGTTTCTATTTTTGACCTTTTTGAAGCCCTTTTACTATTTTAAGGGAAAATCAATGTCTTATGATAAAATAACATGGTTAAAACCTTATTGCCCAGTCTGCGGTGGGCATCCATCTATTGCTTTTATTTACGATACTGAGGATATTAAAGGAGGTTTGTTCTTAAAATGTCTTCTTTGTGATTTTGTGTGGTTATACTATAGAATTTTTTGTTTAAACTGTCAGAATAATAATCCTGAGTCCTTTGAAGTGTATATTCCAGAAAATTTTAAAAATACTCAGTTAATGGTTTGCCACGAATGTAAGCATTATTTAAAGATCTTTGACATAAGAAATGAGAATTCTGTTATCATTGATCTAAGAGATTGGTTTACTATAACTTTGGATTTGTGGGCAATAGAAAAAGATTTTGTTAAACATGAGAATAATATTCTAGGATTATAAAAAAATTAATTCTGTCTAAAAAGGAGTGTCCAGATATATTTCTAAACCTAAGGTCTAAGCCTAGGGGAGATCTAACACAATTTTGTAAGGGTAAGCTGCGGCTTGACAGAAAAATTTTCTGCTTCAGAAAATTGCACGCTAGGCTTGAAATGATAAAAGGAAGTGGTACTCACTCATCTTACCTCTCCTTACCACTTTCAATACTATCACAAAAAAAGGTAGTGTCTCATTAATTGTGTAAAGACTTGAGAGGACAGGAAGGGTATGGTAGCTTCCCCAAGAAGTCCCGACCTAAAATCACTAAAAAGGAGGGGAAGCTACCATGAAACAACCAAACAAATTCAACTCCCAACTCCAACAAAAAATTTTAGACTCTTTCCAACAGTTAGTCAAGACATTAATTAAAACACTATTAGAAGCGCTCATGCTTGAAGAAAGAGAAATTTACCTCGAAGAGACAGAAGATTATGCTAACGTTTTTTATAGCAGAGATTTACTTACAGCTTTAGGAGAGGTGAAAGGG
>Ga0081479_109841_pt1 | contig 36440 bp, 27 predicted proteins | sample MamHotmetagenome_FD_70984 | JGI IMG/M metagenome (GOLD analysis project Ga0081479, IMG submission 70984) | Hot spring cone microbial streamer communities from Mammoth Hot Spring (Liberty Cap Streamers), Yellowstone National Park, USA - T=72 v2... | ecosystem: Environmental > Aquatic > Thermal...
GATACTTGCCCGTGAGGGGGTTATAGCCTTCGCAGGTCAGCAGTGTGACCCAGTCATAGTCTTCATGCTTGAAAACCTTCGAGACGCTGTTGCCCCATACCCAGGTGTTCTCGCGCACTTCGTAGATGTAGGTCTGCCCAAAGGCGTGGATGGCGAAGCGATCGCCATACTTCAGGTTTTTGATGCCGGCGAAAATGCCGGGGGTGTTATCCGCATCCCACACGTGACCGGTGAGCACGGTGTTGCCTGCCCAGGTAGGGAAGGCGCTGCCTTCCAGCCAGCCAACCGAGTTCCCCAGCCAGGAGACATCCCAGGTCCCGTTGGATTTTGGCACGCCAACGATGGGGGCTTTGATGCCCAGCGAGGAGATTTCGAGCGTCAGGTCGCTGTAGGCGGCGTAGGCTTTTTCGGCGGGCTGCGGCGGGAGCAAGGTCACGCGCCCCATCGGGAAGCCGGTGGAGGGCAGGGATGAAGGGGATGTAGGGGATGTAGGTGTGGGAGTGGGAGCGGGGGATGTAGGTGTGGGAGTGGGAGTGGGAGCGGGGGATGTAGGTGTGGGGGTGGGAGTGGGAGTGGGGGTCGGAGGCGCTTGCAAAACTACCTGAGCCACCTGATAGCGACTGTTCCGATTGGAAATTGGACGCGCATAAGGAATGCCGGGGTCAGGGGAAACGGGATGGGTGGAAGCATCGCCATCATAGCTGAAGAGAGCGCTGCCGCTCAATGCGCCTGTGCTGGCGCTCACTGTGTAGGGGTTGCAGTTGAGGTAGGAGCCGCCGTTGTTCACATAATCCCCTAATATCAGGAACCATGTGCCGATATGGGTCATTGAGAAAGATCCATAGCCAAGGCCGTTATCGGAAGGTCCCCAGGCGCCACCGTTGTATTGCTGCAATGTGCCGGCTGGAGCGCAAGTAGAGGAAGAAATGTTGCTGCTGGTCAGACCGCTGCTGATGGGGTTGTTGCTGGCATCCAGTAATTCCACCGCGCCGAACCATTCCTGGACGACACGGGCGCGTCCGTTGCCGCTGAAGGTGTTATTGGCGTTCAAAGCTGCCGGGTCCTCATCGGAATCGGCTTCATTATCCACGCTATGGATGCCGGCGCCCGCGTTGGTGGCAAAGGTGTTGTCGCGAATATCGAACCCGGAAATCACGTCGTCACTGAAAGTAGCGGGATCGCGGCCATTTGCTAAGGCGCCATAATGCGGCTCGATGCGCGCTCCATCTGCCCTATTGTCAGTTACCTGGTTATTCTGAATATACCCCGTAGAACCGACAATCAGAATGCCATTGCCCAGATTGTTGCGGATATTGTTGGCGCCGCCGATGTTGACACGGGTGGAGCGGACAGCATAAATGCCATCGAAGTTGTTGTTTTCGACGTCATTGCTGCGGATGGTGGTGTTGTCCGGACCGCGGGTCGTAGGGCCGATGGCCGGGAAAGGCTGGGTGCCATAATCATTGATGACCGAAATGCCGCGGCCATTGCGCCGAATGCTGGCGCTAATAGGCGGCGGAGTGAAAGGACCGGAAGCATTTTGGGTGCTGTTGTTATCCACGATCTGGTTGCCATCTGTTCCTGTGCCGACCACCTGAACGCCATCGAAGCGATGACATTCGATACGGTTGCCTGGGCCAACGGTATTATTGGTGGCGCCGTTGATGATAATGATACCGGCGTTGTCATTGACTGGCGTGGCGCGACAGGCTCCTGAGTAGATATGGTTGTTGCGAATTGTGTTGTTCGAAGTGCCGCTCCCATCTACAAGAATGTTCTGATAGGCATTGTAGGCAATGCGATTGTTTTGAATCACATTACTGGCACTCCCATGGGCTACAGCAATACCGCTCGAAGAGTTACCTAAGATCGCGCCAGGGGGATCAGCATCAGGACCAGTAGAGGTACTGTTTGTGCCGATGTAATTATTCTGAATGATATTGCCGCTGGCGCCCCACAGGTTGATGCCTTCCAGGGTGTTCGAGTGAATGGTATTGCCATCAATGAATGCACTGCTTACGATGGGCAGCGTAGAACCAGAGATGGCAATGCCGTTTTGGCCGTTGCCATAAATGAGGGAATTTTGGACGACGACGTTGAAAGCATTGTAAATCAGTATGCCCGAGCCACCGGCATTGTTTCGAATCGTACTCCCGGTTACAGTGCCGCTGGTGATGTTGTTTGAGAACTGAATGCCGGGGCCGCTGGAATTTCCTTGGACGGTGACGTTATCTATGGTAACCCCATTTGCCTGTACATCAATCAAGGGTTGATCAGTACCTGCGTTGCCCTGTACGGTAAGGTTTTGCAGGGTATGACCTGCACTTACGAACTGAAAGGCCGTGTTGCCGCTGACAGCGACGGTAATGTTTCCACCCCCATTAATGACAGTGGCGTTTGGAAAACTATCTCCGCCCACCCATAGTGCACCTAGTGAGAGAGTAATTGTGCCGCTGACACTAAAGGTGATGGTATCGGCTTGTCCATTCCAGTTAGCAAGGGAGATAGCGTCGCGCAGGGAACAATCATTCGGCGCGAGACAATCCCAATCGGTCGGCCCGTCCGTAAGAATGTTCACAACAAAAGAGGCGGCATAAGCGCGTTGCGTAGGCAAAGCGCTGACGATGAGAGCGAGGATGAGGGCGAGAGAAAAAATGGAAGAGAGGCGTTTCATGGTTCTACTCCTTTGAGAGGGATTTCCTGTCCACACGCATTGTGGAATTGCCGGCTTCAAAACATGCCTGTTAGCCTTAATATATCACAGATTTGGTGTAACTATTCAGCCATCCACTCGAAACATAGGGCTTATCAATTCTCCGACGTTGTGGTAGAAATAGTGGCATGTCAAGTGTGTATTTGTGGCGTAAGATTGCCAAAATGATGAGCGCAGAGACTTATAGAGAACAGTTGACAAACCAATGAACCTGTCCTGGTGGGGCACCTGTTATAGAATTGATAAGCCCTGGCGCGTAATGGGTTCAGCCAGGCCAGTTCCTCAATGGTATAATTATTCCACGTTTTTCGAAAGGAGGTGAGCATAGAGCCTGCGTGACATATCCAACCCTGTTCTATCCCGTTTTTCACGATACCCCTATTCCTTTCAGGAGGAGAGTATGAAAGCGAAAATTCTGTCTCTGCTTGGCGTTCTGGTGATTGCCAGCCTGGTGCTGGCCGCCTGCGCCCCGAAGACTCCCGTTGCGACGCAGCCCCCTGCCACTCAGGCCCCGGCCACACAGGCCCCGGCCACACAGGCCCCGACCGCTGCGCCTACGGAAGCCCCTACGGAAACCCCTACTCCGGTACCGCCTCTCGCCACCTATGACGGAAAATCGCTCTCGGTCCCGGATTGCGATTACGGCGGTGAATTCAAATCCATTGAGGCCACGGACAAATACACTGTCACCTTCACCCTCTGCCGCCCGGATCCCGCTTTCCTGTCCAAGATCGCTTTTTCGGTGTTTGGCATCCTGCCGAAGGAGTGGATTGAGAAGACGGCCGGCCCTGATAAGCGAACCACAGAAGGCCTGGAGAAGCCGGTGGGCACCGGTCCCTACATGTTGAAGGAGTGGAAGCGCGGCGATAGCATTGTCTTCGTCAAAAATCCCGATTACTGGAATAAAGACGCCGTGATCGGCGCGGATACGCTGATCTTCCGCTGGCAATCCGAATCCGCCGCCCGGTTGAACGAGTTGAAGGCCGGTACCGTGGATGGCATTGACAACGTAGGCCCGGCCGATTTTGAGGCTGTGCGCAGCGATCCGAATCTGCAACTGGTGGTGCGCCCGGCGCTGAATGTATTCTATATCGGCATGGTCAACACGGTTGCACCGTTCGATAATCAGAAAGTGCGCCAGGCGCTAGCCATGGGCATTGACCGCAAGCGCATTGTGGATTCGTTCTACCCGGCCGGCTCCGAAGTCGCCACCCACTTCACCCCCTGTGCCATCCCGAACGGCTGCGTGGGGCAACCGTGGTACGATTTCGATCCCGCCAAAGCCAAGCAGTTGCTGGCGGAAGCTGGCTACCCGGATGGCTTCAAGACCAAAATCTACTATCGCGATGTGGTGCGCGGTTACCTGCCTGAACCAGGGCGCGTCGCCGAGGAGATTCAGGCCCAGCTCAAGCAGAACCTGAACATTGATGCCGAGATTGTGGTCATGGAATCCGGCGCCTTCATCGAAGCGGCCAGCGCCGGCAAACTGGACGGTCTCTACCTGCTTGGTTGGGGCGCAGACTATCCGCACATCACCAACTTCCTGGATTATCACTTTGGCAAGGATACTCAGCAGTTTGGCAAGATACCGCCCGAAATTTACGAGCCGCTGATCCAGGGCGCTCAGATCGCGGATGCGGAACAGGCCAAACCCTACTACGAGCAGGCAAACAACGCAATCCGCGAGTTCGTGCCGATGATCCCGGTGGCGCATGGCGGTTCGGCGACTGCGTATCGCGCCGATGTGCAGAATCCGCAGGCCAGCCCGCTCTCCAATGAACTCTTTGCCTTCTCCAGGCCCGGCGACCGCAACACCTTCGTCTGGATGCAGAATGCGGAGCCGATCAGCCTGTTCTGCGCGGATGAGAGCGATGGCGAATCCCTGCGCGCCTGTGAGCAGGTTATCGAGTCCCTGTACTCCTATGAGATTAACGGGACGGCTGTCAAACCGGCCCTGGCTGAATCCTGCGAACCGAACGCTGACCTGACGGTATGGGTCTGCAAGCTGCGCCAGGGCGTGAAATTCCACGATGGCAGCGAGCTGGATGCCGAGGATGTGGTGGCGACCTTCAACATGGGTCTCAACCCGGCCTCCCCAACCCACGTCGGCAACAGCAATCTCTGGGATTACTACTCGTACCTGTGGGGCTTGATGGAGAAGAAATAGCCCTCCGCTATGTTCGTGACCTTGCAGGATGGTGGGTTTCCACCATCCTGCATTGCTCATGGAGGCACATAACATGATCTGGCAATACATCTTGCGTCGGCTGCTTGCGGCGCTTCCGGTCTTGTTTGGCATCCTGCTGGTCACCTTTGCGCTGGCCCGCCTGATCCCTGGCGATCCGTGCCGCGCCATTCTGGGGGAAAAAGCCACCCAGGAGGTCTGTGATCGTTTCATTGAGCAGCATGGGCTTAACCGACCGATTCCGGTGCAATTCGGCATTTACCTGCAAGAAATTGCGCGCGGCGATTTCGGCTCTTCCATTCGCTATGGCCTTCCAATTACCCGTTTGTTGATTGAACGCCTGCCGACCACCATTGAATTGAGCCTGGCGGCGCTCTTCGTCAGCATTCTGATTGGCATTCCGCTGGGCGTGCTTTCTGCTGTCAAGCATAATTCCTGGATAGACGTGCTGACCATGCTCTGGGCCAATATCGGCGTTTCGATGCCGGTGTTCTGGCTGGGATTGATCCTGGCCTATGTGTTCTCCCTGCTTTTGAAAGATACTCCTTTCTGGCTGCCGCCTTCAGGGCGCCTGAGCGCTGGTATGATCAGCACTCCTTTCTACGAAGTATGGGGATGGAGCCTGCCTGAAAGTGGAGTTCTTCCTGGCCTGGCCCGATTTCTCTCCAATCTTTACATTTTGAATGCGCTGTTGACGCGGAACTGGGCGCTGTTGAAAGATGCGATCCAGCATCTGATCCTGCCGGCAATGGCGCTGGGTACGATCCCGATGGCGCTGATCGCCCGCATGACGCGCTCCTCGATGCTCGAAGTATTGGGACAGGATTACGTGCGCACGGCGCGGGCCAAAGGGTTGCCCTATCGCGTCGTGGTCTTGAAACATGCCTTTCGCAACGCACTCCTGCCGGTCTCGACCGTGATCGGGCTTTCTCTGGGCAGTCTGTTGGGCGGCGCCGTTTTGACCGAGACCATCTTCGGGTTTTCCGGCGTCGGCCGCACTCTGTATGATGCCATCACTGCGCGCGACTATGGCATTGTTCAGGCGTTTACGGTGGTGATTGCTATCTTTTTCGTCATTATCAACCTGCTTGTGGATATTTCCTACGCCTATCTCGATCCTCGCATTCGACTGGATTAGATATGACGACTGTCTCTAACCTGGATGCTGAAGGTTTGCGTTCGGTCAGCTTGTGGCACATTACCTGGCGGCGACTCTTTCGCCGTCGTTCTGCAATCGTGGGCATGGTGATCCTGGGAATTCTGACCTTTATCGCCCTGACGGCCCCCTGGCTTGCCCCTTATGATCCGTATCAGGTTTTGATCGGCGTCGAACCGGTACAGCGACGGGAGGCCCCCTGTATTCATCTGCTTGGATGCCCCAAAGAGAAGCCCCAACACATCATGGGCATTGACGGGAATGTGCGCGATCAGTTCAGTCGCATTCTGTATGGGGCGCGTCTGAGCCTGATGATCGGTTTTGCCACCGTGACCTTTGCCATTGTGATCGGCACGGTGTTGGGCGCAATCGCGGGCTATTTCGGCGGCTGGCTGGATAACGCGATCATGCGCGTCATGGATGTCTTGCTGGCCTTTCCGGCGCTTTTGCTCGCCATTGCCATTGTTACCGTGCTGGGGCCTGGGCTGATCAATGCCCTGATCGCCATTGGCATTGTTTCCATTCCGGCCTATGCCCGCGTGGTGCGTGCCAGCGTCCTTTCTGTGCGTGAGATGGATTATGTGGCTGCTTCCCGTGCGCTGGGAGGAAGTTCGTTCCATATTCTCTTCCGAAGGATTCTGCCCAACGCGCTGACTCCGCTGATCGTCCAGGGCACGCTGGGCATCGCTTCGGCGATCCTGGATGCGGCGGCGCTTTCGTTCCTGGGACTTGGGGCGCAGCCGCCGACCCCCGAATGGGGTTCCATGCTGGGAGCGGAGCGCAATCAAATCTTCAGCGCGCCCCATCTGGTTTTCTTCCCCGGCCTGGCCATCATGCTCACTGTGCTGGCTTTCAACCTGCTTGGCGATGGTCTGCGTGACGCGCTCGACCCGCGCCTGGCTCATGTGAGCGGATAAGCATCTCCTTCGGAGCATCTCATGCCAGGATGGGGCAGCGCTTTTGGGCAGGCTGGAAAGCCGGTCCTGCTTTGCTGTGGGTGTTAGAGGTGGATCGATCCGACCCGTTTCGTGTTAGAATTGGAGCAGGAGAGAGCCTATGGGTGAGATGATTGAGGTGATTGTAGACAGCGTGCGCGCCAGTTTGATGTCTCCCCAGCGCATTGTGGTCTTGCGCGACCTGAACAGTGAGCGTTATCTGCCGATTTGGGTGGGTCCCTATGAGGCGGAGGCGATCACGATTGCCTTGCAGGAGCAGGAAGTGATTCGCCCGCTTACGCATGATCTGCTTAAGAATGTGTTTAGCGTGTTGAATGCGCGCGTGAAGCGGGTGGAGATCGTCTCGCTGCGCAATGACATTTTTTATGGGAACATCGTTGCCGAGGTTAACGGTCGAGAGATCAACATAGACTCGCGTCCCTCGGATGCCATTGCGCTGGCTTTGCGCACCAAATCGCCAATCCTGGTGGCTGAAGCGGTGATGAACATGGCCAGCATCACCCCCGAAGAAGGTCTGGGGGCGCAGCCGCCTCAGAAATCAGCGCGTCCTGCTGCTCCGTCACCCGCTGCGGCAGAACCGAGTGAGGATCGTCTTTCGATCTTTGAGGACTTTTTGAACAAGCTGGAAAAAGGGGAGGAGAACGACGAGGAGTCGGATGACGATCCGCAGCGCCCCAGCCGAGGAAAATAAATCGCCTGATTCAACGAGCAAATCAATCCGGAAGGCTTTGGATGCGCAGTGGGGGCGGCCACGTTTGTGGGGTGTTCCGTAGGGGGATGTGTGTTTGTTTAACTTTTTGCTGTTTTTGGAGGAATTTCCTTTAGGAAATTCTTGGGGTTTATTATGGAATTGCAAATATTGACAAAGGAAGACATTGCAAGACGGAGTCGCTGGATTGATAAGATAGCCCAAATAAGTGGAAATTTTGGCCTTGATTCTGAGCGTTTGGAAAAGACGTTATCCTCGGAAATCAATATTGAGGGGATGGCATCTTTGCTTGCTCACTTGAGATTATGCGGAGCTATCCCTGAGCGATATGAACATGATAGCGTTGAGGAGAAGCTTTACTCCAAATATACCGACATAGTTATCAGCAAAGCGTTCGACGCGGTGGCTGTAGAGCCTTCGTTTTGAAAGAGCGGGCGAATGCGGCAGATGTCGAGTGTTTTTGTGATAGTTACAGTTTCGTTGCCGACTCAAAGGCTTTTCGATTGAGTAGAACGGCCAAAAACCAAAAAGATTTTAAAGTACAGGCATTGGATAACTGGAAACATGGCAAGCCTTTTGCAATGCTTGTTTGTCCTGTTTATCAGCTTCCTGCTCATGCGAGCCAGATTTACCAGCAGGCAACGACACGCGCGGTTTGCATTTTTACATACACCCATCTGGCTGTTTTGGTAAGATATGGAAATGAGGCCGGTGATTCAAAAGCCTCTGCTCTCCTGTACCAGATATTCCACACGGTACGAGCGATGAATCCGGTCAGAGATGCAAGCCTGTACTGGCAGACTATCAACAGGGTTCTTCTGAGCGCGGCGGATAAAATTGGCGATCTATGGCGCGAAGAGAAGATTGCGTCTGTTGAATCTATTTACGTAGCTCGAAACGAATCTCTTGCTTTTCTGGCATCGGAAAGAGAGCGTATCATGAAATTATCAATAGAAGAAACCATTGAAGAAGTGCTTCGATTGCGTAAAATCGAAAACAAAATCCGGGCAATTCATTCTGTAAACGATAATGGCCTTCTTGATTTGACATGAATACAAGAGGAAATGCCTCATATCTTGACAAGATCACGCTTGGGGATTGTCGAGACTATCTGCCGTTTTTAGAGGAGGGCAGCATAGATTTGTTTCTCTCTGACATTCCCTATGGAATCAATCTGGATGATTGGGATGTTTTGCACCATAACACCAACTCGGCGCTTCTTGGGCAGTCCCCTGCTCAACTTGGTAAGGATGCGTTCAAAAGACGAGGAAAACCTATCAATGGCTGGTCTCAGGCGGATCGCAATATTGGGAAAGAATATGAGGCGTGGTGCCGCTCGTGGGTCACGATGATAGCACCAAAAATGAAAAGCGGCGCTTCAGTATTTGTGTTTGGCGCCCGGCGCACCATCCATCACGTGGTGAATGCCTTTGAAGAAAGTGGTTTCCTGTTGAAAGATATTCTGGCCTGGAAGAAAAAAGCAGCTTACCATCGAGCGCAGCGCCTCAGTCTTGTCCTGGAACGTCGCGGCTTGAAAAGCGAAGCTGAAACACGGGAGGGATGGAGACTTGGCAATCTGGCTCCAATTTACGAACCCATTGCCTGGTTCATCAAGCCTTATAAGATCGGGGGCACAATTGTAGATAATGTGCTTGAATATGGTGTGGGAGCTATGAATTTTGCAGCCTGTCAGATAGAAGGTGCTAACCCGACCAATGTGCTGGAATTTGGTTTTCAAGCCGATGAGCCTCGCTATCATGAGGCGCAAAAGCCTCTCCAACTGGTGGAATTTTTGATAAAACTTACCACCAGAGAAGGACAAATTGTGCTGGATCCATTTATCGGAAGTGGAACAACGGCTGTGGCAGCGCTGAGGTTGAAAAGGCATTTTATCGGTTTTGAAATTATGCCCCAGTTCCATGCTATTGCGCTCCGAAGGTTGAGAGAGGAAGTCGAATTGCAAACTTCCACACACGTAGAACGACAACCCCTGCTTTTCGATAGCTTTGCAAAAACCCGCGAGAGCGAATGAACACAGGTGTTTGTGGACTTAATGATCACCCTTTAGAAAGTTTATGCACAATCCCTTCTCGTTATGCGCGTTGCAGGCAATGAAACTTCTTCTCATTCGCCGGAAGATTGCCTCCCCATGCTTGCAATGCCAGAAAATGACGGATGAGCTTCTCTATATAGTACAATCGGGAATAGAATTCTCCCATGACCAGCGTATCCCCTGTTGAAAGCACTTCCCCAGGCATTCCCCATAGCCGCGAGGCCGAAGAGGCGGTGATCGGGGCGATCCTGATCAACCCTGAAGTGTATTACGATGTGGCCTCGTTCCTGCAGGCGGAGGATTTCTATATCCATCGCAACCGCTGGATATGGGAGGCTTTCACCCGCCTGCATGAGCAACGGCAGCCCATTGATTTGCTGACGGTGGCCGAGGAGCTGGATCGCACCGGGCATCTGGAGGAGGTCGGTGGCACTGCCTACCTGACGGCCTTGATGAATCAGGTGCCGACTTCGCTCCACGCCGAGGCCTATGGGCGTGTCGTGGAGGCTCATTCCATTCGCCGTAAGATGCTCCAGGCAGCCAGTCAGATCGCTTCGCTGGCCTATAGCGAGGAGAAGAACGTCGAGGATGCACTGGACGAGGCAGAAAAAGCGTTATTCCTGGTGAGTGAGCGCCGCCTGCGCCACGATGTGCGCCCGATCTCGGCGGTTCTGAGCGAATATTATGACCGCATTGACGAGCTGGCACGGCGTCCCGAAGGCATCTACGGGGTGCCGACCGGCTTTATTGACCTCGACCGCTTGCTGGCCGGCCTGCAGCCCTCTGATTTGCTCATCGTCGCCGGGCGTCCGGGTCAGGGAAAAACCGGTTTCCTGCTCTCCATCGCTCGCAATGCGGCATTGCTCCATAAAAAACATGTGGCGATCTTCTCCCTGGAAATGTCCAGCGAGCAACTGGTGCAACGCCTGATCGCCCAGGAAACGGGCATTGACTCCCAACGCCTGCGTACCGGTCGCCTCACCGAGGAGGAGTGGCCGCTCTTCACCCATGCCATCGAAGTCCTCTCCGATACGCATATCTTCCTCGACGATACACCGGCGATTACACCCCTGCAATTGCGCACCAAATGCCGGCGCCTGCACATGGAATATGGTCTGGACCTGATTATCCTGGACTATTTGCAGCTCATGGGGGGAGATGTGCGGGCGGAGAATCGCGTGCAGGAGGTTTCTTACATCTCGCGCAACCTGAAAATTCTGGCGCGTGAACTCAACGTGCCGGTGCTGGCGGCTGCCCAGCTTTCGCGCGCCGTGGAGCAGCGCGCCGATAAACGCCCGGTGCTTTCCGATTTGCGCGAATCGGGCAGCCTGGAGCAGGACGCGGATATTGTCATGTTCATCTACCGCCCCGATCAGTACGAAAAGGACACGGCGCGTAAGAATATCGCCGAGATCATCGTCGCCAAGCATCGGAATGGGCCGGTGGGGACGGTGGAGCTGGTGTTCCTGCCTTCGCTGGCGAAGTTTGAGAACGCGGCGACCAAAGTGGTGAATCTGGAATGAGCGCACCCGCTGGGGATGAAAGAGTTTTCGCCCCCTCGGGGGAGGTGAGCCATGCCGTTTGAGGGCTTCTCTGCGAATGAAACGTTCTCGCCGCTGCCGGATACGTTCTTCCGACGCTTGCTGGCCGAAATTGACGATCTCGACGAGCTGAAGGTGACGCTCTATGCTTTATGGAGGCTTACAGCGGCGCGCGGGACGGCGCGTTTCCTGCGGGAGGAGGATTTTGTCGGCTGCGGCGCGCGCGAAGTCGCTTCAGGCCTGCAGCGAGCCGTCGGGCGCGGCACGTTGCTCCAGGTCGAGCATGAGAGCGGGCGCTTCTATTTCCTGAATTCGCCCTATGGTCGGCTGGCGGCGGAGGCGCTGCGTAGCGGCCGCTGGCATCCCGCCTCTTCCACCTCGCCGCCCCCTCCCCCGATCAATCTCTTTCAACTGTACGAGGACAATATCGGGCCGCTTACGCCCATCCTGGCCGATGCGATTCAAGATGCTGAAAATACCTATTCCACAGCCTGGGTGGCGGAGGCCATCGTAATTGCTGCAAAGCGCAACAAACGCAACTGGAAGTATATTGAGAGCATTCTGAAACGTTGGGAGGCAGAAGGCCGTGCCGAAAAGCAAGATCGAGGAGACACTGAAACGGATCGCCGAACAGACGTCCGTCGAAAGGTTGAGCAGTTCCTCCGCAAGTAGGGCGGATTTGCCCGGCGATCCGAATTGCCCTTACTGTCATGGGGTGGGCTATTTGCGCGCCGATGTGCCACCCGGCGACCCGCGCTTCGGGCGGTTGGAGCCCTGTGTATGCCGCATGGCGGAGATCAGCCATCAGGTGCACCAGCGATTGTTCGCGCTCAGCCGCCTGAATGAGCTTTCCCATTTGCGCTTTGAGACGTTTCAACCCCAGGGACGAGGCGAACTTTCGCCGCTTCAGGCGCAATCCCTGATCGCCGCGCTGAACCAGGCGCAGCAGTTTGCGCAACGCCTGGAGGGCTGGCTGCTGCTGATGGGAGGCTATGGCTGCGGCAAGACGCATCTGGCGGCTGCGATTGCCAATTTCGCCGTGGAACACGGCGTGCCGACGCTTTTCCTGACCGTGCCGGATCTGCTGGATCAGTTACGTTTCGCCTACGAGGCGGAAGATACCACCTTCGAGGAGCGTTTTGAGGAGATCCGCAACGCCACCCTTTTGATCCTGGACGATTTCGGCACCCAGAACGCGACGCCCTGGGCGCAGGAGAAACTCTTCCAGATTCTGAACTATCGCTACATTAATCGCCTGCCCACGGTGATCACGACCAATCTGAGCCTGGATGAGATCGAGGCGCGCATTCGCTCTCGCTTGCAGGACCCAGAGCTGGTTACGCGGGTGATTATCCGCGCGCCTGATTATCGCCGTCCGACCAGCGATATGGGGCATCCGGAGCTTTCCTCGCTCGATTTGCACGCCGATCAGACCTTTGAGACCTTCACGTTGCGCGAAGAGGAGGAGCTGGATGCCGAAGCCCGGCGTAGCTTGAAACAGGCGCTGGAGACCTGCCAGAAGTTTGCGCGCCATCCCCAGGGCTGGCTGGTGCTGACCGGAGATTATGGTTGCGGGAAAACCCATCTGGCCGCGGCCATTGCGAATTATCAGGCGCGTTTTGGCGATCCGCCGCTTTTTGTCATGGTGCCTGATTTGCTCGATCACCTGCGTGCCACCTTCAGCCCCTCCAGTACGGTGACCTTTGACCGTCGCTTTGAGGAGATCCGCACCGCCCCGCTCCTGATCCTCGACGATCTGGGGACACAATCCATGACCCCCTGGGTGCGCGAGAAGCTGGCGCAACTTTTCAACTATCGCTATGACGCCCGCCTGCCGACCGTGATCACCATCGCTGCCGATGCGCTCGCTGAACTCGATATGCGCATTCGCAGCCGTCTGTTGGACGAGCGACTGGTGACCACGCTTTTCATCTCTGCGCCGCCCTATCATGCCCGCAAGACGACGCAGCGGAAGAAGAAAAAGTCGCCCTGAGTGAACGGCGCGGCAATCTCGTTGGGTTGGAGCAAAGGCGAATGCGCGAGAACAGGCTGAACGATCTGGACCCCAAGCGATGGCTGAAATTTCAAAAATCCTGGTTCGTGCACAATCCGCCGCCGCGGCGGGTAGATGTGCTGGTACACCCGGCTAAATTCCCGGAGACCCTGGCCCAGGAATTCATTGAGTTTTTTACCAAGAAGGGGCAAACGGTGCTGGATCCGATGGCTGGAACGGGCAGCGCCTTGATCGCTGCGCTGCGCGCCGGTCGCCATGCTTACGGGATTGAGCTAAACCCGCGCTATGCGGAGATCGCTCGCCGTCTGCTGCAGGAGGAGCGCCAGGCGCTGGGGGAAGCGGCGGCCTCGCTGCGCGCCGAGGTCATCACCGGAGATGCGGCGCGCCTGCAGGAGTATGGGCTGCCGCAGATAGACTATGTGATCACTTCCCCCCCTTACTGGGATATGCTCCATGCCCGCGGCGCTGAAACGCAGCGCAAACGTCGCGCCTCCCCGGAGCTGGATGTGGTGTATTCCGATCTCCCCGAAGATTTAGGGAATATTCACGATTACGAAACCTTCCTTGCCCGCCTGGTGGAGATTTATGCGGCAATGAAACCGCTTTTGCGCCCCGGCGCTTACCTGACGATTATCGTGAAAAACGTCAAGAAGAAAGGGCGCATGTATCCTTTAGCCTGGGATTTGGGGCGTGAACTGGGGAAGGTGTATGTGCTCAAAGACGAGCGCATCTGGTGCCAGGATAATCAGCGTCTGGCGCCTTATGGGTTGTATTCGGCCTGGGTGAGCAATACCTTTCACCATTATTGTTTGCAGTTTCGCAAGGAGTGAGAGCCGGTTGGGAGAGCGTCAGGTTTGGGGATATTGCCCCCTGGTAACGATTCAGCCATCTCATTGCGAGCCGTTTTCTGGCGAAGCAATCTCCTGTTTCTCAGGCCAGATTGACCGCCTGGGGATTGCTTCGTCGCGAAGAACGCTCCTCGCAATGACAAACACAACAGTTTGGATCCAAGACTGAACAGTTACTTTGCGGGGAGATTTACTTCGGCCTCGTTCTCATTGCGAGGTGTTCGTTGCCCGAACGATCTCCTGGTAACTGGAAGATTGCCTGCCAGGCTCTTGAGGGGATTGCTTCGGCGGCTATTGCCGCCTCGCCATCATTCCGGGTTTTATGCGACGATCTGCCCCACCAGGCGCTCTCCTTCCACCTGGTTCAATCGGACGCGTGAAATCTGGTTCCAGAGGGGCTGATCGGCATGGGCGACGACGCGCAGGTAATGGCTGCCCAGTCCCTCCAGTCGCCAGCCCTGTTCGTCGCGTTCCAGGATAGACTCCCAGAGCACCTCTTCGGTGCGTCCAACGAAGCGTTGCCGGTAGGTCTGAGCCTGACGAGCGAAAAGCGCTCGATAGGCCGCGTTCCGCTGCTTACGGATTTCGGGCGGTACCTGTCCGGGCAACCGTGTGGCTGCGGTGCCGGGGCGGGGGGAATAGGTGAATACGTGTCCGCCGGCGAATTCCATCGCCTCGACGAACTCCAGGCTCTCGCGGAATTCGGCCTCGGTTTCGCCGGGAAAGCCGGCGATGATGTCGGTGGTGATGGCAATGTGTGGCACCACCGAACGGGCCGCCTGCACCAGGGCACGGAAAGATTCCGGGGTCGTCTTGCGCGCCATGCGCCGCAGCACGCCGCGACTCCCCGATTGGAGCGGCAGGGGCAGATGTCGGCACAGGCGCGGATTTTCCCACAGGCGGAAAAACGCCTCATCCAGGTCCCAGGGTTCCAGCGAGGAGAGGCGCAAACGTGGCAGATCGGTGTCTTGCAGGATGGCCTGGATCAGATGGCGCAGGTGCAATCCCCATTCCTGACCCCAGGAGCCGAGATGCACGCCGGTCAAGACGACCTCCTGGGTGCCGCTTGCGACGGCTGCCTGGACGCGTCGCACGACTTCCTGGAGCGGATAGGAGCGGGCAGCGCCGCGTGCGACGGTGGTGATGCAGAAGGTGCAGTGATTGTTACAACCATCCTGCACCTTCAGAAAGGCGCGCGTGCGCATGCGCAGGCCAGGGAGTGGTTCGCGCTCCAGCGGCTCGCGCTCGAAGAGTTCCGGAGGCAGGCCAAGCACTTCGGCGACCAGGGCGTCCTTCTGCGCGTTGGGGATGACGCGCTGCACCTGGGGCATGGCAGCCGCCTGGGCTGGCTCCAGGGTGGCCCAGCATCCGGTCGCGATGATCTGAGGCACGCCGGCGCGGGCGGCGGCGCGAAGGCGATTGCGCGAATCCGAGGCCGCCTCCACGGTCACTGCGCAGGTGTTGATCACCGCCAGCTCCGCCTCCTGCGCCTGGGCCACGATCTCATGCCCCAGGAAGCGAAATTCCTGCGCCATGCGCTCCACCTCGGCCTGGTTCAGACGGCATCCGATGGTATCGAGGTAAATCTTCATGGTGGTAAAAGTATAACAGAGTTCTCTGAAAACCGCCGTTTACCCTTTCCCCTTTTCCATCCTGCTCAGCAGCAGTTCACACAATTCCCGCACGGCCCCCTGACCGCCGCGACGCGAGAGCACGTAGTCGGCTGCGCGGAGCACTTCTGGCCAGGCATCGGCGACGGCGACGGCCCAGCCGCTCCGCTCGAAACATGGCAGGTCGTTGATGTCGTTGCCCACGTAGACCACCTCCTGCGGCGGGATGCCACGCTCGTTCAGGATTTGCTGGAGCACCATCCCTTTTTCTTTGATTCCGACCCCATGCACGGCTTCCAGGCCGATCTTGCGCGCTCGCGCCTGCACGACCGGGTTTGGCTCGGAAGAGAGGATGAGGATTTCCACGCCGTGGGCTTTCAGTTCTTGCAGGAGCATACTATCGCTTCGGGAGGAGGCCACCAGTTCGCGTCCATCGCTATCCGTCCAGACGCGGTTATCTGTAAGCACGCCATCAAAATCCAGGACGAGGAGCGAGATCTTTTGCGGCATGGGGCGCGGGGCGCGTCCTGGCCGCACGATCTCCAGATCGCTGCGGCGCACGACCTGCTCGTAGCGCTCCCAGTCAGCGGGGGTGTCAATATCCACGGTGTAGCGCGGGTCAAGCAACAGCGGGTAGATCACCTGGCCGGTCATGGAGCGTTTCTCCAGGATGGTGCGGGCGCGGATGGCGTCAATGTGCCCGGTCTGCCAGAAGACCGGCGGCAGGATTTGCCGTGGGGCGTTGTACGGTTCTTCCACGCCAGGCAGGTTTAAGAGGGGCTGTAAGCGCCCCGTCTGTGCGTCCATGCGCCACATCTTGAATGGATTTTGCCCGGCCGGCACCACGCCGCGCACACAATCGGCGTCGGGGTGATCGAGAAGGATACGCACCGCCTCGTCCACGCACCAGGGCGGGCGGATCGGGGAGGTCGGGCGAAGCTGGACGACAATCTGCGGCCGGTAGCCCTCGTGTTCATCCAGCCAGCGCAGTGCGTGTTCAAAGACCGGCCAGTCCGGCGTCTGATCCTGGGCGAGTTCTGACGGTCGCAGGAAGGGCACCTCCGCGCCGTACTCACGAGCGACCGCCGCGATTTCCGCATCGTCGGTGCTGACGATGGTGCGGGTCACCGAACGCGCCTGACGGGCCGCGGCAATGCTCCAGGCGATCAAAGGGTAGCCGGCGAAGAGGCGGATGTTCTTGCGCGGGATGCCTTTGGAGCCGCCGCGCGCGGGGATGATCGCAAGCACTTCCATAGGCGTTCCTTGAGCGAATTTTACCAGGCTGTCCAGCCGCCATCCACGATCAGGTTGGCGCCGGTCATGTAGGAAGAAGCATCGGAGGCCAGGAACAGCAAGGCCCCGTTCATCTCGTCCTTTTGGGCCATACGTCCCAGGATGGTGCGCGCCGAGTAGTTGCGCACGAAATGCTCGTCATGCTGGTTATAGACACCGCCGGGCGTCAGGGCGTTGACGCGGATCTGCGTGCCCGCATAGTACGCGGCCAGATAGCGGGTAAAGCCGAGCACGCCGGCTTTGGTCACCGTGTAGTAGACCGGCTTATAGCCGATGCGCTCACCTTTTTCGTTGACATACAGCCGCTGATCCGGGCCGTTCAGGCCATAGGTGGAGCAGATGTTGATGATGCTCCCCTTCCCCTGCTGGAGCATGGGCTGGACACAGGCCTGGGTGACCAGGAAGACGCCGGTCAGGTTCACCGCCAGCGCCTGGTTCCACATTTCCAGCGGGAAGTCCTCGAAGCGGCCGGGGAGGATGCCCCTGGCCAGGGCCTGCGGATCGAATTTCGGATCGAGCGCCGCGCTGTTGACCAGAATATCCAGGCGGCCGAAACGCTTCAGGGTCTCGGCAACCAGCTCACGGGTAGATGGAAGGCGTGTCACGTCTAACGGGAAGGCGAAGGCGGAGGCCCCGTTCTGATTGAGCTGGCGCGCCACTGCCTCCGCCGCCTCTTCGTGAATATCCGCAACGACGACCGCGGCCCCGGCTTCGGCCAGGGTATGGCAGAACTCTGCCCCCAGCAATCCTGCGCCGCCGGTCACGACGGCCACATGTCCATCCAGGCGGAAGCGATCCAGAATGCTCATGGTAACAGCTCCTTTTGCCCAAAGAGAAGATCTCTTTTTTCATCGTAAAGGATGGGCAACCCTTGAACGGTCAAACGATGTTCTTCGGCGGCCTTTTTGTACTCGAAGAGCGCAATGACCGCTTTTCCTTCCAGCACCTGCTGGCGCACTCCCTCGATCTCTTGCGCCAGATTCGGGTTCGTGATGCGGGTGGTAGCTGCCATTCCGGTGGGGAGCGCGTTGGCCGGGCGCCCGGTGTAGAAGTAGACCATCGGCTCCTCGTTCGTGTAGATGCGCACCTGCGGCGGTAGCTTGCGGAGGATGTTCTTGAGAATGTAAGATTCCCGCCAGCGAACGGAGGCAAAGCCCTGGCCATCCTGGCGCAACTGGGTGACGGTCTCGACAGCGCCCCACAGGCTCAACCCCAGCAAAAGCAGAAAGACGAATCTTGCAGGCCACAGCGTGCGGCGGGATTTTTGTTCTAACCAGGCGATGGCGCCGGCGGCCAGGAATAGCAGCGGAGGGTAGAGGGGGGAGAGAATGCGCCAGTTGAGGGGCGTGCTGGCATCAAAGAGGCTGATGGAAACCAGCAACGAGGCCGGATAGAGCACCGCATACAGCCCTTGTGAGAGTCGGATCCCGTCCGGGGTTTCTTTCGGGGGCTGGAAGACGAGGCGATAGAACAGCCAGCCGGTCAGAACGGCGAAGATGGTGAGGATGGCGCCCTCGAAGATCTGCGGCCGGGTGCTGAAGATCGCCAGCCGCCATGTCTCAACGGGCATCAAAAGCTTCGAGAGCGTTTTGCTCCCCTCGAAAAGCTTTTCTGTGGTCACCGGATGCCAGAAGAGCATCCGATTGGTGAGATTTCCCGCCACCAGCCAGTTGCGCAGGCTCCATGCCAGCGGTAAAGGCAAAAATCCCAGCAGGTACACTGCCAGACGTTTCAGGCGTTCCTGCCAGGAGATAGGGAGCCAGAAAGGCAGGAGCAGGAAAGTAGCAATCAATGCCAGGGCTGCGTAACGGGTGAGGTAGGCCAGGCCGCTTAAAAACCCGGCCAGGAGCGGGCCGCGAAGGCTCCAGAAGCCCTTTTCCCGATCTCCTTCCCAGAACCAGGCATGGAAAGCGGTCAGGGTCAGGAAAATATAGAGCGGTTCGCTCAGGGCGTAGGTGTGTATACGCAGCAGCCCCGGCGTGAGGACAAAGAGCAGCGAGAGCATCAGAGAGGGGAACAGGCGGCGCGTCGTTCGCCAGCCGAGCCAGCCGAGGAGCAAGGCACTGGCCCCGAAAAGGACGCCGTTCAACAGGCGCGCCGCCCGGTAGGGGTTCAGCCCGCTGAGGAGCTTGATCAGCACCAGGGCGCTTGAAAATCCCGGCGGGAAGTGGGTCATGGGACGCTGGGAGGGCAGCCAGGCCTGAAGATAGCCCCGCCCCTCTAACAGGGTATTGGCTCCCCCGATATAGGCAATCGAGTCATCGTTCATCCCCATGCCGTAGGGCGTGGAAAACCACACCAGCCAGATCGCCAGCAAAGCGGTCAGCGTCAGGCCGCTCCAAAGCGCAATCTCTCGATGGGAGGCTTTCATTCGGGGAGGAGGTATCCTTTCTCTTCGAGATAGGCAATGATCTTGCGAGCGTTCTCCTCCGGCGTCGTGCCATATCCCTGGAGGGTGATTTCCGGGTCTATGGGAGGTTCGTAGGGATCGTCTACGCCGGTGAAGCCCATCGGGTGACCTTCTGCCAGGGCTTTGCGCGCTCTGGCATATAACCCTTTCACATCGCGCTGTTCACAAATCTCAATCGGTGTATCCATGTACACCATGATAAAGTTTTCCCCTACCATTTTACGCGCCTCGTTGCGGGCGGCGCGATACGGGCTGATGGCCGAGCAGATCACCACGCCGCCATGACGCACGATCTCGCTGGCGACAAAGCCAATGCGCAGGATGTTGGTATCGCGGTCTTCTTTGCTGAACCCCAGCCCTTTGGAAAGATGGGTGCGGATCACATCGCCATCCAGCAAGGTGACGGTGCGCCCGCGTTCGAGGAGCATTTCGGTCAGGGCCTGGGCTGTGGCCGATTTGCCGGCGCCGCTCAACCCCGTGAACCAGACACAGAATCCCTGCTCGTGCCGCGGGGGATACATCTTGCGCAGGATTTGCGCCGTCTCCGGACGGGTGAACCATTCGGGGAGCAGCTTGCCGTTGGTGAGATATTCTTCGCGTACCTGGGTGCCGGAGATGTTCAAAGTGCGTGCGCCCGCCGGCACCTCGCTGGCCTCGACATAGCGATCCTCATCGGGAAGGTAGACCAGCTCCTCGAAGGGGATCATGTGCACGCCTAACTCGTGCTCGTATTTTCTCATCATTTCCTGCGCCTCATAGGGGCCATAGAAGGGTTTGCCGGTGGAGTCTTTGCCGGGGCCGGCGTGATCGCGCCCGACGATGAAGTAGTTTGCGCCGTAGTTGCGGCGGATGATGGCATGGAGCAGCGCTTCCTTCGGCCCGGCCATGCGCATTGCCAGGGGAAGCAGGCTGAGCAAGGTGCGGCTCTTATCGTAGTATTTTTCCACCAGCACCTTGTAGATGCGTACACGAGTATAGTGGTCAACATCTCCTGGCTTCGTCATTCCAACCACGGGATGGATCAGCAGGCTCCCATTGACTTTTGCGGCGGCGCGCTTGGTCAGTTCCTCATGAATGCGGTGGAGCGGGTTGCGGGTCTGGAAGGCGACAACGTTGTCATTTCCCATCTCTTCGAGCAAGGCGCGTACCTCCCGTGGGGTACGCCGTAGCTCGACAAAATCGTAGTATTTGGGCAGGTTGATGACTTTCAACTCTCCTGAGATACAAACCTTGCCCCAGTTCACCATCTCTGAGACCATCGGATGCCGGGGATCGGTGGTGCCATAAGCCAGCAGGGCCTCTTTCTGGGGATCCCAGGAGAACACCTCTTCCAGGCGCAGAATCGCCAACGGTTCGTTGAGCGCGTTGCGCAGCACGAGCTCCTTCCCCACCTGCGGTAACTCGCGCGGATCGGCGGTCAGGGTGATGGGAAGCGGCCAGAGTGTGCCATCGCTCAGGCGCATTTCGTGGAGTACGCGTTCGTAATCCGCTTTCCCCATAAACGTTTTCAACGGTGAGAATCCCCCCACTGCCAGCAATTCCAGATCGTGGACCGCGCGCTGGGAAATCTTGATCGAAGGCAGGGCTGGCAAACGCTCCAGGAGCTGCTGGCGCTCTTCTGCATCCACAACCAGATTGACCAGGGTACCCCCATAGGGGGTGATCAGGTTTGCTTTCCGTGTCATGCTTTCTCCCATGTCCAGAATTTTTGCCTGCGCATGTTCCCGCAGGCACAAACGCCTATTATAGCGCAAATCTGGCAAAATTCAGGAATTGAATATTGGAGCACGGCGCAAAATCGGTTATACTACTTGCGCGTATGAGCAGGCACATCCGAAACTTTTGTATCATTGCCCATGTCGATCACGGGAAATCCACGCTGGCCGACCGATTGCTTCAGATGACCGGCACCATCTCGGAGCGTGAGATGGTTGAGCAGGTGCTGGATAGCATGGAGCTGGAGCGGGAAAAAGGGGTGACCATCAAGGCCTCGGCGGTGCGCATGGAGTATACCGCCTCCGATGGGCAGCGTTACGAATTGAATCTGATTGACACGCCGGGTCACGTGGATTTCGGCTACGAAGTGAGCCGGGCGCTGGCCGCCTGTGAGGGGGCGATCCTGGTCGTGGATGCGACGCAAGGGATCGAAGCCCAAACGCTGGCAAACCTGTATCAGGCCCTCGAGGCCGATCTGGAGATCATCCCGGTCATCAACAAGATTGACCTGCCCTCGGCGCGCCCGGACGAGGTGGCAGAAGATATTTCCAGTCTGCTGGGAACGCCGAAAGAGCAAATCCTGCGCATTTCGGCAAAGGAGGGGACGAACGTGGAAGCGGTGCTCGAAGCAATCGTCCAGCGCATTCCTGCGCCTCGCGGCGACCCCGAAGCGCCGCTGCGTGCCCTGATCTTCGACTCCCATTATGATGCCTATAAAGGCGTGGTGGCCTATGTGCGTGTGAAAGAGGGGCGCATCCTCCCCGGCGACACCCTGCGGATGATGTCTACCCAGGCCGAGTGGAAGCCGGTGGAAATCGGCATTTTTGCCCCGGATATGCGCCCGGTGGCGCAGTTAGAGGCTGGCGAGGTGGGATATATCGCCACGGGGCTGAAAACGGTGCGCGATTGCCGTGTCGGGGATACCATCACCAGCGCGGCGCGCCCGGCAGCCGAACCTTTGCCCGGCTATCGCCATCCCAAACCGATGGTCTTTGCCGGCATTTACCCGGTGGATGCAGAAGATTACCCCGATCTCCGCGACGCGCTGGAGAAACTGCAATTGAACGACGCTTCCCTGGTCTTTGAACCGGAAACTTCGCAGGCCCTGGGATTCGGTTTTCGCGCCGGCTTTCTGGGCCTCTTCCACATGGAGATTGTTCAGGAGCGCCTGGAACGAGAGTATAACCTGGATGTTCTCTTCACCGCCCCGTCCGTTGAGTACGAAGTTCTCTTGCGGGATGGGCGCACCCTGCGCGTGGATTCGCCAGCGGAGCTACCGGATGAGGCTCAGATCGTCGAGATCCGCGAACCCTGGATGCTGATCGAGATCATCACCCCGACCGAATTCTATGGCGCCATCATGGACCTGGTAACCAAACGGCGCGGCATCTTCAAGGGGCAGGAATATCCATCGCCTCATCGCGTGCAACTCAAGTTTGAGATACCGCTTTCGGAAATCCTGGTGGATTTCTTCGATGAACTCAAGTCGCGCACCCGTGGCTATGCCTCGCTGGATTATCAGTTCCTGGAATATCGCCCGGACGAGTTGCAGAAGCTGGAAATCCTGGTCAACGGGGAGCCGGTGGATGCGCTGGCCGCGATTGTTCATCGGAAAGATGCCTATCACAAGGGGCAGGCCCTGATCTCCAAACTCAAGGACTTGATCCCGCGACAGCTTTTTGATGTGGCCATTCAGGCGGCAGCCGGCGGGCGGATCATCAGCCGTGCCAATGTCAAGGCGCTGCGCAAAGACGTGCTCGCCAAGTGCTACGGCGGCGATGTGACCCGCAAGAAGAAGCTCCTGGAGAAGCAGAAGCGTGGAAAGCGCCGTCTGAAGATGGTGGGGAACGTGGAAATTCCCCAGGAGGCCTTTATGGCCGTTCTGCGCCTGGAGGAGTGACATGAACAAAGCGATCTGGCGCTGGCTACCGGGCGCTCTGATCAGCCTGCTTTTGATCGCTCTCCTGCTGCGCATGGTGGATTTGCCCAAAACCTTCCAGGCCATGGCGCAGGCGGATGAACGCTTGCTGGCGCTGGCGTTCCTGCTTTCCCTGCTCTGGCTGGCTCTGAGAGCGATAGTCTGGCGCACCCTGTTGCGCAATCGCCCCGCCTATCGGGATGTGCTCTTCACCGCTGCTGAGGGCTACCTGCTGAATAATTTCCTGCCCTTCCGCCTGGGGGAGCTGGGGCGCGCCCTGTTGCTGAGCCGTAAAACAAGCCTGAGCTTCAGCGCCATCTTGCCCACGATCCTTGTCGAGCGCGTGGTGGACCTGGGCTTTTCAGCCCTCTTCTTGCTTTCTGCCATCCCTTTCGTCTGGAATGCCGGGATGGCGCGCCGTTTCGGAGTGATCGTGGTCATCCTGGTCCTTTTGGGGCTGGGAACGTTTGCCTTGCTGGCGCGTGCCAGTCAGCAGGTTCTGGCGCTCTTCCGCAAGCTCAGCCAACGCTGGCTGCGCCTGCAGCGGATCGGCGGCAGGGGATTGGAGGCCTTCCTGAGCGGCTTGAACGTGCTCAACGAAGGGCGGGTGTTTTTGCTCTTCCTGTTCTGGATGACGCTAAACTGGCTGCTGGCCTGGCTGGCCTATTTTCTGATGGCGCGGGCCTATTTTCCTCAGGCCACGCCGCTTTGGGGACTTTTTGGCTTGGGGGCGGCGGCCTTTGGGGGCGCCATTCCTTCCCTGCCCGGCGCTATCGGAACGTTTGAAGGCGCCTTCGCCGGCGCCCTGGTCTTGCTCGGCGGCGATCCCTCGACGGCCCTGGCGGTGGCATTGACGGCGCGCCTGTACAATTACTTCAACAGCGGCGTGTTCGGTGCCATCGGCCTGGCGCGCGATGGGGAGAGCCTGAGCCATCTTTATACGCAATTGCGCGCCTTACGGAATCCGATGGAGTAAAGCGATGTTACCCCTCTATGATACGATTCCTTCCCGACGCTGGCCACTGGTCAACGGGCTGCTGATTTTTCTCAATGTGCTGGTTTTCCTTTTCGAGTCCTCGTTGAGGGCAGCCGCACTCAATCGCTTCATCTTTGCCTGGGGGCTGGTGCCGGCGCGCCTGTTCCTTGACCCGTTCGGGGCCTGGCCCACGATCTTCAGCAGCATGTTCCTGCATGGTGGTTGGTTCCACCTGCTGAGCAACATGTGGATTCTGTTCATCTTTGGCGATAACGTCGAGGATCGGCTGGGACATTTGCGCTATCTGCTCTTCTATCTCCTCAGTGGGGTAGCGGCTGCGCTGTTGCAGGCTTTCCTGCTGCCCTTCAGCCGCGTGCCGATGGTGGGCGCCAGCGGCGCCATTGCCGGTGTTTTGGGCGCTTATATGCTGCTTTTCCCGCATTCGCGCATTGTCAGCCTGATCCCGTTTTTCTTCTTCATCACCACTGCAGAAATTCCCGCTGTTATCTATCTGGGATTCTGGTTTCTCTCGCAGCTCTATTCCGGGCTTTTCTCCCTGGCTGGTGTGCAGGCCAGCGGGATTGCCTGGTGGGCGCACATCGGCGGGTTTCTCTTTGGCCTGCTGACCGCCGGCATCTTTGCCCCGCGGCGTCCGCGCCCTCGCTACACGTTTTACGATCAGTGGCCCTGGTAGTGTGTCTTCGAGAGCCTCTTTAGCTCTTTCTGGGAAAAATCGTAAATGGCTACGACAATCATGGAGTTGAGAAATGCAAGAGGCGCGGATCGCTTTGCTGGTAGATTTTGAGAATTTGTTCGTCAGTGTACAGGGTCAGTTCAGGGAGTTTGTGCAGTGGAAGCGGATTCTTCGCGCTGCGGAGCAACAAGGGCGGGTGATTGTGCGGCGCGTGTATGCGGACTGGAGCCGTTATCCCACTCCGCAAAAGGAACTATTGAGTCTGGGATTTGAGCTGGTCCATGTAGCCGGGCACAGCAAAAACGCGGCTGATATACGCCTGACCATAGATGCGATGCAGCTTGCCACGCGCAAAGAATTCCCCTTGAGCCATGTCTTTCTGGTTTCCGGCGATGGCGATTTCACCGATCTGGCGCACTCCCTGCGCAATCAGGGGCTGAATGTGGTTGGGATTGGCGTGCGCGCTACCAGCGCTGCGTCGTTCGTCGCCGCCTGTGATCAGTTCCTTTACTACGACGATTTGGTCGCAGAAGGGCGCCGCAGCCCGGTAGCGGCTGAGCCTCTTTCAACCATCGTCAACTCGCCCAAAGTGGAAAGCTACCTGAAGGCGCTGGCTCCCAAAGTTCGGATGAGCGTCAACCCTCTTCGTCCATGGATCATCGTGCGAGCCTACCACCTGATCCAGCAAAATCACGGCGCTCCGCTGAACGTTCTGAAGGAAAAACTCCGTGCCTATTACCAGGAGCATCATCCCACAGTGCCCCAGTCTCTGGTTCAAGAAGTTTTCCATCAACTTTTCCATACCTTCTGCTTTGAATTCGACCCTCCTGGGAAAGAAGAAGGGCCTCCCTTGTGGGATCGTCCTGCCTATCTGATGAAAAGCATCCATTCTGCTACTGAGCTTCTGGAGCATTGCGATCGCGGCTTGCTCCGGATTTTGCAGCAAAACCTGGCAGGGGAGCAGATCGATCCGCTGACCGCCACTATCTTGCTCTATGGTCGTAATGATGAACCTAACCTGCTCGAACATATACAGCGCCTGATCGAAACGCTGAGTTGAGATTATCCTGCACGGTAGGAGTCAGAGATATGCATTACCTGATCACCGGCGGCGCCGGTTTCATCGGTTCCAATTACGCCTTTCGCCTGATTCAACGGGGTGAACGGGTGACCATTTATGACAATCTGAGCCGTCCGGGGGTGCAACGCAACCTGGAATGGCTGCGGGAAACGTTCGGCGCAAATGCGTTTGAGCTGATCGTCGGCGATGTGCGCAACGCCGCGCTGCTGACGGCTGCTGCCCGTCGGGCAGATGTGATCGTGCACCTGGCCGGGCAGGTCGCGGTTACCACCTCCGTCCTCCATCCTCGCGAGGATTTCGAGGCCAATGCGCTGGGTACATTGAATGCGCTGGAGGCGGCTCGCCTCTCTGAACGCAATCCGATCTTCCTCTACGCTTCCACCAACAAGGTCTATGGGGAAATGGAGGATGTGCCGGTCGTGGAAAAAGAAACGCGCTGGGATTATCTGAACCTGCCGCATGGTTGCCCGGAAACCCAGCCCCTCGACTTCCATTCGCCCTACGGATGTAGCAAGGGCAGCGGCGATCAGTACGTGCGCGACTACGCTCGTATTTACGGATTGCGCAGCGTGGTCTTTCGCCAGTCCTGTATCTATGGGCCGCGTCAGTTTGGCATCGAGGATCAGGGATGGGTGGCCTGGTTTGTCATCGCGGCCGTGAGCCGAAAGCCGATCACCATTTACGGGGATGGGAAGCAGGTGCGCGATGTGCTCTTCATCGAGGATTTGCTCAATGCTTACGATCAGGCTATCCGTCACATTGATCGGGCGCAGGGACAGGTCTATAACATCGGCGGCGGGCCGGCGAATACGCTTTCGATCTGGCGTGAGTTCGGCCCCTTACTGGAAAAGCTCCTCGGCTACCCGATCCCGGTGCAGTATGGCGCATGGCGTCCTGGCGATCAGCGCGTCTTCTATGCCGACATTCGCAAGGCGGCGCGCGAATTGGAATGGCAGCCGGGGGTAGGTGTGGAGGAGGGCATCCGCCGACTGGTCGGCTGGGTGCAGGAGCACCGGGCGCTCTTTGGAGGTTGAAATGCCACTCTCGCCGCATTGGATTCCCCTGGTAGATGCATTGCTCGATCACGGATGCGTGCGTTTCGGGCAGTTTACGCTGAAATCCGGCTTGCAATCGCCGATTTACATAGACCTGCGCCGTCTGATCGCCTATCCCTCGCTTCTGGCACAGGTGGCGCAGGCTTACCTGCCTCTCCTGCGTTCGCTTTCTTTCCAGCGACTGGCCGCTCTCCCTTACGCCGCCATCCCGATTGTGACTGCCATCAGCCTGGCCGGGAATTATCCCTTCATCTACCCGCGCAAGGAGGCCAAAAGCTACGGCACACAGGCAGAGATCGAGGGGGAGTATCAACCAGGGGAGCAAGTCGTGGTGGTGGACGATCTGGCCACGACCGGCTCCAGCAAATTTGAGGCGATTGAAAAGCTCCGTGCGGCCGGGTTGATCGTCCGTGATGTGGTTGTGCTGATTGATCGCCAGTCCGGGGCGCGCAGCAGCCTGGCCCAGGCCGGCTTTACGCTGCACGCCGTGCTCACCCTCCGCGATCTGCTCGAGCATTGGGAGCGAACACAGCGCGTGGAGCACCGGCTGCTCGATGCCACTCGTGCCCTGATCACCGATCCCGCATGAGGCTGTATCCCCTGTTTCGTTCCCTGCTCTTCCTGTTGCCGCCGGAGACCACGCACCGTTTGACCCTTGAATGGCTCAGGGTGGCCGGGAACTTTCCGCCTTCGCGCTGGATGCTGGAGCGCATGTTTGCAGTCCCTGCCGCGCCGGTCGAGGCGTTTGGTTTGACCTTCCCCAATTGCCTGGGGCTGGCAGCCGGTTACGATAAGGATGCGCTGGCGGTATCGGGTCTGGCGGCGCTGGGATTTGGCCACCTTGAGATCGGCACGGTAACCCCGCGGCCTCAGCCTGGGAATCCCCGGCCGCGCCTTTTCCGTCTTCCCGAGGATCAGGCGATCATCAATCGCATGGGCTTTCCTTCACAGGGGGCGGCGCGCGTCGCCCAACGATTGCGCCTTCTGCGCCGTCGGCGCACGGGGTTGCCGATCCTGGGGGTTAACCTGGGGAAAAATCGCGAGACGCCGCTCGAGGAAGCGCTGCGGGATTACCTGGAGCTGATGCGCCTGTTTGCGCCGCTGGCGGATTATCTGGTGATCAACGTTAGCTCACCAAACACGGTGGGATTGCGTCGCTTACAGGGTGCTGAGATGTTGCGCTCGCTGCTCCAGGGACTGCAGCAGGCGAGCCGCGCCCTGAACCCTTCGCCGCCCCTGCTGGTGAAGCTGGCCCCCGATCTCAGCTGGGAAGAGCTGGACGACGCGCTGGGGGTGCTGCTGGAGCAGGGCATTCGCGGCGTGATCCTGACGAATACGACCGTCGCCCGCCCTGTTTTGCGCTCGTCCTATGCAGGGGAAAGCGGCGGCCTGAGCGGCGCACCGCTTGCGGCTCGGAGTCGTGAAATGCTCGCCTGGGCTGCGCGCCAGGTCGGGGATCGGCTGGCGATCATCAGTGTAGGGGGAATTATGAGCGCAGAAGAAGCGCGGCGCCGCCTGGAGCTGGGGGCCACGCTCATCCAGATATATACCGGCCTGGTTTACCGCGGCCCTTCGCTGATCCGGGAAATCCTGCAGGCCACGCGGGGAGCGCCCTCGCTCTCATAGGAGCGTTGGACGGGCGGTTCAGCCGGCTCGATTTGTGTCAACTTGATCGGATGAAGTCAAACAGGGAGCAGGGGGATGCGATGTCCCTTCATCTCGCCCCATAAGCAGCCACCTTGTTCGCAGGAAAGATGATAGAAGCCGTTCGCGGTCTGCCGTCCGCGGTCTGTGGTCTATCCTGCCGTCCGCCGTCTGCGGTCTGAATTCGTTTATTCGTTCCCCATTCGTTGACGGTTCTCCTTACCGGAGTCCAGGGGCTCTTTTTGCCTGCCAGGATGTCCCCCATGCGATACGCGCTCGAACCACATGGTTCTCTTCCGCCATGGGCCTCAACCTTTCTGGCATGGTAAAATTGCAACATGCGTTCGCTGGTCTTCCTGAAATTAGGTGGGTCATTGATTACAGAGAAGCATCGTCCCTATACCGCACGCGACTCACACATCCATGCGCTCACGCAGGTTCTGGCGCAGGTGCTGCAGAAGCATCCGGAACTGAGGCTGGTGCTCGGTCATGGCTCCGGTTCGTTCGGTCATCAGGCGGCGCAGGAGAGCGGCACACGATATGGGATCCCTGCGAATGCCTCCCCGGAAGTGCGCCAGAGGTACTGGAAGGGGTTTGCGGAAGTCGCCTACCAGGCCGCCCGATTGCATCAGCGGGTGATGGAGGCGCTGCACCAGGCCGGCGTGGCGGCGATCTCTTTCCCCCCTTCGGCGATGATGTACCGCGCGCCTCGTGGAGAACTGCGCTGGCAGCTTGCGCCGTTGCGGGCGGCGCTTCGTGCCGGGCTGGTGCCAGTTGTCTATGGGGATGTGATCTTCGATGCCGGGCAGGGTGGGGGCATCCTTTCCACTGAGGAAGTTTTTGATGCGCTTGCCCTGCGCCTGCACCCGAAGTGTATCCTGCTGGCCGGCCTGGAGGAAGGCGTCTGGGCCGATTTTCCACAGCGCACGCGCCTGATCCCACATATCACGCCGGAAAATCTGCATCGTTGGCGCCCTGCTCTTGGTCAGGCGGAAGGGATTGATGTGACCGGGGGGATGCTGGCCAAGGTCGAAGGAATGCTCCAGCTGATCCGACGCCTGCCAGGCCTGCGCATTTTTCTCTTTTCGGCAGAGGATCCCCAACGCCTGGAAGCAGCCTTCGAGGAACGCGCGCCAGGCACCTGGATCACCGCTGCCTGAAGATTTTGTGATGTTTGGAACGAAAATCACGGAAAAATGTTTGCCCAAAGTGTGGTAATCAGGAAATAAGACCCTTTTTCACAAGGAGAAGCTATGTCTCGGCCATTCACCCCAACTCCCCTCAAACTCCGCCGTCCAGTACCATCGGACATCGAGATTGCTCAGGAGGCTACCCTGAAACCGATCACGCAGGTCGCTGAGGAGGCAGGTATCCTGCCAGAGGAACTGGAACTGCACGGCAATTACATGGCAAAGGTGCGTCTGGAAATCCTGGAGCGCCTCAAGGATCGCCCGAACGGAATCTACGTGGATGTGACGGCGATTACGCCCACTCCCCTGGGGGAGGGAAAGACGACGACCACGGTCGGTCTTTCGCAGGCGCTCGGCGCGCACCTGGGAAAGCGAGTGTTCACCTGCATTCGCCAGCCCTCGCAAGGTCCAACCTTTGGGATCAAAGGCGGAGCGGCGGGGGGCGGCTATTCGCAGGTGGTGCCCATGGAGGATTTCAACCTGCACCTGACCGGTGATATTCATGCCATTACCGCCGCCAACAATTTGCTGGCCGCTGCCATTGATACCCGCATTTACCACGAGGCTCGCCAGACCGATGAGCAACTTTTCAACGCACTCTGCCCGCCGGATAAAGAGGGCAAGCGGCGCTTCTCCCCTCCCATGCTGCGCCGTCTGCAGCGCCTGGGGATTCATAAAACCGATCCGAACGAATTGACCCCTGAAGAACGCCGTCGCTTTGCGCGCCTGGATATTGATCCGGATTCGATCACCTGGCGCCGCGTGATAGATACCAACGATCGCTTTTTGCGCGAGATCGAGATCGGGTTGGGGCCGGAAGAGCAAATGCCGCGCCGTACCGGTTTCGATATTACCGTCGCCAGCGAAGTCATGGCCATTCTGGCCCTCACCACCAGCCTTCAGGATATGCGGGAGCGCATGGGGCGGATCGTGATCGGCACCAATCGCCAGGGGGAGCCGATCACCGCCGAGGATTTGGGCGTCGCCGGCGCAATGACCGTGTTGATGAAGGACGCCATCAAACCGACCCTGATGCAAACCCTGGAGGGGACGCCCGTTTTTGTCCATGCCGGTCCCTTTGCCAATATTGCCCATGGCAATTCCTCCATCCTGGCCGATATGATGGCCCTGAAGCTTGTTGGGCCGGATGGTTTTGTCGTCACCGAATCCGGCTTTGGGGCAGATATTGGCATGGAGAAGTTCTTTGACATCAAATGCCGTTACTCCGGTTTGATCCCGCAGGTCGTTGTGATGGTAGCCACGGTGCGCGCCCTGAAGATGCATGGTGGTGGCCCGAAAGTGGTCGCCGGCAAACCGCTGGATGTGGCTTATACCGAGGAGAATCTCGATCTTTTGCGCAAGGGATTGCCGAATCTGGAGCGGCACATCAAGAACGCCCTCAAATTCGGCGTGAACGTGGTGGTGGCTATCAACAAGTTCTCGACCGATACCCCTGCCGAGCTGGAAGTGGTGCGCCAGGCCGCGATAGAGGCCGGCGCCGTGGACGCCGTGGTCAGTACGCACTGGATGGACGGGGGAGCCGGCGCCAGGGCTCTGGCAGAGGCGGTGGTCAAGGCCTCCCGGCTACCATCCAGTTTCCGATTCCTCTATCCGCTCGATCTTCCGATCAAAGAGAAAATTGAGATCATCTGCCGCGAAATTTATGGCGCAGAAGGGGTGGATTTTCTGCCCGAGGCAGAGAAGAAAATCGAACTATACACCCGCCTCGGGTTTGACAGGTTGCCGATTTGCATGGCCAAGACGCATCTTTCCTTCACCCATGATCCGGCCATCAAAGGCGCTCCGAGCGGTTTTCGCATCCCGATCCGGGACATTCGGGCCTCGGTGGGCGCAGGATTCCTTTACCCGCTGGTGGGTGAGATGCGTACCATGCCCGGCCTGCCCACCCGTCCAGTCTTCTATGATGTGGATATTGACCTGAACACCGGGCGTGTGGTCGGGTTGTTCTGAGCGGAGCTTTATGAAGAGTAACTGTTCAGTCTTGCATCAAAACCGTTGTGTCTGTCATTGCGAGGAGCGTTCTTTGCGACGAAGCAATTCCCAGGCGGTCAAGCTGGCCTGAGAAACGGGAGATTGCTTCGCCAGAAAGCGGCTCGCAATGACATGGCTGAATAGTTACTATGAAGAAACGAAAAACGGCCCTCCCTGGCGGAGAGCCGTTTTTGTTTTTGCCCGCATGGATCAGGTTTCCCGAATATCCCAGACTTCTTTGCAGCACTCCCCCAGGGCTTGCTTGAGCTGATCCTTGGTCACTCCCTGCACCTTGAAGGTGATCAGGCTGGTGCTGGCATCTTCTCCGCTGAATTGCCCGAAAGCGACGAAATTGCCTCCCAGATCGGCAACTGCTTTGGTAATGCGTGCAAGCTGTCCGGGCTTATCTTCGACCAGAATGGTCACGCGCAGCCCTTTCTTGCGAGCGCCCATCAGCTCCAGGAAAATCTTGAACAGATCGGTCTCGGTGATGATACCGACCACCTGCCCATCGCGCATGACCGGCAGGCCGCCGATCTTGTTATCGGCCATAATACGCGCCGCCTCTTCGATGGGCGTATCTTCAGTGACCGTGATCACGTTGCGGGTCATCACCTCGGAGACGGTGATCTTGCTCAGCAGGTAATGCATTTCCCAGATGCTGAGCGTGGTCGCCGGAGAGGGGGAGGCGTTCAACAAATCCTTTTCCGAGACGATCCCAACGAGCTTGCCATCTTTGACAACGGGTGCCCGTCGAATGTGCTCCTTTTTGAATAATTCCAGGGCATCATGGATGGGCATATCCGGCGTCAGCGTGATAACCGGGCGAGACATGCGTTCACCGACAAACATGGCAGACCTCCTGAGGAGAAAATGGAACAGAGTATTGCTATTTGTTTTTTTATCATACCCTTGTCATTTTTGCAATGGACAAAAGTCACAAAGTGGCGAAACGGTCTTCGGAATGTAGAGGAGACCGCAAAAATCCTTGACCGTTCTGCAGTGGAATGATAAAATCAGCACGCTTTTGCCCCCATCGTCTAGAGGACCAGGACGCGGCCCTTTCAAGGCCAAAACCGGGGTTCGAATCCCCGTGGGGGCACTCCAGCGGCGTGCCAGAGAAGGCACGTCTTTTTTTGTGGACTGCGGACGGCGAACGGCAAACCGCTGCAGGACAGGCTTTCCAGCCTGTGAGGAGGAGCAGACCGTCAACGAATGGGGAATGAATCAACGAATGGGGGACGGCGGACCGCGGACGTCAGACAGCGAAATGGAGGATGGACAGTAGACAGTGGACGGTGATAGGGCGGGCTTTCCAGCCTGTCGGGGGGAAAACCGTCAACGAATGGGGAACGAATCAACGAATGAAGACCACGGACGGCAGCCTGCCGGGAAGACTGCCAGTGAACGAGGAGTGAGGAAAAACTTCGTGCCTTTGCGTCTTGGTGGTTTATTCTTTTCTCACCGCGAAGACACGAAGACACAATAAACAGACCGCAGACGGCGGACCGCAGACGGCAATAGGGCAGGCTTTCCAGGCCGTCAGACGATGGACGGTGGACGATAGACCGTGGACGGTGGACCGTAGCATGGGCTTTCAGGCCCGTCACGGATGGCGCCGCCACGGTCGGCAAGGATGGAGCCGGGGAAATCGGCCAGTGAGACGCCAGTCTGGCAGGAGACTGCGCTGCAGGGAGCAGTATCACAACGGACTTTGCAAAGGGTGACATCAGATGAGGCAACTGGTGAAAGCGCCGGGTTTAGCAGGCGGACACGAAGAAAGGCGGTTGGGGCGGGGGTGTTGGTGGGATTTGTACCGCCGCTGCCAGAGCACCAGGGGCTGTTGGAGCAAAGGGCGTGGGGGACGCAGGTGTCGCCGCAGTGAACGCCGTTGCAGTATATCGCTTCTGTCCGCGCATAGCCACAAACGTTGCATCCGGGAGCATCATAGTTACAGTCGGCTGGGACAGGGGTGGCGCCACAGCCAGGAGCGTCTTTTTTGCAGTTTGAGACACAGGAGGCACTATAGCCAGCGCATGGTTTTATGCTGCAGGTTTGATTAGTAGTTGTACAGTACTCTTCTATAGTGGCGTTTTTTGCAGGGTCTGAGCAGGTTTGAGGGCAACCAACAACAGTATATCTACATTGAGTTAAGTTTCCCACACATTTTCCGTTTTGACACCAACAGCCAGGCGGCGTCACCGTGGGTGAGGCGTAAGAAGTGGTGGGGGTTGGTTGAGTATTGGCAACACAAGCACAGGTATAGGAACCTACTGCTTTACACGAATAGCCAGCGGCGCAACTGCCAACACAGGTGTATCCAATCCAATTGCAATTTTGGGAGGCTGGAGTATTGGTTGGTTGAGGGGCGGGGGTGGAGGTTGGGACTTTTTTGCAACAGATGTAGTCGTAATTGGTACAGTAACGGGATGTATCTTCTATTTCGTTTACTGCGCAGTCAAACTTACGACAGGTGTAACCTGGTCCTGAGCAAGCAGCAGCATAGATAGGATGAGGGGATAAGACATATAAGACAGATAAGAGTGATAAGGTGAAAAGTATCTTGGAAAATAGGCGCATAAAATAAGAGTAATACAAAAGAAAAAAATTTTCAATTTTTAATTTTTAAACATCTTATCAGTCCGACTTAGTCGGGATACCAACGAGATGCTGAAACAAGTTCAGCATGACAGAATTAGTGTCATCCCGAACTCGTTTCGGGATCTCAAGCGAGATGCTGAAACGAGTTCAGCATGACAATGTTGTATCGTTTTGTCATCCCGATTTTATTTCGGGATCTCATTACAATTTCAACCGAGATGCCGAACCAAGTTCGGCATGACATTTTTGGGATGACAACAGTGTAAATTACAAACCTGAATAATAATATGGATTTAAAAATTGATTGAAAATTTCAAATTTCAAATTAAATTACGGGCTTATCACTAAAACAAATTGTTGAAGGGTAAAAGGGAGAGGGATTGTAAAAGGCGCCATTTCAAGAAGGGGTCTTTCGTTACTCAAATCATGTAGTCCTGTTGTTGAATTTACTCCTAAGTCTGCAGTTCCTTCTACCCATTCCATCTTTCTCACATCATTCCCTTCCATCCTCAGCAGGGAGTCGAGGGGGTCGCGGCTTTTTGGGCCCATCATTCTGTAAAATATGTGATTATCTTCCGGGGAGAATTCCTTGAAATAATCACCTTCGGTGGCAATAATGATACGGAAAAATGAGGAATTGAAGTTGCCACCTGGAGTTCTATCTTCTGAAGTATTCCAATCTTTTATAAAATAAGCCATCTTTTCATCTGGAACGTTGACACCAATAGCAAGGGGCAAGAAAAGACGATTGCCGTTTATATCCAAAATCTGCATATAGGTAAAAAGGATTTTGTTGCCTTTGGGGTCAATGGTAGTGAAAAATAAGCGCTCCCAGTTGCCATCTTTATCTTTTCTGGCAGCCCAGCGGACGGCGTCGTCTACAAATTCATCGGTGATTTCAAATTTGATGGTTTTTTGGGGATTTTTGGGGTCGGGGATTTGGTCGCGCAAGGCAGGTCGAAGGAAGCAGACTTTACTACCATCATCAGCCCTTTCAAAACGCAGGATATAGCCCATCAAGGCCGCTTTGGTCTCTTCGGGAAAGTCACGGTCAAAGCCTTCGGCAATTAGCCGGGCAGTGACAGGCAGGCTTGGGTCGTGAAGAAGTTCCCAGGGGATATGAGTGACGGGGAATTCTGTCTGTAAGACTTCAGGCTCTGAGGTCCAGACGAAGAGGTTTTCGCTTGCGGTAGAAAGGTCAAAGTCAACAAAAGCGGCTTCTTTCCGGCTAAAGGTGGCGGTGCGAAGGACGCCGTTTTCGTCAAGGTAGCGAAAAACCAGGATGCCGCCGGTTTTCTGGAAAAGAGGGTTGGGGTTGTCGGTTGAAAGCAGTTCGAAGCCGGGTTTTTGGGTTTCCTGACCGGCTTCGGGGGTGGGGGTGGAGAGGTTTTTCAGGTTGACAATCAATTCCTGGGGGTTGGAAGTGTCCTGGTATTTGTTTTCGGCGATTTTTTGGTAGGAGGGGTGGATGATGTTGATGTGCAGGTTGCCTTCGGTGTCTATGTAGCCTACTTCGTGAGTTTTTTGGGAGGTGAAGGTCTGGCTGGCTTCATCGAAGGCGCGCTGGCGGATGAGGTAGCGGGCATTTTGAGCATCCCAGGCGATGTCCCAGCCCTGGCGCTTGAGGAGGGCCTGGGTTTCGGCAAAGAGGCCAAGGGATTCGAGGGAGGGGCGAGGAATGGGAGTTTCGGTGGGGGTTGCGGTAAGAGTAGGAGCAAATGTAGGGGTGGGAGTGCCTGTCTGCCCGCCGTCCACGGTCAACCGTCCACCGTCCGCTTGCGGTCTGCGGTCAGCGGTCGGCGGTCGGCAGGCAGCGAACAGGAGGCTGAGGGTCAGGAACAGGATGAGGAATCGGGGAAAGCGGGACATGGGGAACCTCCAGCGGGGAGCTCTTGCGAATTATAACGGAGGTGAACGATGGAAGATAGACCATAGACGTATCACAGGCCATAAATGGCAGGCGGGTAGTGTATCTTTCCTTCAGGAAATTTGAACTCCTCTACCCTCCCCATCCTTGTTGCGGTAGAAAATTTTCTACCGTTACATTGCGAGCCGCCGCAGGCGGCGAAGCAATCCCCCTATCGG
>Ga0081479_110922_pt1 | contig 36413 bp, 45 predicted proteins | sample MamHotmetagenome_FD_70984 | JGI IMG/M metagenome (GOLD analysis project Ga0081479, IMG submission 70984) | Hot spring cone microbial streamer communities from Mammoth Hot Spring (Liberty Cap Streamers), Yellowstone National Park, USA - T=72 v2... | ecosystem: Environmental > Aquatic > Thermal...
TGCAAGTGGTTCAAGAAAGATATGCAAAACAACTGATGGTGGTATGACTCACACTTGCGTAGATTTAGTAGGTTTTGTCTATTCTATTGCTATTGATCCAAAAAATAATCAAACTATTTATATTGGAACAGGAGAAGTTCTTTCAGACTGGGGTGATGGAATATACAAATCAACAGATGGTGGAAAGACGTGGATAAAAACTAAGGCTAAGGATGACACTGCACTCTGCCTGGTTATAGATCAGAATTCCAATATCTATGCTGGGACAACAACAGGATTATACAAGTCGTCTGATGGCGGAGACACGTGGCAAACATTACTTGGAGGTGAGAAGGTATACTCGGTGATTCTTGAACCCACTGAACAAGCTATATATGTGGGGACAGAACATGATCTTTACAAAGCCTACACTATTCAATACACCATCACTGCATCAGCACATGAAGGTGGGCGTATTACCCCAAGCGGTCCTACTTCTGTATACAAAGCAAGTTTAGCAACATTTAATATCGTTCCTGATAGTGGATATAAGGTTAAGGATATTATTGTTGATGGTATTTCTATGGGCCCTGCACTTTCATACACGTTCAACAATGTTACAGCAGACCATACAATAGAAGCGATATTTGAGAAAAGTTCAGTAGTTATAGTCTTACAGGTAGGGAAATACACATTCACAGTGAATGGAGTGCAAAAATCACTGGATGCACCCCCAATCATTAAGAATGGTAGAACTCTTGTCCCGATTCGTCCTATTATCGAGGCACTGGGCGGGACTGTAGGCTGGGACTCTTTCACTCAGAAGGTTACGATTACATTCGGCCAGATGAAGATCGAACTGATAATTGGCAAACCTGTTGCAAAGGTTAACGGTGCAAGCAAATACATAGACCCATCTAATCCAGGTGTTGTACCGTTAATCTATAAGGGCAGGACAATGTTGCCCTTGAGATTCATACTGGAGAATCTTGGTTGCCAGGTTAAGTGGGATGGAACAACACAGACAGTGACGATAACTTACGGAGAGTAAGTTAGAGCAGTACAAGTTTAAGGGCAGGTTAAACCTGCCCTTTTTGTATTTTTAGGACTACTCGTCAGTGTCCTCTAAATCAACAGCAAGGTCGTCTTCACCAACTCCGTAGGGAAAATCCTCAATGTCAAACCATACTGAACCGAATGTTTTGTGTATATAGTCTTCGACCTCGCTTTTATCTTGTGCATTAATTAAGATTGTCATTGCATAAACCATGTTTATTACCTCCTTTCTTTACTCGAAAAGTTATAGAAAAATTTTGTGAAAATTTCGAAAACTTTCTATAAATAGAGCAAAATCAAAAATAGGAGGTGAAGGAATGAAAAAAGAATTAGTAAAGGAGATCATTGTCAACGATTATAGTAAGGAAGAGGAATCTTTGAAGAAGATTAAGAAGTACTTATCTATGGTAAAGACAAAATTCAATGAAAAATACTTTGATGACTTGAAAAAGAACCAGAACTTTTTCAGTAAATTTACTCCGGTTATTACTTACGATGCTTATAACGTTTTGGATGCTGATCCTGTAGGAATAGCAATGAAGAAAATAGAAGAAAACTCAATTCTTATGATGGAAATACACTATGAAGAAAATACGATTGGAAAGTTGGTAGCTCATAAAAAGGGTAGAAAAGTCACACTACATCTTGAGTACGAAGGAGAAAGAAGCATAATCAGGCCTCTTCTATCAATTTTCTAAGTTCTCTGGGCAGGTTCGTCCTGCCCAACTTTTATTTCTAGTTTCAAAACTAAGAAGAATTTCTATAAATAGTTCAACAAAATATCCCTGTTGTAAAGACAGGGGTAAAAAAAATAAAAGAGGAGGTAAATATGAAAATGAAAAAAGTTGTAACAGTTGTAACAATTGCAGAATTGCAGAAGTTATGCAATTCTGCCGGGGTTACCCTTCACCCCGTGAAGATGTATAGGAAGGGGTACTTAAATGTGGCTCTAATGCCACATTTAAGTGAAATGATTGTAGAATTCTCTTCCGAAAGGGAGAGCGCCGCAGTCCGAGCTGCGGTGAAAGAGTTAAGATCAGCGGGCATGCTCGGGTGCCCGTTCGACTAGCATCTCTTTGGGGGGCGGATTTTCCCGCCCCCCTTCTTTTATCTATTAAAACTTTTTATACCTCAAATTGTAGGTTCTATCTATTAAAAACTTGCATTTTAAAGCCCAAAAATAGGGGGTATTTTTTTCAAAAAGTTTATTATACTACCCAGTAGTCTATTGCGTGTCTACGATACGTTTTTGTGTGTTGCATAGAGTACTAATTTTTGGTATAATATGCTAAAGCGAAACTTCCTGTTTCGCTCACTCTCTCCTTGTCAACGGGGGCTTGTGTAAGCCCCCGTTTATTATTTACCATCAACTTCTTGAAAGCGTATTTTATCGTTTCTATACTTTCTTATGTTGATACAGATCTTGAAAATAAAAATGTGAGGGCAGGCATCCGCCTGCCCAGGAGAGATTTTATTCCACATAGACCACCTTGTTTTGGTGGTCTATGTGGAGAGCCTTAAAGTTGGCCCAACCGTCTAATAAGACGGTGGCCTTTATCAAGGCTCTCCATTCACTCTCCTTGTCACTATATGTGACAAGGAGAGTATCAAAACTTATGAATGCTGCTGCAGCGGGACCTCCCGCTTGCAGCTTAACTTTTACTCCTAGCAGAGTTGCTAGGGGTAAAAGATCCTTCAAACTTTTTAATTCCATTATTTTTACCTCCTTTATTTTTTTTATTTGCTATGCTTATATAAAATTTTTCCTCTTTGCCAACTACCCCTTCCTCAACTTTTTACAACAAAACTTATGAAATGTTGTAAAATTTTTGGGACAGGGAAGGGGAACTGTAAAAATTTTGGGGTAAAAAATACCACTTTTTACAACAAAACTATAAAGGAAATGTTGCAAAAAATAAAAAAGTGTATATAATGTGATAGAGGTGGTATATGGCAAATATAAGACCTTACAAAGAAGTTTCTCTTGCAAATGTTGAAAATGATGTTGTTGTCTCACATCTTACAGAAGATGAACTTCAAAGGCTTACAGAAGCATTCAGGAAATACTACGATGAAATTGAGAACATACCAAAATATGCAAGAAGAGCTGCAAAGCATGGCCGATACTGGATAATATTCCTGTTCTTGCGTCATACTGGTGCAAGATTATCAGAAGTCCTTAATATTGATGAGGGAAGAGACATAGATATTAGAAACTCTGAAGTGAGACTTATAACTCTTAAAAGGCAGGGAAGAAGAAAGAAAGGCAAGGTTTTTAGAATTGTTCCTATAAGTCCATATGTGATTAACGAGTATCTGCGTTTTATTAACATTCACCCAGAAATAAAAGGTAAGGTTTTTAAAATTGACAGAAGCAACTTTTACAGGGTATTCTATAACCTTGCAAGAGATGCAAGCATACCAGACCACCTTGCACATCCACATATTCTAAGACACACAAGGGCGATAGAGCTTTTAAGAACTGGTATCCCTGTTACTGTTGTTCAACAGTTACTGGGACATGCAACACTAAATACGACAGCAATTTACCTACGATATTCGTCAACAGAGGTAAAAGCAATAATGAAAGATAGAGGACTAATTTGAAAACGTTTATTCTAAAATAGGGAGGTTTGTATGTTTGATATGGACCCCTGGAAGGCAGCACAAGCAAAAATAAAGGTTGTAGGCGTTGGAGGTGGTGGCGGTAACGCTGTAGATAGAATGATTGATGAAGGTATTGATGGTATTGAGTTTATTGCCGTAAATACTGATGTACAAGTGCTTGCGATTAACAAGGCAGAAAAGAAGGTGCAGATTGGCCCAAGAACAACTGGAGGGCTTGGCGCAGGAAGTTATCCTGATATTGGAAGGAAGTCTGCAGAAGAGAGCAAAGATGAACTGATAGAAGTTATTGAAGGCGCAGATCTTCTATTTATAACTGCAGGTATGGGGGGAGGCACTGGGACAGGTGCAAGCCCGGTTATTGCTTCAATTGCAAAGGAGTTGGGTATTCTTACCGTTGCTGTTGTGACAAGACCTTTTACTTTCGAAGGGCATAAGCGTATGCAAGCAGCAGAGGAAGGTGTTAAACAACTTTTACAATTCGTTGATACACTTATAGTGATTTCAAATGACAAACTGCTAAAGATTATAGACAAAAAGACTCCAATTAATGAAGCATTTAGGGTTGCAGATAATGTGCTTTTTTATGCGGTAAAGGGTATTTCGGAGATTATAACAAGACCAGGCCTTATAAATGTTGACTTTGCCGATGTAAGAACGACATTGTCAAACGCAGGGAATGCGTGGTTTGGCATAGGCTCAGGGAGAGGGGAAAATAGGGCGGTTGATGCGGCAAAACAGGCTATTGCAAGTCCTCTACTTGAATACCCAGTTACAGGTGCAACAAGAGTATTGCTGAATATTACAGGTGGGAGAGATCTTTCACTTTACGAGGTTGATGCGGCATCAACTCTTATCAGGAGTGTCGTTGGAGATGATGCAAATCTTATTTTTGGAACTGTTCTTGAAGAAGGAATTGAAGACGAAGTGAGAGTTTCCCTTATTGCATCAGGTTTCGAAAAGGTATCTGAAGAGAAACAGAAAGAGAAGATCTTGAAATTTGAAACGAGTATTGGCACAGAGGACTTTGAAATACCTGCGTTTTTGAGAAGAAAAAATGGATATATTAAGGATTGAGAAAAGTTATCCATTTTTCTATATCTTTATAAGATTTAAGAAGGAGGTGAAGTATGGATAAGACATTAGAAGAAAAACTCAAAGATGTTGAAAATCATTTTGAAGAACTGGATAGATTCTACTCTTTACGCGAGAATGTAGTTGTCCAGGGAAAGAAGATCAGGTATGCGTTTTACCACAAAAACGGTAATTTTGTGCTTGGTATTTCGCAGGAAACTTACGAAAAATACAAAGATGAAATAGAGCAAGCAAAGACAAGGGGCCTGGAGAAAAAACATAAGAGAGAATTAAAAGAGAGCTGGATAGTTAAAGCACTTACAGATAACATTGTCGCACAGGTCGCAGAGGATTGGGAAACAGGGATTGTGTATTACAGGTTGACAGCACAAATTCCAAAGGATATCTGGTCAAAGATTTCAAGGTACTTTCAATACTATAAAGAAAGCAGCTGGGTTGACTCAGAGTTTGAATCACCAGACTATTATCTCAGTAGTCTTGAAAAAAGTGTTCTCGGACTTGAAGACAAACCAACAGGATGGTTAACCACTAACGATAAAGAAGTATCTGAAATATTAAAGGAAGAAGCAAAGAAAGTTGCAACACAAGAACATCTTGAAGCAGTAAAAGAAATTGAAAGGAGAAGACAGGAGATCTCAGAAGAACAAAAGAGAAACGAACAAAAACGAAAGGAGAGAGAAGCACTCTTGCAGGAAATCCTCAAAGAGTTTGAAAATGCCGAATATCCAAAATCTCAAGGACAAATAAAACTAGAAGGAGAAGTAATTGAAAACCCATTTGTACCAAGAACAATATTTGGTACAGGTGAATGGTTTGTTATAGATAAAGACTGGATCTGGTATGTTAGGAACAATGGTATGGACGGAGATGATTGGAGTCGTAATAATGTTTATACAGGTGGCGCAGGTGCAATAGGAGTAAGAATCAAGTATGAAGAAGAGATTGCAGAAAAAATAAGGAAGTTAAAGGATTGAAAACTATTCAAGGCAGGCCAAAAGCCTGCCTTTTATCTTTTAAACCTATCGCCTGATTTAACACGATAGAATAATTATTGTAAAAAGGTTTGACAGTATTTTGAGTTACCATACATTTCGTAAAAAATGAATTTTGTATGGTAACTTTGTATTGCCGATACAACATAATCAAATAAAAATTGGGGGCTTGACGCCCCCGAGAGATGTTAATCTTCCTCCTCTTCTTCTATTCTTTCTCTTCGGAACTCTTCCGTTCCGAAGTTGTCGAACATATTCCTCCCTGTCTTTTTTATCTCCCATTTTTCATAACGACAAAGCCAAAAGATGCCATCAAGCCATGTTCTTGATCCCCGAGCGAATACTCTGTTCGGGAATCTCCAATTAGATCTTGCGGAGATAATGTAATCTCCGTAAAAAATTCTGTTCCCATCTTTATCAAGATATCCTGAGTATTCTAGAAAAATAACTTCCTCCCACCGACGCCATCCGTTTTCCGTTTGTACTGTCCGGTCAACATAGTTGATTGCTTTCACATCGGCGACCTTTTTGTCAACCTTATCATACACCTTATAGAAGAGAGGTTCACAACTAAACCCCTCTTCTTGTTTCCAACTTTCTCCAGGTTTATAATTGCACATTTTTACCTCCTTCTTTTCCCCTGCCTCCCCTCTTTCGAGGGTGAGGACTTACGGGGTAACTTTTATTTGGAGAAGTTGTAGAAAAATTTTTTAGTTTGTCAACTACCACCCTCCTCAAAGTTTTTCTATAAAAATAATCAGAAAATTAATTCATCCATGTTCTATCCTATTAAGGTGTTAATATAGATATGAACCACTTAATCTGTATTAACGAATTTTCTATCTTTTTATACGTATTTCACATTTTTCATATAATCTATATGAATGCACTCAAGGAGGTGATATTATGAAAGTAATTGATTATATAAAAGGATTATTTAAAAGAGAAAAAGAAGCAAGTTCGTCAAATAAACCGTTTACAATTGAGGAAGCAATTGACGAACTTGCAAACGAGTATGTCGAAATGGCATTATATCTATGGAACAATCCACCCCCGGGAAGAACTGTGTCAGTGCAAAGAATTCCATATAGGAACGTACTCCAAACTGTTGTAGATGCTCTGAGACTAAAAGAAAAACCTGATAAGGCTAAAGAGATTACAGATAAAGTATATCAGTCTATAAAAAAGAAACTCACAGATGAAGGGTACGTTGTAATAGAGGACGTTTTTATGGACGACTACAACGGGGGATTAAAAATAGTTAGAAAAACACAAGAGGAAACGTAAAAAACTTATTAGGGCTGGGATAACCCCAGTCCTTGTCTTATTTCTACTCTGTCTGCAAAATTCTTCATTAGTTCTTTTATCTTTCTTAGTTCTGAATCATTAAAGTTTAGTATATTTAATAATTGCTTCACACGGAACAATATTATGTCTATTTCTATTCACTTTAATCTTCACTTGCGTTTACCTCCTCTAAAATTTCAACAAGTTTGTTAATTACATCTTCTTTGTCAAACTGAGGGAGTTTAACTTCAATTTTATACCTTCCAGAAGAGAATCTGTATTTGCGGAATTCATTAAATCCATCCTCTATCAACCTTCGTTCCAATTCTGCAGGTGCATGAATAAAAACAAAATAGTCTTTTTCAACAAAATACTTAGTCCTCATACTCATAGATGTCGCCGACAACCTCAAATAATTCAGGATGTGTTAACTCTGTTGTTAGATTTGGATCTTTAAGATCTACTGCTGCAAACTTTCCACAGTTATCAAGCAATTTAATATACCACAGTCCATATATGTCTTTTACAACATCGCTTTCCCATATCTCTTTGCCATTTTTATCGTACAGACCTGTGTAATGCATGAGTTCTACATCTTCAAGCGGTATCCAGATTTCATCTTCTGAAGCATAGACTTGCATCTTCTTGTATTGAAAAAGATCGTTTTAGTCTTCATGATTCACTTTCGATGCCTCTTACCTTTGTCTAAAAATATCACAGAAATTCCGTATTCTACGTTTAGCGGGTTTTCTTCCATGTATCCATTAGCCTTTCTTATTGCTTCCTCCATTGTTAACGTAGTTGCGATATGCTCAACTATATGATGAGTATCAGCGTCTCGGAGATCAACGCTCCAGCCCTTGTTTTCTTTTAATTCTTTAACGACAATAACAGTATTGACACTCATTTCTTATCGCCTCCTTGTTCCGTTTGATTTGCGAGGAATTCCTGTAAGTCCTCTTTTTTAATTATCCATTGCCATCCAACCTTAGTTGCCTTAAGTTCACCACGCTTAATATGATATCTGATTTTTGATTCTCGCATTCCAGTTATCCTTACAGCGTCAGTAATTGAAAGATACTCGCTTAATTCTTCGTTTTTGTTCTCTGCTCTATTATTTCTACCCATTACTTATCTCCTATCTTTAATGCACATAAAAACAGGGGGTGACACCCCTATTGAGCGTCACCCATGATTTCATCTATTGCCTCCAGCCCGTCTGGGATACCTTCCAAACTCTCCTCCCTTCCGTCTGAATAATACAGTGTAATTCCTTCAGAAGGTTCTCCATATAGTCTTCCATCTCTTTCCCACTTAATTTTCAACTTATCTTTTTGCGTATTTATTAAGGCATAGTGCGATATACCAAGCGAGCCAACAGGCGAATGATAAATAACATATTCAAAAATCTCCACCTCTTCAGGTTCTAAAACTCTGAGTATAGATGTCCCTCGATATCCTGCTTCAATGCCAGCATTGAAAACATACCAGCCCGAAGCTGGTCTTAACACATAGCTTCCCTTTTCTGTTTTGACAATTCTTGCGTTCTCAATTGGAAACTCTATAAATTCCTTTCCTTCCTCATCAGTTTTTGCCAAGTTTCCATTAACCCATAAACGGAAACTTGGTCTTCCATGACGTCCAGATCCGACATCCGTGAAATAGTAAGTCCTACCTTCAAAAACCTTTTGCTCTAGATAAAACCTTTTATTTGTCATTGTTTCACCTCCTAAAATTTTTCTACAATATTATATATTCAATATTATAATATATCAAGAGAAAAAAAACAGAGAATTTTTCAAATATTTGCTTTTTCACTACCTGTTATCGAACAAACTCATGTCAAACAGACTTCTATGCGAGTTCTCCCACTCTTCAATTCGCTTTCTTGCCATCTCAGCGTACTTTGGATTTAACTCTATCCCGATGTAGTACCTTCCAAGTTTTCTTGCAACTAATCCAACCGTACCACTGCCCATGAAAGGATCTAAAACAATACCAGGCATAAAACCAGCACCACAGCCACAATCACTCCAACCACAAAACTCTTCCTTATCTCCTTCGTCATCTACCAGTGTTTTTCGTTGCTCTGTATAATAAAAAGCACGATCACCAGCAGAACTAACTAAACTATTAGCAAATTTAGGTGAGGGTGGTTTTTCTTCTCCCTTATGTTCCTTCTTGCAGAACATTCTTTCTCTTGGTTTTCCACATTTCTTGCAAACAAATTCAGGACACCCTGCTAAAATCATAGGTTCAATTAAGTCCTCTGGAAACGTTGCAAAATGTGCTCCGTGGAATGGCCTTGTAGGGATAGACCACACATCTCTTCTGTTTCTTCCTCTTGGATCTGGTCTCATGTTCCTATTCCTATAAGTATTATGCCCTGTGCTTGCATCCCGCAAACTTTCTCCCCTTGCAACTAAAATGTCGCCACCCCATCTATTTAACGGTTCTGTATATGGTTCTTTTACTGTGTAACTATCAAAGTAATAATCGGGAGATTTTGAAAGCAAGAAAATATACTCGTGTGATTTCACAAATCTATCTTTAACGGGCTCAGGCATGGCATTAATTTTGTGCCAGATAATATCTTGTCTTAACCACCACCCATCTTCTTGTAGCGCAAGTGCAACACGCCAGGGAATACCTACAAGATCTTTGGGTTTAAGCACTGGATGTCTTGAAGATCTTATTTTATTTAACTTATCTCTTGCCTCAATGCTTGCTGTTCCTCTATTTGTTGCCTGTTTTGGGTATTTTTCTGCAAATTCCTCATCTGTATCGTCGTCGCCATGTCCAAAACCACCACCATAATAGGTGTCGCCAAGATTCAACCATAATGTACCAGTCTTTTTCAGCACTCTTCTTGTTTCTCTAAATATGGTAGCAAGTTTTTCTACATACTCCTCTGGAGTTCTCTCAAGTCCGATCTGCCCTTCAACACCGTAGTCCCTCTGAGCCCAATATGGAGGCGATGTGATAATACAGTCAACTAGTTCATCAGGTAGAGTCTTTAAAACCTCTAGTACATCGCCAACGAATATCTTGTTTACGTATTCGCTATTCATTCTTTCTCTCCTTCCCAAAGTCTAGCATTTCCTGTACCTGCCAAATAATTGCTCGCTTGTCCATACTATAATACTTCCGTCATCCCGCAATACCCTTTTACTTTCTATCAAAAAAGGCTCTATTTGAAAGTTGTAGTCCCATTCCCCAAAATCCATACTAATATTACCATTTTTGCCACTTCTATAATCTCTGAATATTTTGTTTTTTTTGCTGATGTTGTACGGAGGATCTGTAAAGATAAGATCTATTGAATTATCAGGGATTTGTTTCATAACTTCAAGGCAATCACCTTGAATAACATTGTCTATAAAATCATCTGGGTATTTCATTTTATGCTTAGTTTTCCCTCGCTTTCAACAAAAATTCAATTAAGTTCCACATTACAGTTACATAAAACTCCTCCATGGACAAAAGCGTTAAAAGCGTTATTCCGAACATGGCTGTTTGATAGTGCTTTTCTAACTCATTCAAGCTTTTGTCCCACAAGTTTCCTACTTTCATTTCTGTGTACACTTTTACAAGATCGTATTTTATGTCCTCTGGAAATATTTCTCTCTGCATCATCTCAGTTATAAGATGAGATAAAGTTCGTTCTATAATCTGTGTCTCCTTGCCAAAGAGTTGTGCAATACTCTTGCCATACTTTGACTGCACTTTCTTATCCAACTCCTCCCAAATACTTTTGCGTATTGCTGTCACATACTCTTCTTTATCCATATTTGCCTCCATATTGTGTATTAATCCTCCTACATTGCTTACGCAATTTTCTCTAAAAGTGCTACATATGGCATCATATCTTCAACTTTTACTATACCTGCTATTTGTTGTACTTCCTTTATGGATTTTCCCTGTCTTAGAAGTTCTACTATCTTTGTTTTACGTAGTAAGTCTGGATGAGAGAGTTCTTTTGGTATTCCTGATTCCATAGCAACATCCCTATACCTCTCAAAAAAGTTAATTCTATTAACCTTGAAAGCCTTGCTTTTCATGTCGGGGAATTTTTCTATATATTCAATATATGCCTTTTTATCCTCGTCTGTGATAGTAAGAGTTCTTTTAGCACCAGTCTTTGCAGTTGTTACTGTAATCATATTATTCTCAAGATCTAAGTCTTTTTCATCGTCTATATTTACTATTTCAGATATTCTTGCACCCGTATCCCTCAAAAAGAGAAACACAAGGTAATGTCTTCCTCTAACTTTTTTTAAACCTAAATGCTCGTGGTAGTAATTGTAAAATGCATCTGACAGTTGTTTTATTTGCTTACTTGTTAACACATCTTTTGTTTTCATTTTGCTATCACCTCGTATAATCCGTATACTTTGAATGTTAAAATAACTGTTAATACAGAAAGGGCAACAAAAACCGTTACAGAAACAAACCTAACGCTATACCTCACTTCTGTCACCGTCTATTGCTTCCCATACCTTTCCTGCAAGAAGTATTTTCTCACCTTTTAATACAAGCTCCCATTTTGGATTTCTTGCAAGTGATTCCATTCCAGGTGGAAAACGGATAATGAGTTTACGAAGTTCAACACTCCTAATCACTCTTGGGGGAAGTTTTTTTGCATACTCTACACATGCTTTTGCATGTCCAATAAAAAGTCTATCTTTACCTTTGAATAATGCAAAAATTGCAACAGGTTTGTCTTCCATTTTCACCTCCAGTTATATTATATCCAAAATGTTATTGTTTTTCAATAGTATCATTTTTTGTCCAATATTGGGAAATTGATTCAAGAAAACGAAATCCAGGCCTTATGTTTTCTTGTTTTTTAATGTGATACAACTATATAAGATTTCAACAGTGTCAATGACGTATCTTTTTACAACACTTTCTTCGAAGTACACAAATTTTTTATTTCCCAACAGTGGACAAAATTCCAATAAGATTGCTTAAATAAATGTATACAATATACTCTTAAAATACTATGTATTTTTAGCGAAATGTAGTAAAATTATGCAGCAATGAAAAAAACAAGAGAAAAGATTATAAATGGAGGTTATCACAATGATGAAAATTGACGAAATTTTAGCAATTGCAGCAGAGCACAAGGCATCAGATGTCCATTTAACAACAGGACTTCCTCCTGTTTTGAGAATTAACAAGGAACTTGTATATCTTGAATCCGACCCATTAACGCCTGAAGACATTGCAGAGATGATGTATTCAATAATGACGGACAAGCAGAAGGAACTTTTTAAAGAAAAACTTGAATACGATTTCTCTTATGGCTTAAAGGGACTTGCGCGTTTCAGGGTTAATGTATTTATGCAAAGAGGCTCAGTTGCTGCTGCATTTAGAAGAATCCCCTTTGAGATACCTGCTCTTGATTCGCTCGGTGTCCCGAAAATTGCACACCAAATAATTGAAGAAGAAAGAGGATTTGTCCTTGTAACTGGACCAACAGGACATGGAAAGTCAACAACACTGGCTGCGATGATAGACGAAATTAATATAAAGCACTCGAAGCATATTGTTACTATCGAAGACCCAATTGAGTACCTTTTCAGGCACAAGAGGTCTGTTGTAGTTCAGAGGGAGCTTGGGACAGATACGCTTTCATTCCCTTCAGCATTAAGAGCAGCATTACGTGAAGACCCCGATGTTATCCTTGTTGGAGAAATGAGAGACCTCGATACAATAGCAACAGCATTAACTGCTGCAGAAACGGGGCACCTTGTCTTTGCAACGCTTCACACCAATTCTGCTGCACAGTCTGTAGATAGAATTGTGGATGTATTCCCTCCACATCAGCAGGAGCAGGTTAAGATGCAGTTATCGTCGGTATTACTTGCTATATTTTCTCAGCAACTTATTCAAAAGAAAGATAAGAATGGTTTGGTTCTTGCAACTGAAGTTCTTATTGCAACTCCTGCTGTAAGAAACCTCATAAGGGAAGGAAAGACCCATATGATTCCATCCATAATTCAGACATCCTCTAACATCGGAATGCAAACAATGGAGCAGGCGCTTAAGGAACTTGTTATACGTGGCGATATCACATATGAAGAAGGCTTAAGATATGCCTTTAATAAGGAAAATTTTATACATTTAATGGAAGGGCAGTAAGGAGGTATAACTGTGGGAATTAGCGGAACACTGAAAGATGTTTCACTTGATGTTATTCTTTCTATGGCACATGACACAAACAGATCTGGAATTTTAACTGTGAGGTGGGAGTGTGATGACGGAAGTAATCATAATGGAACTATTACGTTTAGTAATGGATTATTGGTTGGAGCAAAAACAGAGAAGTTTACTGACATACCAGCGATAGAAGAAATAGCAATCTCTGATGGTTATTTCTCATTTGAAAGCAATGATATTAATACGCCAGGCAATACCCTGGATTTCGAACACGTAATAAAAACAGTAAAAGAAACACTTAATATATGGCAGAAACTTAAATCAACATATGTATCATTACAGGATTCTTTAAATGAGTTTAAGTCTAACGCAACTAACTATATAAAGATGTCATCTAAGGAATTTTCGGTTATTGCCTTGCTTTTAAAGGAGTCTGGTATGAGTATCTATAAACTAATCTACGAATCTTCAATAACCCCATTGGATGTTCTCAATGCTATCGATTCTCTTATTGAGAAAGGATTAATAACCGTTCGTAATGCAGAATCTGTATTAACAAGTGAAAAGTACAACAAGGTATTACAAACCGTTTTGTCTTTTACTGGTAAAAAAGGTGAAGCAATAGTGCAAAAATACTTCCATGTAGGAATGCCAGTAAAAGAGGCAATTAACAATATGATTCGTTTTGAGCATGAGATAGTTTCCATAGTTGGGAAAAACATCGGTTTAAAAATTTCAGAGAATGTTAGAAACATTCTTGAGAATAAATAGGAGGTAAAGATGAAGGTAAACACAAAACTTGTATATGCTGGTATAGGTATTATTGCTTTACTAGTCCTTCTTCTGTATTTTGCTGTTCCAATGCAAGATAGAGTATTTGTCCTTTTTGATGATGTAGCTGAACTTATGGCATTTATTCTTGCAACAGTCTTTCTTGCCATCGCAAGCAATTATGTTCTTGGACTTGAAAAGAAATCCATTACACTTATGAGTATAGGATTTGGATTTTGGACTCTTGGACAGTTGGTATGGACTATCTTTGACTTTACACATCCAATCGCATACATCCCTAATCCATATTTTTCTGATATCGGTTTTGTTTCCTTCTATATCTTTGTGATATACGGGTTTTTTGTTCTCGTACAGCACTATTCTCATTTCATATCAAAGAGACAGTGGATCATTGCTCTTATTACTTTTGTTGTTCTTACAGGTATTGCCTTACCGCTTGTTTTTATTCCTGCTTTACGTTCAACTGATCTAACACTGTTAGAAAAACTTATAACGATAATGTATCCAATATTTGATATCGTTATCGTTTCTTCACTTACCATCATAAGCAACCTTACAGCAGGTGGTGAAATAGGACAAGCATGGGTTCTAACAGGTGCTGGATTCTTTATCCTAACATGGGCAGACCTTGTCTTTACCTATCCTACAACATCGCAATTAGGTTCTATGTATGTAATAAACAAATTTGGAGTTCTCTGGACTCTTGCTGGACTGGTCATTATGGCTGGTTCAGTAAAATACATAGAAGCACATTTGTAATTTATGGAGGTGAGAAATGAACGAGTATTTGAAACCAGTGAAAGAAACCGTAACGGAAATGGTGGAGAAATCAAAAATGTTAATACAGATTTTCAAACTGGATTCCCAGATTACTACTATCAAGATGAAAGAAAATGAACTTTTTAAAAAACTCGGTAAGGACTTTTTTAACGAGGTGCAATTAGGGACTTTCAAAGAAGAAGAACTTTCAGTTAGTTTGAAAGAGACTATTTATAAGTTAAAAGTTTTAAATGAAGAAATCGACAAATTGGAAGAAGATATAAAACAAATAAAAGCACAGGCAAGTAGTGGTAGTACCAATACAATTAAAAACGAACAGGAGGTCGGTAACGATGGAACGATTTAACAATGAAGAGGAAAATAACGGAGAGAAAGTATTTGAAAAAGAAATCAATGCTTTAAAACACTTCTATGACGAACTTGCACGGCCGAAAGAGCATGGTTGGTGGTACGATGAAGAAAGAGACTATTTGGTATTCCAGATTGACAAAGACAACTCTTATGACATTGAATTTAAACGACTTTACAATCCAGAGGAACTACTTAATTTCGTCTTTCACACCTTCGGAAAGAAGTTTATTAACAAAGACGATATGTATGAACTTCTCAAAATACTCACTGTGACAATTATGCCTGAAAGTCCTTTGTATAGAATGCAATGGAAAAAGGCTAAATAAAAATAGGGGGCAATTTGCCCCCCTAAAATTAATTCGTTTTCAAAATTAGTACTGATACCAGGGAGTTCTTACCTCCATACATAGAGATTTAAATTACTTCCAAATAAATTGTATAAAAAAAATTTCACTTTATCAATATACTTTTCAGACTCACTTTACTATGCTTTAAATCTTGGAAACATCTAATTTTGATACTCTACCTTCTTTTTCTGCTTCTATTCCTTCAAGAATTTCTTTTATTTCTTCTTCACTGAGGTCCTCTTCAGGTTTTCCATTAGATTTTCTCTTCTTTTTACTTAAAGACTTCTCATCTTCAAGCCCGAATACAGAATAAAACAGACGTTCAACATTTGTGAAGCGTGCATTTTTCTTAAATTTTCCTCTTTCCTTTGCCATCTCAGTCAGGTATCCCCCATTCTATTCTTGAAATAAGTGTTAATACAGTTTCAAGTCCATACGGCTCATCTAAAACGTCTTCTGGTGATCTTCCATTTAAAGATTCGTTTGGAGTTTGCAACCAGATATTAAGACCTTCTTCATTACTGAACACTTCTACTATTTCGTTGTACATCCCGAATTTATTGCTTTTTACAAGATACAATACAAACTTATATAAGGGTTTGCAAGACTCGTTATACTCAATCTTTTTATTGTTCTGTATTTCCACTTCTTTTCTCCCTCTGATATATTATAACACAGTTGTATCTTCTTTAAAAGTGTATAAAATAGTGTTAGGTGGGTGTGAAGTGCGGACACACTCACCGTTTTTCATTCATATTGTAGTTGCAAAATTTTCACAACTTCATACAATTTAATGACCGCACAATGTTGCGGAATCTTTTTATGGAGGTATCAAAGAAGTGAAGCGAGTAACAGGCAAAGTTAAGTGGTTTAACTCAAAGAAGGGATTTGGTTTTATTATCCCAGATAATGGTGGTAAGGATCTTTTTGTGCATTTCACAGCAATTCAGTCAAGTGGCTACAAGACATTGAAGGAAGGTCAGAAGGTAGAATTTGAAATTATGGAAACTAATAAAGGTGATAAAGCAGTTAACGTGAAAGTTATTGGATAAGAAAACAATCAAAGTACTTTTGAATGCCCCGGTTCATCCGGGGCTTATATTTTTTGTCTCCATTTGACAAATCCGTTAAGTTGTGATATAATGAAAGCGTGAAAACATTGGTTATTGCAGAGAAACCCTCCGTTGCTCTTGACATCGTAAAAGCTCTAAGCGGTATCAGTGGTAACTTCATACGAAAAGACGGCTATTTTGAAAATAGCAAGTTCGTTGTATCACATGCACTTGGACACATTGTTCGTCTCTATATGCCAGAAGAATACGACGAATCATTAAAAGCATGGCGTATCGATAATCTCCCCATAGTTCCCTCACAATTCAAATACAAGGCGATGGATAAGCAATTTACAGTACTTAAAAAACTAATTCAACGAGAAGATATAGACACAATTGTAAATGCTTGTGATGCAGGAAGAGAAGGTGAACTTATTTTCAGGCAAATTCTCTTGCTTACAGGTGTAAAAGGCAAAACACTAAAAAGATTGTGGTTATCTGCAATGACAAAAGAAGAAATATTGAAAGAGTTTAAGAACTTACGAGATGCACGTGAGTTTGACAATCTTGGAAAATCTTCTTTTGTAAGGGAACAAGCAGATTGGTTAGTTGGAATAAACGCAACAAGGGCATTCAGTGTCAAGTTTAATAAAAATCTATCAATTGGAAGAGTCCAGACACCAACACTTAACATGCTTGTTGAAAGAGAGCAAGAGATAAGAAGTTTTGTTCCCAAAAAGTACTACGAATTGCAATTAACTTTCACAAAAGAAAACTTCAAATACGATGCGTTACTTGAATATAATGGAAAATCGCAATTTGATGAGAGGAAAAGTCTTGATTGGATACTTCAAAGAGTGCAGGGACGTAATGGTGTCATAAAGGATTTAAAGGTAAGTAAAGATAAAAGTGTTCCACCACTTTTATACGACTTAACAGAGTTACAGCGAGATGCAAACAAAACTTATGGATTTTCAGCACAGAAAACTCTTGATTTAGCACAGAGTCTTTATGAAAAAAGAAAAGTTCTTTCTTATCCAAGAACAGATTCACGATATTTACCAAGTTCATTAAAACCTAATATACCCAAAATTATGAGTGCTATTACTTTTGCACCATATAACGTTTTTGCAAAGCAAATACTCCAAAAAGGTATTACATTCACTTCTCGTATCATAAACGATGTAAAGGTATCAGACCACTATGCACTCATACCAACAGGACATTTTGAACAAATGAACGAACTTACAGATGACGAGAAGAAGGTATTTGATCTTGTTATGAGGAGATTCCTTGCTGTATTTATGGATCCCTCTGAAACCTATAAATCTACCATCATAACTGAAGATAATGGTTATACCTTCAAAACAAATATCTCGGTTCTCACATATCCAGGGTGGCAAGCAGTATACGAGAAGAAAGCAGAATCAGTTCCAAAACTTTCCGTAGGAGATACTGTAAAATATGTTGATGGTAAGGTTCTTGAAAAAGAAACGCAACCACCACAGCGATTCACTGATGCAACACTTCTTACTGCAATGGAGAATGCAGGGAAAGTAGTTGAAGATGAGGAATTACGGGAAGCAATGAAAGAGAAAGGTATAGGAACTCCTGCAACAAGAGCACAAATAATTGAGCGGTTAATACAGGTTGGGTATGTTGAAAGAAAAGGAAAAATGCTTATACCAACAGAAAAAGGCATGAGTCTTATACCTGTTGTAAAAAATGTAGGTGTAGAAACACTTTTATCACCAGAACTTACAGGAGAATGGGAATATAAATTAAGACTAATAGAGAAGGGAAACTATTTAGACACAAAGTTTAGAGAAGATATAGTAGGGTTTGTAAAACAAGTTGTCGGTAAAACAATAAGTTATACTGGAACTGAAACAGTGATTGATAGAAAAGATACTCCTGTCGGTAAGTGTCCTGTCTGTGGTGCAGATGTGTATGAGAACGCAAAAGCGTATCACTGTAGCAAATGCAATTTTGTCTTATGGAAGACGATAAAAGGTAAAAGTATCACAAGAGCAAGAGCAGAAAAACTATTACAGGGAAAAGTTGTAAGTATTGGTAAAGTAAAATCTGCGTCTGGTAAAACGTTTGAAGGAAGAATAAAGTTAAATGGAAACGGCGGAATCGAGTTTGTATTTGATAGAAAGTAATGTAAATAAAATATAGGGGCAAATTTCTGCCCCCATTCGTGTTTTATCTAAACTTGGTAAAGTAATCTTCCCAGTCAGAAACACCATTAGCTTCAAAATTTCCTACAATCCAACTGGTGAGGTACTCGACTGGGTCTTCACCAAGTTCCTTAAGTATCTCAACATCACTAAGTCCTTCTTGCCTCAGTTCGTATATTTTGGCAATCTTTTCCGCATAATCGTAAAACTCATCTTCAAGATCAAATGGTTCGTTATTTATCCAGTTTGGTTTAAGTGCAAAGATCACATCAACCCTTTGATTATAGACAGGAACTTCCCCATGAGATCTTTGTTGCACAAAGACCTCGTCGTCGTCATATGCGTACAACACCTCGGTAATGAGTGAGGGGCAATGGTACCACTCTTGGATAGCCATCTTTATGACGTCGTAAAGGGTGAGACCTTTCCCCTCAAGTTTTTCGATAAGTTCATTATTCATAAATATTCACCTCCTATTTATGAAGTTATTAAATTATAGAAAAACTTGTTCAATTATTCAAAATCTCTGTTTGCTAGCTTTTCAACTTCTTTTATCAAGACTTTTCTTTCAAATTCATAATTATTTTTTAAAAAATCAACGATTGCATTTATGATTTTCATTCTATCACCTCCTAAAAATAAAAAAAAGGGGCAACGTCCAGTAAGAACGTTGCCTTCCAATTCAAGAGTTTTTATGCCTTCATCAATAGGGGTCTCGCCATAAAATTTCTTCGAATATGTCTCTCTTACTCATACTCTTCATCCAGATCGGTGAAATAGTCGTACAGATACGGTAACCGCTTTAACAAGAAAAATACCAACTGTACATAATTCATAAATCCCTTATTAATTCTGTTGTCGCATCCTATTAGATATTTTCGTACATACCACTTATTTTCTCCTTCTCTCTCTATCTCATACTCCCCTTTTATAAACTCGTTAATGTAGACCACTGTAATTCTCCTAGATTTCTTAACATCTTTTACTAACCGCACAAACTCTTTTATTGTCATTTTTCACCTCCTATTATTTATTAATTTATTAAATTATAGAAAAAGAACAGGAAATTTGCAAAATACAAAAAACGAGTACAGAGAAAAAATATAGGCTAAAAATGAATTATGGGGAGGAAAAACTCACTCCCCATCGGCTTTACGCCCTCTTTGTAATTATAGTATAGCACTTTTTTCTAATTTGTCAAGAATAAAATTGGGTGCAGTTTCCTGCACCCAAAGATAGTCAATCAAGATTTGAATACGTAGCAAGAAATTCCTCTATGGATCCGTTTACTTCATTTGTGATTTTATCTGCGAGCCAATTAGCAATCCATTTATCAGGTTCATAGCCGAGTTTTTCAAGTATATCGAAGTCGTTATAGTAATTTTTAGATTTCATTTCCTTTATTGTGTTTAGAGCATGTTCATCACCTTGAAATACTTTTTCAAGATCAGGACCCTTCTTATCATACCAGTCTGGATCAAGAGAGAACAATAGAACGACATTACTTGAATATTTGTGTACTGTTTCAGGTCTACGCAAATCTACAAATACCTCGTTCATGTCAAAGTCAAAGTAGACTTCCGTGTAGAGGTTATCGTCAATGTTGTACCATGTATCAATAGCATACCTAATGATGTCACCGTAATCCAGTTCAAGGTTTCTTAATCTTCTAGCAAGTTCATCGATTTTTTTCTTATCTTCCTGATTTAATTGTTCATAATAAGGATTGCTTGGATTCATTTTATTTATCTCTCTTCAACACCACCAAATTTTCTGTTTGTATCCTACGATCTCTCTCACCAGACGCAGGGTTGATATTAGATTCAAACATTTGTCTTTCTTTATCTAATAGATTCATTGCCTGTATCCTATCGTTTTGCTCTTTTACCACAATTTTCACCTCAAGGCCTCTACATATTTGTTTTTCTTTCATATAAGCAAATCCTCCGTTGAATCCAGTACTGCTTTTGATATCCTTTCTTCTGCATACCTACAATATTCTGGATTGATTTCTATTCCTATAAACTTTCGTCCCATTTTCTTTGCCACCAAACCAGTTGTACCAGAACCAATAAATGGGTCTAAAACAATATCGCCTTCCTTAGTTAACAGTTTCAGGAACTCCTGGATAATGAACTCTGGATATACTGCAGGATGAATATTACCTTTAATTGTTTCAACAGGTGATTCTATTATATCTCTTTTTATCGGGTTGCCATGTATTTTAATAATTGAGAAACCATCTTTTTCTATATGGATTTTTCTTCCTCCTTCTTGACCACCATATGGCATTGAATGAATACCTCTAATTTTCATTCTAAAACTCTCAATCTTACCAGTTTGTACCTCATTAATGACTTTTACTAACTCACGTTTAGCTTTTCTCTTTTCATCGTCTGTTAGATCGGATTTCTCTATCAATTCAAAATATTTCTTTCCTACATCGTTGCCTGCTTTTTTACTATTGTTTTTTCTAAGAATGTTTAGATAATCTAAAAAGCCGTTTTTATTGAAGTAATAATCCTTTGATTTCGCAAATATGAAAAATGGTTCTTTTGATGGGACTAATTTCTTTTGATCTTGTTTGGGTGTTGGATTGAGCTTAACCCATGTAACCTCGTTTACAAGTTTAACATTCTCTCTTTTTAATACTTCCAATGCAAATCTATATGGAACTAAAAGTAAAATCCCTTTTTCATATTTGTCTCCTATATTGAAAACGATGCTCCCTGTGCTTTTAGTAACTCTTACGCATTCTGTAAAAACTTTCATTAAATTCTCAATATACTCTTCAACGGTTTCCTCATTTCCTATACCTCTCCTACCATATTCCCTTTGTTTATAATAAGGAGGACTTGTAATAACTAAATCAATAGAGTTACTCGGTATGCGTTTTAATACATCTATTGCGTCTCCGCAAATTACCTTATCAACTATGTCATCTAATCGTCCTAAGAACTCCTGCAATTTTATCCTCGTTTAAGATTGCATTATTTCACCTTTAATTGTACCAAAATTAGAGATTTTATCAAGAGACAGCATCAAAGACTTCAAAAGATTTAAATGGGGATAACAGCCAACTTCAAAAGTTCTATAAACAAAAGACGGAGGCTTATCCAGCCTCCGCAGATTTTTTAAGTTTTTGCGCGACCAGATATGTAACAAACTTTTTCTTTTGCTCTTGTGTCATAAAGTCGTCTATAAAGTCATCTGTGCTAGCGACTGCTTCAACCTCTGGAATACTATTCCACTTTGTACGATATTCATGCCAATAAGCACTTTCTTCAATAAGATATGGTGGGTTATTCTTTATTTGTTGCTCAATTGAGCGAATTAATTGTCTATCCGTTTCCATAACCTCGTCTATAACTGAGAAATCACTCATAAGGATTCTTTTATAGCGAGAGTAAACAATATCTCCGCTTTCTAAAGGCAAAGTATGATATGGTGAAAAAACATCAATTGTACGATATTCTTTTTCTATAGTATCGGCATCACTAAACATACCAACTCTTCTAACGTCTTTCCCTTCATATTCGAATACAAATCTGACATGACTTTTCTCCTTACTGTTATTTGGTGCATTTACATAGTTACTATTAAGTAGGCGCAATCTTAATTCTAACACAGCTGGTGATAAAAGCCATCTTCTTTTAACTACTACCTTTACTTCTCCATAAGGTACGCTTATTATATCGCTATATAACAGGGTATCACCGTAGTAGTTATTGTATGCCTTTCCATATATATCATTATATGCCGCAGCAACAAGAAGATTAAGGACATTGCTATCTCTAATTCTTTGAATATCTTTTAACAGTGCATTTCTAATCCCTGATATGTATTCGTTGATGTTTACACCTTTTGGCACATGAATGTTTATTCGATCCTTATTAGTAGAATTTTCATGCAAGTCGTGACAATTTCCATAGTAATCAGAGTAAGGCGCTGGGGGAATTATAGCAATGGGAGAACTGTAAGTGTACCTGAGAATGTAGAAATTGAACCCAGTATTGCAATCACTATCAATATCCCTGGAAGCGATGGCTATATCTTGAGAGTATATTTTATCACTTTCAACAATGATGCTTCCATCGTCCTCGTCTGCTTTCATCCATACTACGCACTCATAAGTTGGATCTACTTCTCTTCTTTCAAGTTCACGAATAACATTTTCTGGCAACGCAATTTTGTCAATTATTTCAACATTGTTAAGAGTGCGGTCCTTTTTATTGCTATGTAATACTAACTCGTATTCATCAAGGCTATCAATAACATCACTTATCACTTTTGCAAATGCTCTAGCGATAGCACGAGATAGATCAATGAGAGACTGCTTTGAGACAACGTCATAATCTATACGTAAGGCGGAGTATTCCGAAGCAACAAATCCAGATCTAAGAATATCTGAGCGATTACCATAAAGTTTACTATAGATTTCCCTTCCTAGTGGCCCTGATTTGCATATTTCGTCAAAAATATAACGATTAAGTATATTATTGGAAACTATCTTACTAAGAATAAAATCTTTTTCTTCTTGTGAGTCAAATTCTAACCGCATATTTATTACTGTATACTTTAGTCTTAACACTTGCAACACTACCCTCATACTTTCACCTCCTTGTTTTTTTTATTGTTATAGAAAAATGTAGACATTGTCACAAATGAAAAATAGGGGAGTTTACACTCCCCCCCCATTGCGGACTTTTATTGTTTTCATTTTAACCCCTTGTAGGTAGAATACAAACCAGGCAAATTCCACGAATCTACCCCACCTCTGAAAAGTTTTAACCCGTTGTAGGTAGAATACAAACAGCTAGCAACATAGAATTTATACTACTCCAATCTTTTGCACTTTTCGCATTTTCAGTTTTTAAGGTACAATCCGGTATTCATACGCTCTTCATCTAGAGTTTTTGCGCTACCGGAGGCCGACAGAAACAATCAAAAGTTCTCAAGCAACTTTCCTGCAGATTCCTCTATGTGTGTTTCTTTGCCTTTATTCTTCTCTCCCCAGCCAAACAAGTATTTCCTAAAATTCCATGATAGATAAATGCCTGCAAGGAAATAGTTATTGAGTTCAGCAACTGACATCTTTTCTAAGTTTTTTTCTTCATGTATTAACGAGAAGTATAAGTAGGATCCCTCGAATATAGGATCAACATCTTGTATAATGTCATATTGTTTTGCCTTGAAATACATTTTTTCTTGCAACCTTACAAAATCGTCTTTTCTCATTTCGAAATTCTTAAACCAATCATGCAAAGTTTCTTGTCCATACTTATTCTTTTGTTCGTCCATGATTATTCTAGCTGCTACACCCAGTAAAAATACCCATCTTTTTTCAGCTGTGTTAAAAAGAGGAAAATGCTCTTCAAAAACTTTGTCATACCTTTCTGTATCCATGTTGTTTTTCACCTCCGTTAATTTTAAATTATTTTGTAATATACCTAATTGCTCAAAGAAGTATAACATTTCTAATCCATCTCTTACAGCCCAGAACAATCCATCTTGTTCTTTTTTAAGCATTTTCTTGAATTCTTTTACTGCTCTTTCTCTTATTATCTCATGTATGTATCGTGGACCAATGGGCGTAAGATAAAATATCTTTTCTAATACAGAGACAAATTCTTCATCGAGTTTCATTTGTTTCTTATCTTTGTCCTTTTTATCATGTTTCTTGCTTTCATCGAGCACATAAAACTCTCTTATGGTAGAAAAGTTAAATGGTCTTCCGTTCAAAAACTGAAAAGTAGCATTTGTATCGTCCATTTTTGAATAAATATAAGAAAGTCTTGAAGGAACAATGTCGTGGATATATGCAAGTATTTTCTCGGCACTATTTGACTTCACAGTGAAAAGGAAATTGAGACTAAAACTATCATCCTTGTACTGTGGGTCACTGAAGATATTTAGCAAATCCTGCTCACGGTCAGCAAAGTCTTTTAGTTCCTTTTCTGATAAGTTATTCTTACTTTCAGCGTCTTCAATAATACTGATCACGGTTGCCATATTTTGTTCTTCAAAAACCTCAGGAATAAGATAGTATTTCAAGTCTTTTACAAATGTTTTGTAAAGGTGCTCATCTATATACCATTTACCAAGTTGGAGATAGTGCATGCAGTCAGCACAAACAGGGAAATTTTCGATAGAACTTTGCGCGTTAAGACGATTAAGAAATCCTACTTTGTCTGTAATAAAGAACTTGAAAGGAAATACACCACCATAGATTCTGTCTTCTTTCCCGCAAATACTACAAACACCTTTGCCCATGTATTTAGATTGTTGCCGTTCCATTTCTTTCTCAAATATTTCAACAAAGAAATCTATGTCTGCAACATAGTATATTGAGTTATTCTTATCCGTGAATGTAAGAGTAATAACGGTTCTTTTGCTATCAAAATTACGTTTCTTATTTGCTATATACTCCTCGATGTCTTTTTTATGCAATTGAACTACTTGTGATATAGTATTGAAATCGTTTATCCAGGGAGAATCGCTATAATCTTTTAGAATCTTTTGAAAGAACCCATAGAACTTATTATCTAGACACTTATCACTATACCGAGCAGTAGGCGACGCATTTGGAATATTGCTCCTGAACTGTTTATGAAGTAACTTGTATTGCTCTTCCCAACTTACCTCTGACATGCTAACACCTTTCCACTTGTATGTATCTTTTTCAAGTTCAACATTTATAACTGTTATCGTATCGTACTTTGCCTTTGTGATAGGTTCGCATAAGTCTACAAGAGCATTGCCATTGCTTTCTTTACTTCTTATTTTCCCCAATTGTACAATTGATTTAAGCATTTTTAACCTCCGTATTCCATACTTCCCACATACCAAATCCTTGCGAAGATTGTGCTCCTAATCCTGCATTATACGTTGTTTTTATAAGTTCAGGCGAACCTGTAAGTCTATACACACCTGTGTATCCCCTTATAACAGTGCCTTTGAAATAAACAACTTTCTCGTCATTCTTGAGCGAAAATCTGTATGGCTCAATATCAAGGTAAAGGTCTTTTACTGCTTTTTCGTCAACAGACATGCCCTGGGCCTGCTTGATTATGATGTATTTTTTCTTTGCATTCTCTTCAATAAGGTGTTTAAATTCGCTTTCAGTAGGACGATAATAATAACGAAGTTTCTTACCGTTATGCTCAAATGTACTGTACTCTGTTATGGGAGAAAGTGTATGTGCAAGAATATCATCTGAAAATACATATTCTTCTTCAAAAAAGATTTTTTCTAAATGCAAGTGTAATGCATTAAATTGAATGAATTTCTTTTGAATTGCATTTTCACCAAAATCATTGAGAACATTGTCGAGAGGAGAAGAAAAGTAGAATGTAATCTGCTTGCCAAAACTAATGTGTTTATTTCTAAGAAGTTTTCCTTTTTCAAGAATGTCGGAAAAAACAAAGAGTTTAAATTTTCTGCCGTTTATCGGGAATCCTTCTAGGTATAATTTTTGTGCCATTTGTTCAGAAAAGGTGTTGTAAATAAGGTAATGAAGGAAATACTTCGTTGAACGGACAGGCAGTATAACATCTTGTCCGTTCAAATCAGTAAAGGTCATTTTTATACGCATTTTCACCTCCGTGTGTTTATTTGTTTATTTTTTTGTTTTAATTCCTCATGTTTTAATTCCTTATAGGTAGGATTTAAACTTGAAGTGGAGACGGGGGCAAATGTGAAGAGCGATCTGTTTTAATTCCTTATAGGTAGGATCTAAACTTCAAATCGAAGAAAGCATTGTTTAGTTTATCAAAATAGTTTTAATTCCTTATAGGTAGGATCTAAACAAATAAGTTTATTAAGAATGTAAAATTAAAAACCCGGTTTTAATTCCTTATAGGTAGGATCTAAACTTTCTTTAGGCCTTGCGTTCTCTCCAAGCGTTTTTAGTTTTAATTCCTTATAGGTAGGATCTAAACGTTCGTTCTCAAAATATTGTTCCTGACATCGTAACAGGTTTTAATTCCTTATAGGTAGGATCTAAACCTTTTTGAATCATCTTTGGAATTGGTATACCACCAGTTTTAATTCCTTATAGGTAGGATCTAAACGGAAATATGGTGATACCTGCCATATATGATGACGCACGTTTTAATTCCTTATAGGTAGGATCTAAACTTCAAGAAGACTTTTAAACGAAAGGAGATAAGAAAGTTTTAATTCCTTATAGGTAGGATCTAAACCAGCGAAAGTTGGTATTGATATTATAATTAGTATTAGTTTTAATTCCTTATAGGTAGGATCTAAACTTTCTTGCTTTTGAAGGATTTGATTTCAGAATGGAACTGTTTTAATTCCTTATAGGTAGGATCTAAACTAAAGTTTAGGGCGTGGGACAAAAGAGAAAAAAGAAGTTTTAATTCCTTATAGGTAGGATCTAAACGTTGAGATTGCAAAAAGGAAAATGCTTACAGAGGCAGTGTTTTAATTCCTTATAGGTAGGATCTAAACAGCTAGCAATATATACTACATGCGAGTCTTTGTTTTTCAATCTTTTCTTCTCTTCAGTTGTCAAGGTGCTATCTGGTAATTCTACGTTCTTGTTATATTATATTGTAAAATTTCATTTTGTCAAGCACGACGAAGTTCCACTTCAGTGTATATTTTTTTACACATTTCATCTGTCGACCCCCTGGAGATTTTGCGCTACCGGAGGTCGACAGAAAATTCTCATGCCCATGTAGCATTTATACCAATCGTTATAAAGCCCGTGTTTTTATCATAAAATTCATCCAAAGAACTCATTGAAACATAAGGAAAATCATTAACAATTGGTGGATGGTTTTGGACGGTTACTGGAACAGAAATTACATAAGAATAAAAATCTTTTTTAATTTCCTTGAATTTATTATGTCTATCGAGGGGATTCTCAATTGCATGTATTTCTCCAAATTTTTCGAATATTTCTTTTGCTTTTTCATCAACCTCTACAAACACATCAATAACGGGATAATCTTGCTTTATTATGTTAAAATCCGAGATTCCGTCTTCACCATCATACTTCAACTTCTTAATAGATTCTTCAAGTTTTTTAGAGGCACTAACCGTATCTTTCCTATTTAAAGTTTGCTCTCCATACTTATTAAACACCTCATATAACTCTTGCTCCGAAAGCGCTGTTCCTTTAATCAATTGTTCAGTTATATCCAGCAAAATTGGATCATAGATGTATGAAGAATAAAATTTCCTTTCATCCTTGAATTTTGTAATATAAACGATGCCTCTTTCTTTCTTGAAGTTCCTATTGCATCTTCCCGCAGACTGAATCACCGAATCCAACGGAGCAAAATCACGCACAACAACATCAAAATCAATATCAACACCCGCCTCAACAATTTGTGTTGTGACAAGAAACCTGAATTTGCCTTGTTTAATTTCTTTAACTCTCTCAAGTCGTTCTTTTGGAACAATATGAGAAGAAAGAAAAGTAAGTTTTTCTTTTGGAACGCGTTGTGATAAGAGTTCATAAAGCTTTTTTGCTTCGTTAACTGTATTTAAAACAAACATATAGGATTTATCGTAATTTATTTCAAACTTCTCAAGAAATTCTTCCATACTTTGTATTCCAAAGTAAGTATTGGCATCTAAAATATACCTGCTACCAATCTTTGGTGCCTGTACAACATCTACTCCGTTAGAAAACAGAATCGGCTTAGTTGCAGTCATTATGATTGCATAAGAGTCAAGTTTTTCTAATACTTCGTGTAGAAGTTTATTAATAATGTCCCAATATTGAAGTGGAATCGCCTGCACTTCATCAAGAATAATTATAGAGTGGGAAAGTCTGTTAAACTTCATTAGCATCGAGTTCTTGTTTGAGATAAGAGTATGAAATAACTGGACAAATGTTGTAACTATAATATTGCTTTGCCATGTTTCTATAAGAATGTCAGAAGCACCTGTATCATAAGACTTTTCCTCTGTTTTATAGGATATTTCGCTTAAATGGTGATGTTTTAACAACAAATCAGTGTTTACTTCTTCAAATTGCATTTTTAAAATCTTTTCGATTGTTTGAGCATTCTGGTCTATGATATTTATAAATGGCAGTGCATAAATTATCCTGTAAGGTATATTTTGCTCTTCATGGAGTTTATTTCTTAAAATGTTTGCAAGATTAAAACCAATGACGGTTTTTCCAAGTCCTGTTGGAAGTGTAACAAAAAAGACCCTGGGTATAGGTTGTTGACTGATGATCATTCGGAAGTTATTCTCTGCATCTTGAAAAACCTGTTCTCTTATTGTAGAGATATCGCTTTCGTGTGGCAAGGTTTCTTTATACTTTTTTATAGCATCTTCTCTTACGACAAATCTGTTGACAGCAACTTCCTCTCTTACCGCAGCATCTACCTTGTCGCTTTCTAAAAGAGAAGAAAACATAAGATTAGTAAGAAAGTAATATTGAAATGGATTTGTTGAATTATGAGTTAATGATCTTATGAAGTTTTTTAATTCAAGCCTTTTATTTCCAAATCTCTCTATAAAATTGAAAAGTTCCCCCTTGTCGAGATTGAGTTGCCAAAAATTTGGAGGTATTTCCTGATTGAGGTTTTTTACAAGAGCATTTAGTTTCTCATTATCGATAGAATTAATAAGATCTTTTAATTGTTCAAAATCACTTTCTGAAAGTTCATTCAAGAAATCATCCAAATCAGAGTGATGGTCTTTTATAAGGATATAAGAAACAACTTTCAAAAAATTAAGGAGGTTAGTATCTATGTAAGAGCAGTGCCTTTCTAAGTATTCGGAAACAACATTAAAAGTTACGATTGATGAAAGAAGCGAGTGGTGCTTTTTGAAATCATCTACTTTTTTACCTTGAAGATAATCTTGAAAGTACTTCGTTGCCTTCCCAAAATCGTGTAAAAGCCCAATAAGATAGGAAGTATTTTTAATACATTCTACTTCCCCTTGTGTATATGGGGACCCTACAACAAGAGAGCCCCCGACAGTCCTATAAGTATTACTTGCAACACTTAAAAGATGATCTTCAAGGTATCTTTCAGGATGAGAGAAAAGACCCGAAGGATTTGAAGAAGATGACATTTTCATCTCCTACTTTCGAAAACTTTCCTTTTATAACAACTGGATTTCTTTCTTCGTCTAAAACAACATCCGTATACTTTTTTACCACTCTATTTTCGTCAATTACATGTGGTACCCTTTCCTTTATAAGTCTTTGCCCGACAACCTTTGGAACAATTGTTGCACTATCAAGTGGCACCACTGTTGAAACGCTTTCTTCGCCTTCCAAATCGCTTGATGGTCTCACATCAACGAAATTAAAATTTGCGAAGAGTTCGCTTATACCAAGATAGGGTATAAAGACAGAACGATGTTCTTTTAAAAGAGAAACAAGATCTGATCTTAGAGGTTCATTTAAATTTCTTACATAGATCCTGTAGTGAGGGTCTTTAATAAACTCTGTGGGAATTTGTGTTCTTCCAAGTTTTAAGGTAAAATTTCTACCTTTAGTGTTAATGTAATTAAGGCTAAATCTTATCTTTTTTATTGGCGAGCGTATTGAAATTGCAACCTCAGCATCTTTCAATTTGTAAACAAGATCATCCTTGTGTATTCCAAGAATTGCGCCAATAATACCAATAGATGCAGTAGGAGGAGGGAATGGATAAGTAAGAATAGATGTGTTTGTGTAGAATTTTCTAAAAAGCGCTAAGTCACCAAAAACATCAAAAATTATAGTCTCCATATCCCATTAAAAGTTAAAGTCTTTAACCACAAATCCAGAGTCTTTTAAAACTTTTGAAAGAGAGATTTCGTTTCCATCATACACAAACCTTATCAAATCGCCCTCTTTTAGTCTGACATAGTCGATCTTGTCTTTGTATTTTTTAAGAAGTGCAACAAGGTCTGTTACATCAATTTTGTAGTCAACAGGACTCCTTAATGCTTCATCATCTTTATCTGATATAAGTTTAAGAGTTTTCTCAAGATCACCTATATGGAATGTATCATCTTTATAGACGACCTCAAACAAAAGGCGAGGAGATTGTGCTTTTGATGTTGTAAATAACGCCTTTGTCCCCTCCCACATCGCCTCATACATAAGATTTATATCATCCATCGTAAGCCCTATGTCCTCAATTTTTGCAACTTTTTCATTTACAAGCCCTGAAAAACAGATCAAAGAATATGGTAAAACATATTTCTCAGTGAATGTTCCTGCCTGTTTTCCTTCACCACCTGGCATAACGGTTGTTCCCTTAACAAATTCAAGTTTCACTCTGTGAAGAGATTTACCAAATTTAAACTGAACTGGTCCTGTAACGGAAAGATTGTTTTCACCTCCACTCTCTTCATCCTTTGACTTTCCTTTGTTTTCAAGTGCAAAAGTAGAGCCAAAAAGCCTTAAATCTATGCAATCTTCAAGTGCTTTTCTTGGATTGTTTCCGTAATCCTTTTCGACTCTTCCCTTTTTGCTAACCCTGTCACCTTTGTCGTCTTTCTCTTCAAAGATAAAAACATTCTTGCCTTTGTAATCTTTCAAGTAATCCCTGATAGTTCTCTTCAACCTTACATCTGTTACATAGTTAATGCCTGTTTCTTCATCAATTCTTGGTTTGTTTTCATCATTGGGGTCACCATTTGGGTTTGCAAATGTTACATCATAGAGAAATAAAATTTCCCTTCTTTTAATTTCTTCCATATTAAGCCTCCTTTATAGATTTTAATATTTCCCGCTTTAAATTCATTCCGAGTGTAAAGAAAAAGTTCATTTCGGGCACACTCATCTTAAAATTATCTCCACCCATAAGCAAATAGTAAGACGCCTCCTCTAAAAAATCCTTTGCCCTGGGAAGGGCATCATACTCTTCGAGTTTTGCCTGGACTTTGGTTAGAAGTTCTTTAAAATCTTTTTCGGTCATTTTAAGGCTCTTAAGATACTTTAAGAATGGTTTACTGCCTCTCAAATCCTCCTGAATCTCAAGAAGAGTTTCTGTGGCTGCACCTAAAAGGATAAGTCCTTTTTTCACAGGATCATTGACTCCCTCAAACCTTTTAAAGAATACATCAAACTTCCGTTCTTCCATTTTGACCTCCTTTACATCTATTATGTTCAACTCTTTTAAAAACAAATAAACTATAAATGCATCAACAGTCTTAAAGTAGTAGAAACTTTTTTCTTCTGAATGTTCTTTAAGGAATTCTTCCCTTATGCCCTTCATAAGGTAATCAAAAAGAAACACTTTATCTATTTTCTTATCTTTGAAAATCTTATCTACAATATCGAGAAAATACTTATCAAGATCCGGATTTGATTTTTGAGAATCGCTTTTAAAGAAAAATTCACGTATGTAGCCAAAGGTAAATTGCTTACCATCATAGCCAGGAATACTCTTAGTTACTTCATCCACTTTTCTTTTTGCTTCAAATATCCTGTTGAGTCGTGAAGGAAGAACATCCTGAATAAAGGCAAGGATCTTTTCTGCCTTGTTTTGTTTTTCTATAAAAAGAAAATTCAAACTAAATGTATCGCTTTCCTTCGAGAGTCTTTCTAAAATCTCATTTTCATCATCAGTAATCCTTGATAAACTCTTCGTATCAACTTCGCTTTCTTGCTCGCTTAAGATATCAATTAACTCTTCAAATGTTTTTTCATCTCCTGAAATATTCTGAGGAATAAGTCTGTATCGCAAACCCTTTACAAATGTATAGTTAAGTTTATCTTCGATAAATCTTTTGCCCGTTTCAAGATCACGAATACACTCTTTGCAGATAGGAAAGTTTTTATAAGAATCGCCCTTAGAAAAGTTGTTTAAAAAACCCTCTTTATCGAGATTAAAAAATGAGTAAGGGAATACCCCTCCGTAGACTTCTCCTGATTTCCCGCAAATACTACACACTCCATTACCCTTAAATCTTCCCTCTTTTCCCCTCACTTTTTCTAAGAAGTAGTCTAAAAATTCTATTTTGTCAACCAAATATTTTTCGCTATTACCCTCTTCAAAAGTTATTGTCAAAAGATAAGTTCCCTTTTCTTTAGACTTTTCATCTATACTTTTCCTAATATCGTTTTCGGATTCAGTAAGAGCGTTGTATACATTCTCAAAGAACTTTCTTTCTTCATCTGATTGTTCTTTATTTGATTTAGCTTCCTTAAAAAATTTAAGAATTTTATTGCCAAAGGTGTCTTTGTCTGTAATCTGTGCGGTAGGCGAAGGATTAAGGGCATTTCCACCTGCACTTCGATACAAAACTTTATAGCAGGTATCACTCTTTAGATCTTCAAGCTCAACTCTATCAAAAGTGTACGAGGAATATTCCCCTTGCTTCAGAATAATTTTCAGTAACATCTGCTTTCTTTTATCATCCTGGGTAGGTTTGTAGATATTTTGTATCAACTCAACGATCTGTGGATCTTTATCGTCGGAAGTCTTATTCTTAATCCTTTCCCTTTCAATCTGTCCAATCTTTGCAATCGCCTCTATCATATTTTCCTCCTTTAACTTTATTATAGTATTTCTCTATTTCTCCTCCCATACATCCCACATGCCGAAGCCTTCGGAGGATTTTGCACCGAGTCCTGCATCATATGTTGCATAGATGAGTTCTAAGGAGCCGGTTAATTTGTATATTCCTGAGAAGCATTCAATAATCGTGTTTTTGAAATAGGCTATCTTTTTGTTCTTTTCAAGGGAAAACCTGTATGGCTCGATATCAAGGTGGAGGTCTTTTGATGCATCTTCAGAGACTGACATACCCTGTGCCTGTTTGATTATGATGTATTTCTTCTGTGCATTCTCTTCTATGAGGCGTTTAAATTCGCTTTCTGTGGGTCGGTAATAGTGCGTCGTCCTTTTGCCGTTATTTTCAAATGTGCTATAGGCAGTAATTGGAGAGAGGGTACGAATAAGGACAGATTCACTTAGTTTGGGGGGTCTTATAACTTCAACTGCTGAAAGAAAAAGATTAAAATCGTTCAGAGGGATGCCTGTTTTTCGAAAAGCATTTGAGCCAAGGTCTTCTACGATTTCATAAAGGGGAGAGGAAAAATAAAAGGTGATGAACTTGTGAAAGTTGAGAGCGTTGTTGTTTACCTTTTCGCCTTTTTCGATGATGTTTGAGTATGTGAAGAGTTTGAACTTTTTCCCATCGATTGGAAAGCCCTCAAGGTATAGCTTTGCTGCCATAGGTTCAGAAAAAGTATTATAGACAAGATAGTGCAAAAGATAGCCATAGTGCATTGGAAGGACGATGTCCCGCCCTTTAATGTCTTCAAATGTTAATTTTAACCTCATTCAATCCTCCTTATTTTATTATATACGAAATTTTGTTCGTGTCAATACCCTATATTAAGTTTCCTTGCAACAACAATAAAGCCCGTGTGTGCAACCATCCTATCAACTGGGCGTGTTGCAAGAGGCTCAACTTTCCAGCGCCTTTCTAAAGTTTCAAAAGTGCCAAGGTGATAGAAGCATCCAAGGTCGTCAAGTGCCTCTTTTGTCTGCGTAATCTGTTGAGTGGTTGGACTATAACTTATGAGGATACCACCAGGAACAAGTGCATCTTTAACGGTATTCAGCGCACGCCACGGCTCTGGCACATCGAGAATCACTCTGTCAAAAGGTATATCCTCAGGCTCAATTGTCTCGTTATACACATCCTTTTTCCTTATGATGAGGTTTTTGGGGATTGTCTTAAAGAAGTCATAGACATTTTTAAGGAGGACATCTATAAAGTCACTTCGAATTTCATAAACAACAAGCTTACCCTTGCCATGAAGTATTTGAAGGAGTGTCACGGTAAGCGCTCCTGCCCCACCACCAGCAGTGAATATCCGTAAGTTTGGATAAATATCGCCGTGGATAAGAATTGCACCAATGTCCTTTGGATAAATAATCTGGGAAACCCTCCGCATGTGGACGGTATAAAAAGGTGTGCGTGCCCTGAAGACTGTCACCTCTTCTCCCTTAAGCGACTTTACAATAGAGCCATCAATTTTCCCAATAACCGAGTCATGCTCTAAAATGCCAAAGTGGAAGTGAGTTTTTTCGCCTTTTACAAGTTTCAAAAGGAGGATTCTGTCTTTGGAATCAACAATTTCAACCAGGTCGCCTTCTTTAAATTTCTTTTTCATTTTCTATATCCTTTGTGAGTTTGCAAAAAGAGCAGATACCATCTTCGCTTGAAGTTGGCATGCCGCAAATTTTGCACTCCTTGAGTTCGACTTCTTCTTTTTTAAAAATATCTCTATTTCTCAAGTATCCGTAGTAGAAAGTCCGTTTTATGCCTCTAAACTCATCATTTATTTCATTTAAAACTTCCTTTGACTTTGATAGTGTTACACTTCCAATCTTGTATGGGCATACCTCACTTGTGTAATCAATTTGCATCATATCCGCATAGGCTTTTAACTCTGCATCCGAAAGCCTGTAGAGTGGCTTAATCCTTTTTACCAGTTTGTCTTTGTAGGGAGGGGTTAAGGGGGAGTTTCTTGAAAGCGTTTCAAAATCCCAATTCAAAATTGCCTTGAATATGTTGGAAGCACCATCATCGAGGTTGTGCCCCGTTGCAATTGCATCAACTTTGAGTTCTAAAGCAATCTTGTTTATAAGATATCTTTTTATTGTGCCACATACACCACAGCGGGGGCGATCTTTTGCCTTTTTAAAAACACTTTCCATATCGATACCAAAGTTATCTTTTACGCTAAAGATACGGACTTCTTGCCCGATTTTTTCTGAAAAAGCTTTGACAACCTCGAGGCTTTTTTCTGAGAAAAGACCATAGTGAAGGTTGAGATGAACAGGGATGATGTTAAAATTATGTTTGTGCATCAAGTACCATAGGACCATCGAGTCCTTGCCACCAGAAACTGCAACAAGGACTTTCTCTTGTGCGTTAACAAGGCGGCTTCCAACTGCATGCCCCTCAATACCCTCTTCAAATTCCTTTTCAACATGAATTTTAAAGCACTCACTACAAAAGTGAAGCCCCTCAAGGTGAACCGAAGCAGGCTTGCCACAACGGATGCATTTTGCCATACTTAATTATAGCGAATTTTGTATTAGTTCGATTACATCCTCTGTAGTTTTAACCATTACCCCCATATTCTCAAGGTCAAAGAGATTTGCCTTTTGCACTTCAGGAGTTTTCGAGGCAGTGCCATCGCTTACAACAATTACATCATAATCATAAGATATAGTCACCAAATTAATTCATGCTGTTTACACTCATATACATTTTTTAATACCATCTTGACAGAGTGTTGATTTGCTGTATAATGTGATATGAAAGCGAATAAATTTTTGTGTTTAATTTATAGGAAAGAGGATGCCAATGAAAAAGAAAAAGGATAAGGATAAAAAAACTAATCTCAGGTCTATCCTCTATACTTCTAAGTACTTTAATACAGGAAAAGGTAACGAGATTAAGAAGTTGTTGGAGAATATGAGTAACTACAAGAATATGCTCTCTCAGTATGTGTATGAGAATAGGAGTCTTTTGCTCACTTCAGATGGCATAAAAACATTGAAAGCAAACTATAACATCGTTAAGGATAACACAATTCTTGCCTGGAACATACAGAAAGAGCATCACTTAATTGTAGATAAGTATGCAGATGCATTGAGAAAACACATGAAGAATTTCAAAATGAGAATACAGGATAAGATGGTTGTTAAAAGATATTCAAGGGACGGAAAGAGACATAAAAAAGGTGATACA